>Ga0113563_10000803_pt1 | contig 16455 bp, 11 predicted proteins | sample Mud3Dept3metaG_FD_80117 | JGI IMG/M metagenome (GOLD analysis project Ga0113563, IMG submission 80117) | Freshwater wetland microbial communities from Ohio, USA, analyzing the effect of biotic and abiotic controls - Mud 3 Core 4 Depth 3... | ecosystem: Environmental > Aquatic > Freshwater >...
AGTGTTTTGCGTTAGCATGGCAACATGCATTGATCGGGGAACAACGCTTTGCCCATCATCTGGAATATTCCGCTGATCGTGTTATCTGTGCTGGTCGCGATGATCGGTTCATTCACGGCACTGACCCACGCGCAGCGTATGCGCCAGAGCAGCGACCGTTCGGCACGGATATGGATGATCGTCGGCAGTATCACCCTGGGTCTGGCCATCTGGTCGATGCATTTCATCGGCATGCTGGCGTTCCATTTGCCCATCCCCCTCGGCTATGACCTGGGCTTGACGCTGTTCTCGGCCTTGCCTGCCATCGCTGCCGCGTTGCTGGGTTTTTATGTGTTGCATGCGCCCGGCATCAGCAAGCAGCGTATCGCGATCAGCGGCCTGCTGATGGGGATAGGCATCAGCACCATGCACTACACCGGCATGGCGGCATTGAAAATGTCGCCTGCTATCAGCTATAACCCGATGCTTTTCGCCTTGTCCGTGGTCATTGCCGTGATTGCCTCTTGGGGCGCGTTGTTGATGATGTATCAAGGCGAGCGTGTCAAATTGCCAGCGTTGCAGCGCTTTCTATTGGGCGCGGTCATCATGGGTCTGGCGATTTCAGGTATGCATTACACGGCCATGCTCGGCGTGCAGATCCAGGCAGGCAGCCTGTGTCTCGCTGATGCCTTATGGATCGAGCCGAATATCCTTGCCGCGCTGGTGGCGTTGACTTCGCTGTTCTGGTTCGGCGGCGGCATCCTCGCCACCCTGTACGATCAGCGTCTGTCACAGCAGAATGCGCGTAACCTGAAGCAGTTGCGTGAAGCGCATGCGGAACTGGATAGAAGCGCCAAGCGCAAGGCGTTCGATATGACCCAATCCTTGCGGGAAAGCGAGGAGCGTACCCGCTTGCTGCTGGAGTCGGTCGCTGAAGGCATTTACGGGGTGGACATGCAGGGGTGCTGCACCTTCATCAACCCGTCCGCGTTGCATCTCCTCGGATATCAGCATGAGTCCGGACTGGTTGGACAGCCCATCCACAAACTGATCCATCACACCCGCGCGAATGGCGCGCCCTATCCCGCAGCCGAATGCCGCATGTTTCAGTCATACCGGGATGACCGGGAAGTGCATGGCGACGACGAGGTGTTCTGGCGCAAGGACGGCAGTTCTTTCCCGGTGGAATATTGGTCATATCCGATCCGGCACGAGGGTGTGGTGAACGGTGCGGTAGTCACGTTTTTTGATATCAGTGCGCGCAAGCAGATGGAGCAGCAACTCGCGCTGAGCGAACTGGAACTGCGCGCCATCATCGAGGCCGAACCGGAGTGCGTGAAATTGCTGGGTGCCGACGGGACGGTTCTGAAGATGAACCCCGCCGGCCTGGACATGCTCGAAGCCGATGAACCCGAGCAGATCATCGGCCAACAGGCTCAGGGAGTTGTGGCACCCGGCTCACGTCGCGATTTCGCGGCGCATTTGCGGCGCGTGTTCGATGGCGAGTCCGCGCAGTTGCAGTTTGAGGTTGTCGGGCTTAAGGGTACGCACCGCTGGCTGGAGACAAACGCGGTGCCGATGCGCGATGCGCAAGGCAAGGTCACTGCGCTATTGGGTGTCACCCGCGACATCACAGCGCGCAAGCAATCGGAAGAGATCATGCGCAACAACGAAAGCAAGCTGCGCATGCTGATGGACAATGCAGCGGATGCGGTTTTTGTTGCGGATGTAAAAACCGAGCACTGGATATACTTCAACGATCGCGCCATCGCATTGCTGGGCTACAGTCGCGAAGAGCTGCTGCAGATGGGGATCTATGATCTGGTTCCCCCGTCCTTTCGTGAGGTATACCGGGAAAATTTTTGTCGCATTGCGCAAAGCGACAAGGATAAGGTGTGGAACTTCGAAGCCAGGCTGATCAAAAAGGATGGCAGGCGGGTGCCGGTCGATCTGAATATGGTCAGGCTGCCGGACGGCAATCTGTATGGCTCCTGTCGCGATATCACCGAACGCAAGCAAGCCGAGCAGGAAATCAAGATCGCGGCCACGGCTTTCGAAGCTCAGGAAGGCATGATCGTCACCGATGCGAATAAAGTCGTGTTGCGCGTCAACCGCGCCTTTACCAAGCTGACCGGCTACAGCAACGAGGAAGTGGTAGGGAAAACGCCGGCCATACTCAAATCGGGTCGTCAGAACGAAGCGTTTTACCGCGATATGTGGAAGACGCTGCTGCACGACAAATACTGGGAAGGCGAAGTCTGGAACCGGCGCAAGAACGGCGAGATATATCCGGAGTGGTTGTGCATCACCGCCGTGTGCGATGCGGCCGGCAAGATCACCCACTACGTCGGGTCATTCACCGATATCACCGAGCGCAAAGCGGCCGAGGCGGAGATCCATCGCATGGCCTTTTTTGACTCGCTCACCGGTTTGCCGAACCGCCGTTTGTTGCTGGATCGTCTCGAACATGCCCAGGCGTCCAGCGCCCGCAGCACTAACCACGGCGCGATCATGTTTATCGACCTCGACAACTTCAAGACGCTCAACGACAGCCAGGGGCACGATGTCGGAGACCTGTTACTGGTCGAGGTGGCACGGCGCCTGACCTCCTGCGTACGCTCGGGCGATACCGTGTCCCGTTTGGGCGGGGATGAGTTTGTGATCATCATGGAAAACCTGAGCGATGAAGCGCAGGAAGCCGCCTCGTTGTCCGAAGCGATCGGCGAGAAAGTCATGGCGATGATCAATCAGCCGTATATGCTCGGCAAGCATGAGCATCATTGCACTTCCAGCATCGGTGTCTGCCTGTTCATCAACCATCAGGAAAGCGCGGACGAGTTGCTGAAACGTGCCGATGTGGCCATGTATCAGGCCAAGAATTCCGGGCGCAATACCATCCGCTTCTTCGATCCGGCCATGCAGCAGGCGGTGGAAGCGCGCGCTTCGCTCGAAGCCGATCTGCGCCGCGCCATGGCCAGACAGCAGCTGCAGATCTACTATCAGATGCAAGTGGACAGTGCGCGTCATGTCACCGGTGCCGAGGCTTTGCTGTGCTGGCAACACCCCGTGCGCGGACTGGTGCCGACGACGCAATTCATCCAGATGGCCGAGGAAACCGGGATGATATTGGCCATCGGGCGCTGGGTGCTGGAAGGGGCATGCATGCAACTCAAGAAATGGGACAGCGATCCGTTGACCTGTGAGCTGCAACTCGCGGTCAATGTCAGCGCCCATCAGTTCCGCCAGCCGACGTTTGTAGATCAAGTGCGCGCGGCACTGGCCAACAGCGGTGCCGATCCGCTGCGCCTGAAGCTGGAGCTTACCGAAAGTCTGATGCTGGAGAACGTTAACGATACGATCGACAAGATGAACGCGCTGAAAGCGCTCGGTATCGGTTTCGCGCTGGATGATTTCGGCACAGGTTATTCTTCGCTGCAATACCTCAAGCGGTTGCCGCTGGATCAGATCAAGATCGATCGATCGTTTGTGCGCGATATCGCCAGCAACCCGAACGATGCGGCGATAGTGCAAACCATCATCGCCATGAGTCAGGCACTGGGCTTGAATGTGATCGCCGAAGGTGTGGAAACGGAAGCGCAGCACGAATTCCTGAATCTGCAGGGCTGCCATGCTTTCCAGGGATTTTTGTTCGGCAGGCCGATGCCGTTGAACGAATTCGAGCAGAGACTACGCGAGAAATAATCCAAACCGTGAGTAATTGGCGCCACCTCTTCTTACGCTATTTACTTGCCGCATTGCTGGCGGCGACGATGCCGTATGCGTCGGGTGCGGACAAGGAAGTGCGCATAGGCGTGTTGTCGTTCCGCACGCTGGAGCAGACCAGTCAACAATGGCAGGCCACAGCCGATTATCTGAACAGGCATGTGGGCGGTTACCGCTTCAGCATCGTTCCGATGTATCACCAGGAGCTCGATCTGGCGATGAGCCGTCACGAGCTCGACTTTGTGCTGACCAATCCGGAGCATTACGTAAACATCCGTGCCGATGACAGTGTTTCAGCGACCGCTACCCTGATGCCGCTGGCCGAAGGGCGTCCGGTGACGACTTTCGGCGGTGTGATCATGGCGCGGGCCGACCGGGGAGACATCACTACGCTGGACGATGTGCGCGGCAAAGTGGTGGCCTCGCCGAGTGCGCAATCGCTGGGGGGGTACCTGATGCAGCGCTGGACACTTTACAAGCATGGTCTCGACATCAGTGAACTGGCGCACATGCAATTCACCGGCTTGCCGCAGGACAAGGTGGTGCTGCAAGTGTTGAACGGCAAAGCCGACATCGGTTTCGTGCGCACCGGTGTTCTGGAAAGCATGGCACGCGAGGGCAAGATCCGTCTCGATCAATTCAAAGTGCTCAACCGGCAGCCTGCCGAGAGTTTTCCGCAGTTGCTTTCAACCGATCTTTACCCGGAGTGGCCGTTCGTTGCGATGCCGGAGGTGCCGGACAAACTGGTGAAACAGGTCACGCTTGCGCTGATGAACATTCAGCCCAAGGACACGGCTGCGCAGCAAGGCGGCTATTACGGCTTTGCCCCGGCGGGGAACTACGCGGCCGTTGAAGCCATGATGCAGCGCCTCAATATCAGTCCGGAGCAAGAGCACGAATTCTATCTGCGCAACATATTGCGTAAATATGCATTTGAAATGATCAGTGCCGGGTTGGTGATCCTCATGCTGGTGGTGGCGACACTGCTCTTCCTGGCGCGCGCCAACCGCAATCTGCAGCACAGTTACCGCGAGCGTAAACGGCTGGCTGAAGAGCTGGGCCAGGCCAATGTGAAGCTGGAAGAGAAAGTGGCGAAACGCACGCAGGAGCTGCTGGAATCGCAAGTGCACCTGCGGGTTCTCATGGATTCGATCTCCGAGGGCATGTACGGCGTGGATACCGATGGCAACTGCACCTTCGTCAACAACGCCTTCTTGCGCCTGCTCGGCTTCGAACAGGCCGATGAGGTGTTGGGGAAACACATCCATAACCTGATCCATCATTCTTATGCCAACGGAAAACCCCATCCCGAGGCCGATTGCCTCATGTATCAGGCATTCAAGTCCAATCAAACGGTGCATTCCGACCAGGAGGTATTCTGGCGCAAGGATGGTGTGGCCGTTCCGGTGGAATACTGGTCGCAACCCATCACCAAGGACGACAAGGTGATCGGGGCAGTAGCGACTTTCCTCGACATCACCGAACGCAAGCAGTTGGAAGTGCAGATGCACGATCTGGCGTTCTACGACTCGCTGACCAAATTGCCGAACCGCCGCCTGCTGCTTGACCGGCTGAACAAGGCATTGCTCTCTTGCTCTCGTACGCGTCGTCACGGCGCGTTGATGTATCTCGATCTGGACCATTTCAAGACGCTCAACGATCTGCACGGGCACGACATTGGCGATGAGATGCTGGCCGAGGTGGCGAACAGGATATTGGCTTGTATCCGCGAGCAGGACAGTGCAGCCCGTTTTGGGGGCGATGAGTTTGTGGTGATGCTGGAAGGGCTGTCGGAGGAAATGCCGGAGGCGGTGACCCAGGCCGAGGGCGTGGCAGAAAAGATCAGAGCAGCGTTGGCGCGACCCTATCAGCTGAAGCGGAGCGGTGCAGCCAGCGATGCCGACATGATCACGCACTATTGCTCATCGAGCATCGGCGTGACCATATTCCGCAATCAGGATGAGGGCATGGAGCAGTTGCTGAAGTGGACGGACATGGCGATGTACCGCGCGAAGGATGCAGGGCGCAACGTCATCCGCTTCTTCGATCCGGAAATGCAGACTGCCATCGAGATGCGTGCCGCACTGGAGTCCGATCTGCATATTGCGCTGGAGCAGCAGCAATTCATCCTGTTGTATCAGGTGCAGGTGAATGCCAGCGGCAAGCCGCAGGGGGCAGAGGTGTTGCTGCGCTGGCGGCATCCGCAGCGAGGTCTGGTATTGCCCGCACAATTTATTCCGATGGCGGAAGAGATCGGGTTGATTATCCCCATCGGTGCCTGGGCGCTGAACACTGCCTGCGCGCAGATCAAGCTGTGGCAGGAGAAACCGCCGTTCCGCAATCTGGTGCTGGCGGTGAACGTGAGTGCCAAGCAGTTCCGCCAGCCGGATTTCGTCGAGCAGGTGCAAAACACGGTGTCACTGCACGGCATCAGCCCGACCTCGCTCAAGCTGGAGCTTACCGAGGGCCTGGTGCTGGATAACGTCGAGGATGCCATTGCCAAGATGAAAGCCTTGAAAGAATTCGGGGTGAGCTTGTCGATGGATGACTTTGGTACAGGCTATTCGTCGTTGTCCTATTTGAAGCGATTGCCGCTCGACCAGATCAAGATCGACCAGTCCTTCATCCGCGACATCACTACGGATCATGGCGATATGGTGATGGTGATGACTTTGGTCGATCTCAGCATGAACTTCGAGGTGGATGTGCTCCCCGAGGGCGTGGAGACCGAGGCGCAATTCAAATTATTGAAGCGCTACGGCTGTACCAGCTTCCAGGGCCACCTGTTCAGCAAGCCGCTTCCGGTGGAAGAGTTCGAAGCATGGGTCTTGCAGAAACTGGCGCGATAGCACGGAACTAATTTTCTGGCTGTCAGTCGCAGACGGCGTGTCTGCTTTTCGAGATGCTTTCCCTACTTGAGGTAATAAGTGCTGTCAAGTTTGCAAATCGAAATAACCCGATAGAATCGCGCCCGTTTTTTTGAAGGTAGGGGCCGGCAATATGGAAAGCAATTTCGAGCAGGTGAAGGTCTGGGATGTGCCGGTGCGGCTGTTCCACTGGTCATTGGTGTTGGGGTTCGTGCTGGCCTATCTGTCAGCCGAGATTCACATACTGGATGTGCATGTGCTGATCGGTTATTTCCTGATCGGCTTGCTGTTGTTCCGGGTGTTCTGGGGTTTTGCGGGCAATCAATATGCGCGCTTCAAATCTTTTGTCTTCTCTCCGCAGGAGACACTGTCTTACGTGCGTTCGCTGCGCAGCGGTCATCCGGCGCACTATTACGGGCATAACCCGGCCGGCGCTGTGATGGTGTTTGGCTTGCTCGCTTTGCTGGCAGCGATCTTCTTGTCCGGTCTGGTGACCCTGGCCGTGATCGATTTCGAAGGTCCGTTGCTGTTCCTGGCCAATCAGGTGAGCGATGACACCAGCTATTTCTTTCGCCATGCGCATGATTTCTTTGTGGATGTCGCCTTGCTGCTGATTCCGCTGCATTTGTTGGGCGTGGTCGCGGGAACTATCCAGCACAAAGAGAACCTGGTCAGGGCAATGGTGACCGGCATGAAGAAAGTAGTTTCACCGAGTACAACGCAACATTAATTCGTTATAACAATTATCTGTCTGGAGGACTCAATGCAAGGAAATCACCGATTCAGAATGCTGGCAGTGGGCACGCTATTGTTAGCCTGGGCCGGCGCGGGGCAGGCGCAACAAGAGGCGCTCGACCTGTCTCTGCCCTCGCACAGTTATGTGCAAAACGCGGGCTCATTCATGCTGGCTGCCAATGAAAGCGAGGTGCTGGTGAAGAAGCAGGATGCGCCAGCCGTGGCACCAGCCCCCAAGCAGGAATATGAACCTTCCTTGTGGTCTGGCAGCAATGCGCACATGGTGCTGGGCTTGGCGACCATCGCAGCAGCGGGGTTGACTGCCGTGACTGCGCCTGAAGGGTACGAATGCGAAGTCGGACCCTGCCTGCCGTTGTCCCAACAACCGCCGCGTGAAGTCAACGGCACCCATGCCAAGCTGGCCAAGGCGACTGTGGCCTTGGCGGCCGCGACCATCGCCACCGGTTTGCTGGCGCACTGGGATGACTTCAAGCTTGAAGACGGATTCACCGATCCCGATAACCTGCACGTGCTGCTGGGTGTTACAGGCGCGGCGCTGATGGCGTATGCGACGAACAAATCGGCGAAATCCGCCGTGCCGGTCAGCCATGCGGGCATCGCGGAGTTGGGTGCATTGGGCATGGTGGTCGCAATCAAATTAACTTGGTAATTCAGGAAAAGATCATGAGGAAAGTATTTGCATTGTTGTGTGTGGTTGGTGTGTTTGCTTCGTCGGCGGCTTTTGCTACGCCCGCGAGCGATGCCTTGCTGGCCAAATACAAGTCCGAAGGTGCGTCAAAATTCGATGCGGCGAAGGCCAAGAAAGACTGGAGCAAAGAGGTCAAGGGCGAAGATGGAACAATCTCATGCAGCACTTGTCATGGCTCTGATTTCACCAAGTCTGGAGAGCACCACAAGACCAGGAAAGTGATCGAGCCGATGTCGGCGCGTGTCAACGCCGAGCGCTACACCGACGAAAAGAAGATCGAAAAATGGTTCAAGCGTAACTGCAAGGACACATGGGGTCGCGAATGCACCGCGCAAGAAAAAGGCGATTTCCTGACTTTCTTGCTGGCCCAATAAATTAGGAGAGAGAAGATGCAAATGAAATCGAAAATAGCTGCATTGCTGTCGGGTTTGCTGCTGGTGAACGGGATTGCCGTGGCTGAAGAGAACCTGGTCGAGGCCATCGTTACTCCATTGCGCCAGAAAGAAGTGCGTCCGGTGGACAACAAGCAATACAAGGATGAGTGCGGTTCTTGCCATTTTGCCTATCAGCCGGGATTGTTGCCAGGCAAGTCGTGGGAGAAGCTGCTCAATGAAAAAGCCTTGACCGAACACTTTGGCGAGAACGCCGAACTGGACAAGGATGTGCTGGCAAATATACGCGACTACGCGCTGGCCAATGCGGCTGACAAATCGTACTGGAAGCGCGCACGCAAGATCGCCGTCTCCACGGAAGGAGTCGAAGCTCCGCTGCGTATCACCGAAGTGCGCTATATCAAACGCAAGCACCATGACATCCCCGAGAAGATGATCAAGGGTAACAAGGATGTGAAGTCGTTGAGCTATTGCGATGCCTGCCATACCCAGGCAAGCAAAGGCGTGTTCGATGAAGACACCGTGAAGATACCCAACTATCCGGACTGGGATGATTGATATTCCACTCTGAGAGGGAACATGCAAGGGCAGCTTCGGCTGCCCTTTTTTTTGGCTGTCGAGCAGATATATAGGCCGGGATATAGGCCTTGGTATAGATGGTTTTTCGGGGAAGTGGCAGTTATAGTGCGCGGGCGCTTGCCGGGAGATGGCGCCGAACTGATCGTGTGATCGCTGATATGGCTGATTTAATAAGGGGGCAACATGCAGATGCAGCACCAGCAACATGAGCACGCTTTTGAATTCACCGGCAACGGCCGGGAATACTTCAAGATATGGATCGTCAATCTGCTGCTGTCCATCCTGACGCTGGGCATCTACAGCGCATGGGCGAAAGTGCGACGCCTGCAATATTTCTACCGCAACACGCGGCTGGCGGATGCCGGTTTCGAATATCACGGCACGCCGCTGGCTATACTCAAGGGGCGCTTCATCGCGTTCGGTTTGCTGGTGGTCTATAGCGTGGCGGGAGGGCTGAATCCCTTGTTGGGGATCGTGATAGCGCTGCTGATCGCCGCCGTGATGCCGTGGCTGATCGTGCGCTCGCTGCGCTTCAAATTGCACAACAGCAGCTATCGCGGGTTGCGTTTTGCGTTTGCCGGCAGCGATGGCGCAGCCTACACCGTGTTCCTGCTGTTCCCGATTCTGACCGTGCTGAGCTTGTATCTGCTGGCGCCTTTCACCCACCAGCAGATCAAGCAATATCAACACCGCAACAGCATGTTCGGCGATACCTTCTTCAACTTTGAGGCGTCCGTGGGCAGTTTCTACGGTATCTATCTCAGGATGCTGGGGCTGCTGGTCGTGCTGGGAATTTTGGCGGGCATTCTGGTCGCGGCCGGTTTGCCATTCATGCTGATCCTGTTACCCATCGCTTTTCTGTTCGTCGCAGCTTATCTGGCAGTGCGTCTGCCCAATCTGATCTGGAATGCAACCGGACTGGGCGAGCACACTTTCTACAGCCGGCTGGAGATTCGCCCTTATCTGTGGATCAGCTTCACCAACCTGCTCGGTATCGTGTTCACGCTGGGTTTGTATGTTCCTTTCGCCACGGTACGCATGATGCGCTACAAGCTGGAGAGCATGGGCCTGCTGGCGCAGGGCGATCTGGCGGAGTTCGTGGCGGGGCAAGCGCAGGCGATCAGCGCGACGGGCGAAGAGACCGCCGAGATGTTTGACGTGGATATCTCGCTCTAAAGTGGTGCTGGAAGCGCGCTATTTCGACGGCAAGACGGCTGCCGCCCAGACGGTGAGCCTGATGCTGGATGCACACGATCTGGTGTTGCGCGGATCCGGCTTCGAGCTGCGCTGGCCGCTAGGCGAGGTGCATATCTCCGAACGTCTGGGCAGCACACCATGCTTGTTGACCTATGCCGGAGGCGGGCACTGCGAAGTCATTGACCACGCTGAGCTTGAAGCATTGCTGGCACGTCTCGGCACGAGAAGATCCTGGCTGGATGGCATGCAGCACAGTATGGTCTGGGCGCTGTTCGCGGCGGCGTTGATCGTCTTGTCTTTGCTTGCTGCCTATCGTTATCTGCTGCCGTGGGGGGCGGAAGCGATCGCCATGCACGCACCAGGCGGTGTGCTGCAGCAGATGGGTAGCTCCACGCTGGAGACACTGGATCGTGTGATGCTGCAACCAAGCAAGCTCGATGCGGCGCGTCAGCAGGAATTGAGCGATGCCTACGCCAGGCTCAAACCCTTGCCCGATGCGCAACTGCAGTACCGCATCGTGTTCCGCAGTGCGCCGGGCATGGGGGCGAATGCTTTCGCGCTACCCGATGGCACCATCGTGATGCTGGATGAGCTGGTCGAACTGACCAAAGACGACAACGAGATCATCGCCGTGTTGGCGCACGAGCGCGGGCACGTCGAGCGTCGTCATGCCCTGCGCATGGTGTTGCAAAGTTCGGCGGTCGGCCTGGTGTTGACCTGGTACATGGGCGATGTCAGTTCGTTGCTGGCCACGCTGCCGGCGGTGGTGGTGCAGGCGAAGTATTCGCGTGACATGGAAAACGAAGCGGATGAATATGCCGAACGGACGTTGCGGCACAACGCCCTGTCGCCTTGCCTGTTGGCGAGCATACTGGACAAATTGGAAGCATCACACTTAGCCAGGAACGCCGGGAAACGGCTGCCTGCTACCGAAGCGGGAAAAGGTGATGAAGTGCTTGATTACCTGTCCAGCCATCCGGCCACGAAGGAACGGGCGTCTCAGTTGTGCCCTGCCGAATCATCACAACGATGACGCATGCTATCATCGCGCGCCATGAATACTTCATCCGATTACCTGAGCCGTTTCCTGTTTGAACATGCGCCGATACGCGGCGAGATCGTGCGTCTCGATACGGTCTGGCAGAGCGTACTCGAACGCCATAACTATCCGCCTGTGCTGCGCGACCTGATGGGCGAACTGTGTGCGGCGGCGGTGCTGCTGGCTGCAACGCTCAAGCTGCAAGGCTCCATGGTGTTGCAGATTCACGGCAAGGGGGCGGTGAAGCTGTTGGTGGTGGAATGTTCAGGTGATCTGGAGCTGCGCGCCACCGCGAAGTGGGAAGGCGAGTTGTCGCACGGCACGCTGCGGGATCTGGTTGGCGATGGGCGCTTCGTCATCACACTCGACCCCAAGGACGGCAATCAGGCGTATCAGGGCATCGTCGCGCTGGAAGGCGAGAGCGTCGCCGAGATACTGCAAAACTACATGACGCGCTCGGAGCAATTGGAGACCCGTTTGTGGTTGACGGCCAATGCCCAATATGCGGCTGGTATGCTGCTGCAAAAACTTCCCGAAAAAGGCGAATCTCAAGACGAAGATGCGTGGGGACGTGCGACACAACTAGCCGATACGCTCAAGCCGGAAGAGTTGCTGACCCTGCACGCTGATGCACTGGTGCATCGTTTGTATCACGAAGAAGATATCCGCCTGTTCGGTGCACAACCGGTGACGTTCCGCTGCACTTGCTCGCGCGAGAACGTGGCGCGCATGCTGCGCATGATCGGTCGCCCAGAGGTGGATGCGATAATCGCCGAACGCGGCGACGTTGAGGTGCACTGCGAATTCTGTAATCAGCGCTATGTCTTCGATCTTGTGGATGCCGATGCGGTGTTCGCCGACATCATGGCGATCGCGGCGAGCGATACTCGGCATTGAACTAACTTTTGCAGGAGCCGCCTCGCTCCTGCATTTCACGCGCAACCTTTAGCTGCTTTTCACCATATCCAGCGCGACGGCCTCGGCCACCTCGATGCCGTCCACCGCAGCCGAGAGGATGCCGCCCGCATAGCCCGCGCCTTCGCCGGCTGGATACAAGCCATTGATGTTGATGCTCTGGAAATCCTCGCCGCGCTTGATGCGCACGGGTGACGAGGTACGAGTCTCCACGCCCGTCAGTACCGCATCTTCCATCGCAAACCCTTTGATCTGTTTTTCGAACGCGGGCAGCGCTTCGCGGATGGCGGCGATGGCGTAGTCGGGCAGGGCGGAGGCCAGGTCGGTGGGTGTCACCCCGGGGGTGTAGGAAGGGGCGACCTCACCGAGCGTTGTTGATGGACGTCCGGCCAGGAAGTCACCGACGCGTTGTGCCGGAGCCGCATAACTCCTGCCGCCCAGTTCGAAGGCGCGCGCTTCCCACTTGCGCTGAAATTCCACCCCCGCCAGCACATCGCCCTGATAGTCCGCAGGCGTGATGCCAACCACGATGCCGCTGTTGGCGTTGCGCTCGTTGCGCGAATACTGGCTCATGCCGTTGGTCACCACGCGCCCTTCCTCTGAGGTGGCGGCCACCACAGTGCCGCCCGGGCACATGCAGAAGCTGTATACCGAACGACCGTTGCTGGCGTGATGCACCAGCTTGTAGTCCGCCGCGCCAAGCAGCGGATTGCCCGCGTTGGCGCCGAAGCGCGCGCGGTCGATGACTGCTTGCGGATGCTCGATGCGGAAGCCGATGGAGAAGGGCTTGGCCTCCATGTATACGCCGCGCTTATGCAGCATCTCGAAGGTGTCGCGCGCGCTGTGGCCGACCGCGAGCACCACATGCCTTGTCGCGATGTGTTCGCCGTTCGCCAGCGTTACTCCGCGCACTTGTCCGTTCTCGATCTCGATGTCCGCCACACGGCTCTGGAAACGGATCTCCGCCCCCAGTTTTTCCATCTCGTGCCGCATCTCTTCCACCATGCCCACGAGGCGGAAGGTGCCGATGTGCGGTTTGCTCACGTACATGATCTCTTCCGGCGCGCCGGCCTTCACGAACTCGGTGAGCACCTTGCGTCCGTAGAACTTCGGGTCCTTGATCTGGCTGTGCAGCTTGCCGTCGGAGAACGTGCCCGCGCCGCCTTCGCCGAACTGCACGTTGGACTCGGGGTCGAGTTTGCCCTTGCGCCACAAGCCCCAGGTATCCTTGGTGCGCTCGCGCACTTCCTTCCCGCGTTCCAGAATGATGGGGCGGAAGCCCATCTGCGCGAGCAAGAGTCCGGCGAAGATGCCGCATGGACCGGTGCCGATGACCACAGGGCGTTCGCTCAGCCCTTGCGGCGCTTGTGCCACCACGCGGTAACTCATGTCCGGCGCTGCAGTCACATGCGGGATGTTCTTCTTGAGCAGAACCGCTTCATTTTTTACCTCCACATCCACGGTGTAGACCAGCACGATGGCGTTTCTTTTACGTGCGTCATAACCGCGCCGGAACAAGGTGTAGCCCAGCAAATCGGATGTGGCGATACCAAGTCGCTTGAGGATCGCGGCCTTGAGTTCGTCTTCTGGATGGTCGAGCGGGAGTCTGATTTCGGTGAGTCGTAGCATGCCTGCCATTTTACCGCGATGAGGATTCATGCTCGCGGTTTTCTGCCGCCTGTGGTGAGAGCGGGACTTTGATGGTATGGTTGAAGCGCAGAATTGTTTATCTTCGTGCAGCGCTGATAACAACACAAGTAGGGGCGGCTATGCTGAACACGGCAGACAAAAGGTTTGCATCCCGGGGCGCATTTAAGAATGCGTCGGTTTTGTCGCTGATTGTGTGCGGGCTATTGGCTTGCGGTCAGAGTGATGAGGTCGTGTCAGTCGGGCTGCAGTTCACCGGGAAGGCCAATGTGGCAGCCAAGGAATATGTGTTCACCATCCACACGCTGCACAATATCGTGCGCCCGCTTGATATCTATGGTCCGCTGTTGGACTACCGCAAGCACAATATTCCCGGCGTCTTATTCAGGCTGGAAGCCGCGCGCAATGCTGCCGTCCGTTGCATCGGCCTCCTTTCATCTCGGCATGGATCATTGTTAAGGAATCATCGCCATGGAATTACATGAAAAGCGTCGTGGAATCTATGTAGCGATCGCCATTGTGCTTCTTGTTGGCGGGTTTTTACTGCGGAATGTCGAATGGCAAGGTAGTACATCGCTGCATACCTTGATGGAATTGGCGGCAACGCTATTGGCTTTTTTTGTCGGTGCCATGGCACTCGTCAGGTTTTTTAGCCGGAGAGATGCGCTGTTCCTTTACATCGGCACAGGCTTTCTTGGCACAGCCATGCTTGACGGTTATCACGCTGTTGTGACCTCAGTATATTTCCAGCCATACATGCCATCGGACAACCCACATCTCGTGCCATGGAGCTGGATTGCATCGCGGCTATTCCTTTCGGTATTGATGTTTGTCAGCTGGTTGCTGTGGTTCAGGCATCGCAACGATGCGAGTCTCAGGCCGAATACAGCCATCGTGATGGTCGGGGCTGCGGTCGCGACGATAGCCTCGTTTCTGTTTTTTGCGACAGTCCCCTTGCCGGCCATTTCCATAGAGGGAGCGATCGTAGCAAGGCCTGTCGAACTGCTGCCTGCCATCTTTTTTTTCGCGGCACTAATCGGTTATCTAAACAAAGGCGGATGGCGTGATGATCAATTCGAACATTGGCTTGTGTTGTCGCTCATCGTCGGGGTGGCGACACAGACGGTGTTCATGCCATTTTCCGAGCATCTGTATGACGCCGAATTCAATCTGGCGCACCTGTTAAAAAAACTGAGCTACATACTGGTACTGATCGGACTGCTAGCTAGTCTTTACCAGACCTACAAGGGTATTCAGTCAGAAGTTGAAAAAAGAAAGAGTGGGGAAATCGCGCTGCGTGTCAATGAAGAGCGTTTAAAACTTGCCACCAGTGCAGGGAATATTGGCATTTGGGATTGGGATACAGTCAGAAACATACTGACTTGGGATGAAAGCATGTATTCCCTCTATGGTATTCGCAAAGAGGATTTCGGCGGCGCCTATGATGCTTGGATCCGCACGCTGCATCCCGATGACCGTCAGTATACCGACGGGGAGATTCAGGCGGCTCTGCGCGGAGAACGGGAGTATGCTCCCGAATTCCGCATTATTCATCCGGATGGCACAGTTCGGAATATCAAGGCCGCCTCCAAAACCTATTACGACCCGCAGGGCAACCCCCTGCGCATGGTCGGGACCAATATCGACATCACCGAGCGCAAGCAGGCGGAAGAAGTTGCCCAGGCAGCTTCTCAATACTCTCGCAGTCTGATTGAAGCGAGCGTGGATCCGCTGGTGACTATCAGCGCGGAAGGCAAGATCACCGACGTCAATAAGGCAACCGAGGTAGTTACCGGCAGGAGCCGTGCGGAATTGATCGGAACGGATTTCTCCGATTACTTCACAGAGCCTGACCAGGCACGCGCAGGCTATCAGCAAGTATTCCTGAAGGGTTCCGTTACCGACTATCCGCTGGCTTTGCGCCACCGCGACGGTCACGTCACTGATGTGCTATACAACGCCAGCGTCTACCGCGATGAGGCAGGCAAAGTATTGGGCGTGTTCGCCGCCGCGCGCGACATCACCGAACACAAGCGGGCGGAAGCGACACGTACGCAGCTTGCCGCCATCGTGGAATCTTCCAATGATGCGGTCATCGGCAAAACTCCCGATGGCATCATCACCAGCTGGAACAAAAGCGCCGAAAGGATTTATGGTTATGCCGCCGACGAAATCATCGGCAAGCACATCACGATGCTTGCGCCGCCTTCGCGTCATGCCGAGATTCGCGAATTTCTTGAGAAGATCCGCAAGGAGGAAACCGTCGCAAACTATGAGTCGGAAAGAATCCGCAAAGACGGAGGACTGATCCAGGTTGCGCTCACCCTTTCGCCTATCAGGGATGCTTCGGGTGCTATCACCGGGATTTCCACCATCGCCCGCGACATTACCGAGCGCAAGAAGGCGGAATTTGTCTTGCGTCAGAGCGAGGAAGCGCTGAAAGAAGCACAACGCATCGCCCATTTGGGCAGTTGGCATATGGATCTGGCGACCAATCAGGTTGTCTGGTCGGAAGAGCTCTACAAATTGTACGGTTTCGACCCGGCACTGCCGCCGCCGCTCTACACCGAATCCATGAAACTCTTCACCCCGGAGAGCTGGGAAAGATTGAGCACTTCCATAGCTCGAGCCACGGAAACCGGCATCCCCTATGAGCTTGAACTGGAGACAGTG
>Ga0113563_10000804_pt1 | contig 16449 bp, 15 predicted proteins | sample Mud3Dept3metaG_FD_80117 | JGI IMG/M metagenome (GOLD analysis project Ga0113563, IMG submission 80117) | Freshwater wetland microbial communities from Ohio, USA, analyzing the effect of biotic and abiotic controls - Mud 3 Core 4 Depth 3... | ecosystem: Environmental > Aquatic > Freshwater >...
GAACCGGCCGAGCGAAGCCTTCTTGAACTCGTCCTTGAACTTGTCGAAGCCACCGAAGGTGCCATTGATCAGATCGCCGATCGCACCGCTCGGCGCCCCGCCGGCGCCGGGCCCCATGATCTGCCAGAACATCGTGTGGTTCACGTGACCGCCGCCGTTGTTGCGCACGGCCGTGCGGATGGCCTCCGGCAGCGCCGCCAGGTTCTTGATGAGATCCTCGACCGCCGTCCCCTGCAGATCGGCGTGCTTCTCGAGCGCTGCGTTGAGGTTCGTCACGTAGGCGGCGTGGTGCTTCCCGTGGTGGATCTCCATCGTCCGCGCGTCGATGTGCGGCTCGAGCGCGGCGACGTCGTACGGCAGCTTGGGCAGTTCGTGAGCCATGAGCGTGTTCTCCTCTGAAACGGGGGTCTGGTCGAATGCGCGGATCCTGGCTAGGCGACCTCGAGCATGCGCTCGAGCGCCACGCGGGCCCAGTGCTTCTGGGAGCCGGGGACGACGATGCGGTTGTGCACCTGCCCGGCGAGCAGGCCGTCGAGCGTCCAGAGCAGGTGGTTCGGCGACACCCGGAACATCGTCGAGCACAGGCAGCCGAACGGGTCGAGCGTGAACACGGTCTTGCCGGGTGCCACCTCGCGCGCGAGCCGGCTCACGAGGTGGATCTCGGTGCCGACGGCCCACGTGGTGCCGTCGGGCGCGTTACGCACGGTCTTCAGGATGTACTCGGTCGAGCCGGCGTCGTCGGCCGCCTGCACCACGTCCCAGGGACATTCGGGGTGCACGATGACGCGCACGCTGCGGTGCTCGCGCCGCGCCAGCTCGATCTGCTTCACCGAGAACCGGGTGTGCACCGAGCAGTGGCCCTTCCAGAGCACGATGCGCGCCCGCTCGAAGGCCTCGCGCGTGTCGCCGCCCCAGGGCTCCTCGGGGTCCCACAGCGCCATGCGGTCGAGCGGCACACCCATCTTCCAGGCGGTGTTGCGCCCGAGGTGCTGATCGGGCAGGAACACGACGCGCTCGCCACGCTCCCATGCCCAGCGCAGCGCCGCCGCCGCGTTACTCGACGTGCACACGAGGCCACCGTGCTCACCGCAGAACGCTTTGATCGACGCCGCGGAGTTGATGTAGGTGACGGGCACGAGGCCGCCGATGCCCATCTGGCCCAGCTCGCGCCAGCACATCTCGAGCTGGTCGAACGTGGCCATGTCGGCCATCGAGCAGCCGGCCGCGAGGTCGGGCAGGATCACCTGCTGGTGCGGCGCGCTGAGCACGTCGGCACTCTCCGCCATGAAGTGCACGCCGCAGAACACGATGAACGCGGCGCCGGGATGCGCCGCCACGTGGCGCGCCAGCTTCCAGGAGTCGCCGGTGTAATCGGCGAACCTGATCACCTCGTCACGCTGGTAGTGGTGGCCGAGGATGAGCACCCGGTGCCCGAGCGCGGCCTTCGCCGCCGCGATCCGGGCGTCCATCTCGGCGTCGGGCAGGGCGATGTAGGCCGGCGGCAGCGCCTGCCGCTCGGCAAGGTGCTGCTTCTCGAACTCGGTGAGCGCAATCACGTCCGTCATCGGTGTCTGCCCGGATTCTCGATCCTAGCACCGGTTCTACGCCAACCCGCCGACAGGCTCATGGTCTACTGGAAACGTACTGGAAACGGTGACACTTTCCTTTTCTTCGGGTCTCCGGGAAACGGAGAGTGTCACCGTTTCGGGTTGTGTGGCGACCGTGTCGGGTTTCGAAAAGGAAAGTGTCACCGTTTCCGGCGGCCTGACTACCGCAACTGGCGCTTCAGGACCTTCCCCGTCGCGGTCATGGGCAACTGGTCGCGGAACTCGACCAGACGCGGGGCTTTGTGTGCCGCGAACTGTTCCCGGCACCACCCGAGCAGCTCATCCTCGGTAATCGCGGCGCCGGCGGCCGGCACGACATAGGCCTTCACTTCCTCGCCGAGCCGGTCGTCGGCTACGCCCACCACGGCGCACATCGACACTGCCGGGTGCGTCACCAGCACCTCTTCAAGCTCGCGCGGGTACACGTTGAAGCCGCCGCGGATGATCATGTCCTTCTTCCGATCGACGATGCTGAGGTAGCCCTCTTCATCGAGGACGCCGATGTCGCCGGAGTGGAACCAGCCGTTGCGCATCACCTCGGCCGTGGGATCGGGCCGGCGGAAGTAGCCCTTCATGACGTTGTGGCCACGGATGACCACCTCGCCCGCCTGGCCGGGCGGCAGCGGCTGATCGTGTTCGTCCACCACGGCCACCTCGACGCCGACGATTGGCTGCCCCACCGTGCCGGGCTTCGAGGGCCGGTCGGCGTGGTTGAAGGTCGCGACAGGCGAGGTTTCCGAGAGGCCGTAGCCCTCGAGGATGCGCACGCCGAAGGTCGCCTCGAAGCGCTTCATCAGCTCGACCGGCATCGGCGCGCCGCCCGACAGGCACATCCGGAGGTGCTCGCGGAGACCCGACACCTCCGCGCCAGTCGCCGCCACGTGCTCGACGAGCCCCCAGAACATCGTCGGCACGGCCGACCAGAACGTGATGCGCTCGCGGCTCAGGGTCGCGAGGACCGCAGCGGGGTCGAAGCGGGGCAGCAGCACCAGCGTGTCGCCGGCAAGCAACCCCGAGACCATCTGGCACACCTGCCCGAAGGAATGGAACAGCGGCAGCGTGACGAGCACCGCGTTGCGGCCTTCCGGCCGCGTGTCGCGGAACGAGAGGCCGAGCTGCCCCACGACGAGGGCGTTGTTCATCAGGTTGGCGTGTGTCAGCTCGGCGCCCTTCGGCTGGCCGGTGGTGCCCGACGTGTAGAGGATCACCGCCGTGGCGTCCATCGGGCGGGACGTCGTGGCGAGGGGCGCGGTGCCCGCGGCCATCAGTGCGCCGAGGGTCCGCGTCCCGCCGGGGCCTTCGGCGGCAGCGGGGTCGGTCGTCATGACGATCACGTGCTCGCAGGTCTCAACGTGCCCGACGGCCTCGAGGCCCCAGGCCGCCATGGGCAGGTCGGGCGTTCCCTCGAAGCACAGGTAGAACCGCGACTGGCTGTCCTCGAGGTGATAGGCGATCTCGCGCGGCTTGAGCAGCACGTTGAGCGGCACGACGACGCCGCCCGCGCGGAGGATGCCGAAGTAGGCGATCGGGAAGTGGGGGACGTTGGGGCACGTGAGGGCGACGTGATCGCCGGGCCGCAGGCCGAGGGCACGGAGACCGCTCGCCACCTTCGACACCATCGCGTCGAGTTGCCGGTAGGTGAGACGCCGGTCACCCATCACGACCGCATCCCGGTCGGGACGCAGGCGGACGTGGTGGTCGAGGATGCCGGCGAGGTTCAGCGTGGTGGCAGCAGTCAGCATACGCAGGTCCTTGGCGCCGACGCGCGGCGCCCTCCAATGCGATCCCGTCGCGGCAGCGACGATGGTGAGGGGCGGACCCCAGTGCCCGCCCGACCGGACGCCGGCGACCGACGGCCGCCGACCCGTCTACGCAGGGATGAGGTTGTAGAGAGTATCGCGTTCGCAGGCCTCTCGTCCCGCGTCGGCGATGAGGGCCCGGATCTGGCCGGTCGTGAGCGCCTCCGGCGTGCGGGCGCCGGCCATGTGGTAGATGCGCTCCTCCTGCACGGTGCCGTCCAGGTCGTCCACGCCGAACCAGAGCGAGGCCTGCGCCACCTCCACGCCGGTGGCGATCCAGAACGCCTTCACGTGTGGGATGTTGTCGAGCACGAGGCGTGCCACCGCGTGGGTGCGCAGCGAGTCGGCCGCCGACGGGGCGGGCAGCTTGCGCATCTGGTTGTTGTCGGGGTGGAAGGCGAGCGGGATGAACGCCTGGAAGCCGCCCGTCTCGTCCTGCAGGGCGCGCGCGCGCAGCATGTGGTCCACGCGCTCGGCGTGCGTCTCGATGTGCCCGTAGAGCATCGTGACGTTGGAGCGCATCCCCAGCCGGTGCGCGGTGCGGTGGATCGCGAGCCACCGATCGCCGTCGCACTTGTCGTCGCAGATCTTGCGGCGCACCCGCGGCGCGAAGATCTCGGCGCCGCCGCCGGGCAGCGAGTCGAGCCCCGCGGCCATCAGGGCGCGCAGCACCTGCTCGTCGGTCATCCCGTAGAGGTCCGCGAAGAACGCGATCTCGACGGCCGTGAACGCCTTCAGGTGGATGTCGGGCCGGATCGCCTTGAAGCCCGCGAGCAGGTCCGTGTAGTAAGAGAACGGCAGCGTCGGGTGCAGGCCGTTGACGATGTGCACCTCGGTGATCGGCTGGTCGAGCCGCTGTCGCAGCTTCGACCAGGCTTGCTCGAGCGACATCGTGTACGAGCCGGGGTCGCCCTCCTTCAGCCGCGCGAAGGAGCAGAACAGGCAGTTGGCCACGCACACGTTGGTGGCCTCGAGCCGGATGTTGTGGTTGAAGAACGTGCGGGGGCCGTGGAGGCGCTCGCGTACCCGATTGGCCAGCCAGCCCACGGCCAGCAGGTCGGGCGACTCGAACAGGCGCACGCCGTCCTCGAGGTCGAGCCTCGTGGCGGCATCGAGCTTGTCGGCGATGTCGAGGAGGCCGGCGGTGGCAAGTCGTCTGCGCATGGCTGCCGGGCGCGGGGCACCCGCCCACGCGGGGCCGGGCGCGCCGGAGGCGATCAGGCGGCGCCCGCGGGCGTCGCGGCGCGCGCGAGGTCCGGGTTACCGGGCGAGACTCAGGCGATACCCCAAACCTGGACGCGCAGCGTCCGCGCGCGGGGGCCGTCGAGCTCGGCCATCAGGATGCGCTGCCACTGCCCGAGCACCACATCCCCACCGCTCACCTGAAGCGTGAGACTGTGGCCGAGCAGCATGGCACGGAGGTGCGAATCCGCGTTCATCCGGTCGCAGTCTGAGTGTGCCGGGTCGTTGTGGCGCCACTCGGCGTCGCGCGCAACGAGATCCTCGAGGAAGAGGCGGATGTCCGACAGCAGCGCCGTCTGGAACTCGTTGATGAAGACGCAGCACGTCGTGTGCAGCGACCAGAGGCTGACGAGGCCTTCCTTCACCCGCAGGCGCCGAACCACGCCCATGATCCGCTCGGTGAGATCCACGAGCTCGATGCGCTGGTCGGTTTCCACGAGAAAGGTCTCACCGTGGATGACGAGACCGCCTGTCGCCGCGCTCGTGACCTCTGCCACGGGCGCTTCTCGAACAGTGACGGTCGAACTCTTGCTCATGCGCTCCTCTCGAGTCTGGGCCTGCGACCCGGGGCCGTTCGCGGACCGCTCTACAAACTAGGGATCTTAGGTCAACAGCTGACCGCGACGCAAACGCGTCGGCAGGGGGCCTCAGTGGAGCCGTCGGCGACTGCCGAAAAATCGCGCTATTCTGCCATGCTATACTGCGGCCCGCAACCGACTCCCGGGGACCGGGGAAGCTGGGTGCGATGCCCACACGGTCCCGCCACTGTGAGCGGGGAGCGACGAACCCGGGTGCCTCGACGGCACCCCCGATGGCCACTGCGCGCAGGCCGCGACGGGAAGGCCGGTTCGGCGCGAGGATCCGCGAGTCAGGAAACCTGCCCTGGGAGCCACCTCCCCCCCGCGGCCGCACCGGCCGCGCGGGGCCGGCGCGTGGACACGCCGGAGGAGGCCCCCCGTGGCGACCCGCCGCTGGCGTTCCCGTTCCCGTCCCCGGCTCCCGTTCTCCACCGGCTGGCCCGCCGCCGTCGTGGCGCTTGGCCTGCTGTGGCCCGCCGCCCTGGCTGCCGCCACGCTGCAGGGCCTCGCCCTCGATCCGCAAGGACGCCCGGTCCCCGGCGTGAGGATCCACGCCGAGGGCCCCGACGGCCGGCACACCGCCGTGACCGACCACGAGGGGCGTTTCGTCCTCGCCGGGATTCCTCCCGGCCCGTATCGAGTGGGTGCCGAGCACGACGCCTTTCGCGCCGCTGAGCGCAACGCCCTGGTCGAAGACGGCACCCCCCCGGCCGACCTCCGGATCACCCTCGAGGTGAGCGGCCTCACCGAGCGCGTGGTGGTGTCGGCGGCGCACGTGGACCTCCCGCGGGCCACCGTGCCGGCAAGCGTCACCGTGATCGGCGACACGGAGCTGCGCGCCCGGCAGACGGACTCCCTCACCGCAGCGCTGCGCGGCGTGCCCGGCCTCGGCGTGGCCGAGAGCGGGTCGCGCGGCGCCCTCACCTCGATCTTCCCGCGGGGCGGCGAGTCCGACTTCACGCTCGTGCTCGTGGACGGCGTGCGGGTCAACAGCTTCGGGGGCGGTCTCGACCTCGCGATGCTCGGTGCCGCCGACGCCGGCCAGATCGAGGTGGTGCGGGGCCCGCAGAGTGCCGTCTACGGCGCCGATGCGATCGGCGCCGTGATCTCGGTGGTGTCCCGCGCCCCGGACGGCCTGCGAGCGTCGGGTCTCGTCGAGGCGGGCTCCCACGACACGGCGCGGCTGACCGCGTCGGCGGCCGGCGCCATCCGCCGGTGGACCTGGTCTGGCGGGGGCGAACGGGCCACGAGCGACAATTTCAACGGCGAGGCGTACGCCGAGTGGCCGCGCATCGGCAATGACGACGCGGTGCGGAGCAGCGGTGCGGGCTCGGTGGGTTTTGCATCGCCGGGCGTTCAGGTGCGCGCGAGCGTGCAGGGCGGCGGCAACGAGCGCGGCTATCCCGGCCCCTTCGGCTCGGATCCGAACGGCACGTATGGCGGCCTGGATCTCGTGTCGCGCGGACGCAACGCGTGGTTCGGGGCGGGCGCGCGCGCCGAGGTCCGGCTGTCGCCGCGCGTGGCGCTCGCGGCAAGCGGCTCGTGGTACGACCTCAGCAGCACCTTCGAGAGTGCGTACGGGCCGTCGGAGAGCGGGACACGGCGCGGGTCCGCGCGGGTGCAGGCGGATGTGACGCTCGCCGAGGGAATGCAGATGTCGGCGGGCCTGGACGGCCTGGACGAGCGGGCGCACAGCACGTTCATCACGGGGGCGGCGCTGCAGCCGGTGCCGATTTCCCGTGCCGCACTCGGCGCGTACGCGGAAGTGCGGGCCGAGCTGGGGGAGCGCTGGTTCGTGACCGGCGGCCTGCGCGCGGACCGCGTCACCCGTGAGGCGATCGAAGGGGACCCGTTCGGGTTCGCGCCGCGCCCCTCGTTTGCCGCCGACACCGAGGTCTCCGTCAACCCGAAGCTCGCGCTGAGCGGCTTCCTGCGGCGCCCGGATCCGGGCGGCTGGACGCGCGTGCGAGCGAGCGCGGGCACGGGCTTCCGCCCGCCGGACGCCTTCGAGATCGCGTTCACCGACAACCCCGCGCTCGCGCCGGAACGCAACCGCAGCGTGGAGGCCGGCATCGAGCACGCCATGGCGCGCGGCGCGCTCGTGCTCGACGCCGCGTGGTTCCTCAACCGCTATGACGACCTGATCGTGGCGGTCGGCCCGGCCTTCGGAAACGTGAGCCGCTACCGCACCGACAACATCGCCAACGCGCGGTCTTCGGGGGTGGAGCTGAGCGTGTCGGGCCGCGTCGGGTCGCGGTGGCAGGTGCGGGCCAGCTACACCTGGCTTCGCACGGAGGTGCGCGCGGTCGATGGCGACAGCGGCACGGCGCCCCCGCCCTTCGCCGTCGGGGACCCGCTCATCCGGCGGCCGCGGCACGAGGGCGCGGTGACGGCCACCGTCGCGAGCGGCCGATGGAGCGCGTTCGGGCAGGTGCGCGCGCGCGGCGAGTGGCTCGATGTCGACCCCACCTACGGCGCCTTCGGTGGCGCCCTCGTGGCGCCGGGCTTCGCCGTCGCCGACCTCGGCGCCGGGCTGCGCCTCGCCGGGCCCGTCGAGGCGTTTGCGCGGGTGCTCAACCTGTTCGATCGCGGGTACGAGGAGGCGCTTGGCTTCCCCGCCCTCGGCCGGAGCGTGATTGCCGGGGTGCGCGTTGCTGCGGGCCGCTGACCTCGACTTCGCCTACGGTGACGACGCGGTGCTGCGCGGCGTTGGGCTGGGAATCGGGCCGGGCGCGCTCGTCGGCATCCTGGGACCCAACGGGTCGGGAAAGACCACGCTGCTGCGGCTGCTGGCCGGCACGCTCGCCCCGACGCGCGGGCGCGTGACACTCGACGGCGTGGACCTGCCCCGGCTGCCGCGCCGCGCCCTCGCGCGCCGCCTCGCCGTGGTGCCCCAGGAGACCCACCTTGCGTTCGAGTACAGCGTCCTCGAGATCGCCCTGATGGGCCGGTATCCGCACCTCGGGCCCTTTGCACTCGAGGGGCCAGCCGATCTCGAGCTGGCGCGCACGGCACTCGAGGCGACGGGGACGCTGCCGCTGGCGCATCGGCCGTTCACCACGCTGAGCGGCGGCGAGAAGCAGCGCGTGGTGATCGCCAGCGCCCTCGCGCAGTTCGAGCCGGGCGGCGTCGGTCAGGTGCTGCTGCTCGACGAGCCCACCGCCAGTCTCGACCTGCACTACCAGCTCGAGGTGGCCGCGCTGCTGCGGCGGCTGCATGCCGATCGCGGCCTCACGATCGTCGTGTCCACGCACGACCTGAACTTCGCGGCGTCGGTGTGCCGCGAGTTGGTGCTGCTGCGCGACGGGCAGGTGATCGCGGCTGGACCGACGCGCGAGGTGCTCACGCCCGATGCGGTGCGCGCGCTCTACGGCGTCGCGGCCGACGTGCGCTGGCACGATGCGGCGGGCCACCTCACGGTGGTCCCGCTGGGGCCGGCGGCGTGACGGGCGCGTCGATGGTGCCGCTGCGCCGGCGACTGGCGGCCACCGTGCTGGGGTTCGGCGGCGTGGCGGTGACCGCCTGCCTGCTCGCGCCGCTCGTCGGCTCGACCCGGATCTCGCTGATCCGGGCACTCGACCGCTCCGCCCCGTTCGCCGACAACCTCGACGCACAGATCTTCTTCGTTGCCCGGCTGCCCCGCACGCTCGCGGCGGCACTCGTGGGCGCGGCACTGGCGTCGGCGGGCGTGGTGCTGCAGGCGCTCCTGCGCAACCCGCTCGCCTCGCCCTTCACGCTCGGCGTCTCGGCGGGCGCCGCCCTCGGCGCGATGCTCGCCATCACGTGTGCCGGGACCTGGGCGGTGTCGGGCGTGTCGGTGGTGCCACTGGCTGCCTTTGCCGGGTCGCTCGGCGCGGTGGCCATCGTCTACGCCCTCGCGACCGTGAAGCGGCGCGGCCTCTCGACCGAGGTGCTCCTGCTCGCCGGTGTCACGCTCAATGCGTTCTTCTCGGCGCTGATCCTCTTCGTCCAGTACTTCGCCGACGCCTCGCAGACGCTGCGCACGGTGCGGTGGCTGATGGGCGACCTCGACGTGGGCGGCTACGGCCCGGTGCTCGCCGCGCTGCCGATGGTGCTGCTCGCCGCGGCGGGCGTCGCGCTGCTGCCGCGGTCGCTCAACCTGCTGTCGCTCGGCACCGAGGCGGCGGCCGCGCGCGGGGTGAACGTGCTCGGCGCGCAGCGGCTCGCGTTCTTGAGCGCGTCGGTGGCAACGGGTGCGGCGGTGTCGCTCGGCGGGCCGGTCGGGTTCGTGGGCATCATCGTGCCGCACCTGGTCCGGCTGCTCGTCGGCGCCGACCACCGGCTCGTGCTGCCCGCCGCGGCGCTGTTCGGGGCGGCGTTCCTGGTGGGCTGCGACGTCGTTGCGCGGGTTGCCCTGGCGCCGCTGGAGCTGCCCGTGGGGATCGTGACCGCCATCCTCGGCGGCCCGTTCTTCGTGTGGCTGCTCGTGAGGCAGCGATGAGGGCAGACGTGTGCCGGAACCTCCGGTTCGGGGTTCGGGCTTCGGGGTTCGCGGTTCGGGGTTCGGGGTGCCGGCCATGAACCTCGCTGCACGAGCGCGTGGCGTTCTGCTCGCGGCGCTGCTCGTTTCTGGCGCGGCGGCCTGCCGGGGAGCGGCGCCAGCGCGGTCCGATCCGGCCGCGGGCCTGCCCGTCGAGGCGCCGGCCCGTATCGTGTCCCTGGTGCCGGCCGCCACCGAGATGCTGTTCGCCGTGGGCGCGGGGCCGCAGGTCGTGGGGGTCAGCAGCTTCGACGCCTGGCCGCCCGAGGTGGCGACGCGGGCCCGTGTGGGTGCGCTGCTCGACCCGGACGTGGAGCGCATCCTCGCGCTGCGGCCGCAGCTCGTCGTGATCTACGACACGCAGGAAGAGTTGCGCCAGCAACTGTCTCGGGCGGGAATCGCCAGCTACGGCTTCCGGCACGGCGGGCTCGCCGAGGTGTGGTCCACGGTGCGCGATCTCGGCCGCCGGAGCGGCCACGCGCCGGCCGCGGGGACGCTCGCGCGCGACCTGGCCGCCCGCATCGAGGCCGTCTCGTCCCGGGTCGCTGGGCGCCCCCGCCCCCGCACGCTGCTCGTGTTCGGCCGCGATCCGGCGGCGCTCCGCAGCGTCCACGCGAGCGGCGGCACCGGCTTCCTGCACGAGGTGCTCGATGCCGCCGGCGGCGAGAACGTCCTTGCGGACGTGGCGCGCGAATCGGTGGCCGTGACGACCGAGCTGCTGCTGGCGAGGGCGCCCGCGCACATCGTGGAGGTGCGGCCCGGCGCGCCGATCGGGCCGGATGCGGCAGCCGGCCTGCGCGATGCCTGGCGCGTACTGCCCGCGATCCCAGCCGTGCGCGACGGCCGCATCAGCGTGCTCGTCGGCGATGAGTTCGTGATCCCCGGCCCCCGCCTCGTCGTCGCGGTGGACCGCCTCGCCCGGGCCCTGCACCCCGACGCCTTCTGATCGGTGCCGCGTGCGCCGCCTCCGGTCCGCGACGGCGCACCCCTCCGAGTTTCGTGGCACAGCGCCTCGGCGCCGTGCGGCGGCACGGTCACGGTGGCCCGCCCAGCCCTGCAGGGCCGGGCCACGCACGGCCGTCGCGCGGTCCCGTGTGCGCCCGCTCAAACGAATTCGATGGCGACAGGTCCCGGGATCAGCCGGGCGTCCCAGGCCTCGCCGAGGAACCGGCGCACCGCCTCGCGGCCGCGGTCGCCGTAGTCGAGCGTCAGCTCGTTCACGTACATCCCGACGAAGCGATCGGTGCGCGAGCGGTCGAGGCCGCGGCCAAACTGCTCAGCGTAGGTCACCGCCTCGGCCCGGTGGTCGAGCGCGTGCCTGATGCTGGCGTGCAGCAGGCGCGACACGCGGGACATCATCTCTGGCCCGAGGTCCCGGCGGATCACGTTGCCGCCGAGCGGCAGCGGCAGGCCATCCGTGCGCGCACCCCACCACTCGCCCAGGTCCACCAGCTTGCGCAGCCCCTCGTCCTCGTACGTCAGCTGGCCCTCGTGGATGATCAGCCCTGCCTCCACTTGTCGGTCGCGCACCGCTTCGAGGATCTGGTCGAAGGGCATCACCACGTGGTCGGTCCCGGGACGATACAACTGGAGGGCCAACCACGCCGAGGTCAGCGTGCCGGGGATCGCGACGCGCACGCCGTCGAGCGACGCCGGGCCGTCGCGGCGCACCACCACCATCGGCCCGTAACCGTCGCCCATGCTCGCCCCGTGCGGCAGCAGCGCGTAGCGGTCGGCGAGGTGCGCGTAGGCGTGGAACGACACCGCGGTCACCTCGTACCTGCCCTCGAAGGCGGCACGGTTCAGGGTCTCGATGTCGGCGAGCACCTGGTCCACCTCGAGGTCGCCGGTGGGCACGGCACCACTCGCCAGGCCATAGAACATGAACGCGTCATCGGAATCGGGGCTGTGGGCAACGGTGATCCGCATGCAGGCCATCCTAACCCTGATCCGTCAGAACGCCCCCGGTTCCTGGTGCCTCGTTCCTCGTGCGTGGTCCGTTCCTGGTGCCTCGTTCGTGATGCCGAGTCCCGCAGGCCACACCCTTACGTCACGCCACCGGCGGTGACGCGACAGTGTGGTCCGGCGGCGTGACGCACGAACCGAGAACCACGCACCATGGAACACGAACCGACGTGATTCTGTCGGAGTGGGGCCAACCCGCGGCCGGCCCGCGCCGGGAGCGGCAGGAGACGCGGCTGCCGGTTCGCCGCTCGCGGCCGGACACCCTGCGGCATCGGGCTTCGCGTTCTCAGCGAGCGTCGACCTCAAGTTCCGGAGACCGTGCACCGGCGAGGCGCGCGAGCAGCAGCTCCACGTCGGGAGGGCCGTCGAGGTGGAACCGGGCGCACGACGGCCGCCGGCCCACCGCGACCGAGACACCGTCGGGCGGCAGCGCCGCGAACGCATCCTCGTCGCTGAGGTCGTCGCCCACGTACATGATCCGGACGGGGCCGGCGACACGGTCCCTCACGTGCCGACCGATCCAGTGCACCGCATCGCCCTTGTTCCACGCGATGTCGGGCAGCACCTCGAGCATCTCGTGCCCCGGCTGAGTACGCAGCGACGGCGCGCCCGGCCCTGCTACCTCGCTCGCTCCGCCGGGTGCCGTCGCGGCCGCCACCGCCGCGGCGCCGACGAGCGCGGCCACTCGGTCGCGGGCAGTGCGCTTGTCGACCGGCGCCGCCAGGCGCGTGTGCAGGACGAAGGAGTAGCCCTTGTCCTCGACCCACGCGCCTGGCAGATCGGTCACCGCCGCCGCCGCGCGCACGCGTAGCAGACGCACCGCATCGAGCGCCGGGTCGAGCCCGTCGTGGTGCCATCGCGCGTCGCCCGCGTCGATCTCGCTGCCGTGCAGCCCCGCGTAGATCACGTGCGGCCCCGCGAAGCCGGCTGGCAGGCCGACCCGCTGCCGCACGTCCTCGAGCCGCCGCCCGGAGACGATGCCGACCGTCGTGTCGTCGTGCATGGCGAGAGCCGCGAGCAAGTCGCGCCGCGCGGCCGGCAGCAGCGACACCTCCGGCGTCGGCGCCAGCTCGCAGAGCGTGCCGTCGAAGTCGAACAGCAGCAGGAAGTGGGCGGCGGGCGGGGCCTGCAGCGCCTCCACCACCGCCGCCACGGCGGCTTCGCCCGTCATGCGTTTCGGCTCACGACACCGAGAACGACGTGCCGCACCCGCAGGTGGCCTTCGCGTTCGGGTTCGCGAAGATGAAGCCCTTGCTGATGAGGGCCGTGTCGTAGTCGAGCGTCGTGCCGTCGAGGAACCGCAGGCTCCGCGGATCGACGAACACGCGTGCGCCGTGCGTTCCCTCGAACACGGCATCGCCCTCGCGCGGGTCGGGTTCCCAAGCGAAGGCATAGCTGAAGCCCGAGCACCCGCCCGCCTTCACGCCCACCCGCAGGCCGCCCTGCGGCAGGCCCTGCTTGTCGAGGAGCTTCCGGATCTGCCGGCTCGCGTTCTCACTGATCTGAATCATGATCGTCCCACGTCAGGCCCGCGCGTCAGGGCCTGACCTCCAAGTACTGCTGGCGCAGCCGCGACACGATGCTCGCGACCTTGGCCGCCGCGTACGCCACCTCGTCGGCGGTGGTCCAGCGTCCCAGGCCGAAGCGAAGGCTGGCGAGCGCGAGGTCGGGCTCCACGCCGATGGCCGTGAGGATGCGCGATGGCGTGGCCGTGGCCGTGCCGCAGGCAGCCCCGGCCGAAACGGCGATGTCGTCGCAGGCCATCGCCAGCGACTCCCCCTCGACACCCGGGAAACTCACGTTGAGGTTGTGCGGCAGCCGTGCCGAGAGAGAGCCATTCACGCGGAGCCCGGGCACCCGCTCGCGGAGATCCTCGAGCAGCGCATCGCGCATGGCCCCCACGCGGCGGCCCTCGTCTTCGACCTCGTGCCTGGCGATCTCGGCCGCCGCGCCGAACCCCACGATGGCGGGTACGTTGAGCGTGCCCGACCGCAACCCGCGTTCCTGGCCGCCGCCGTGCACGAGCGGCGGCAGCCTCAGGCTGCGGCGGCGCACGTACATCGCGCCGACACCCTTGGGCCCGCACATCTTGTGCGCCGTGAACGAGGCGAGGTCCACGCCGGCGGCCGCAACATCGAAGGGCACCTTCCCCACCGCCTGCGATGCGTCGGTGTGCACCAACGCACCGGCGCGGCGCGCAATCGCCGCAATTGCCGCGAGCGGCTGCAGCACGCCGATCTCGTTGTTGGCGGCCATCACGCTCACGAGGATCGTGCCCGGCGCGAGGGCGGCCTCCAGACGGTCGAGGTCGAGCAGGCCATCCGGCTCGACGGGGAGCACGGTCACCGTGAGCCCCTCCTCGCGCAGCGCCAGGCAGGTCTCGAGCACCGACGGGTGCTCGGTGGACACGGTCACCACGTGTGAGCCGCGGTCGCGGGCAGCGCGGGCCACCCCGCGGATGATCGTGTTGTTGGACTCCGTGGCCCCGCCCGTGAAGGTAATCTCGCGGTGGTGCGCGCCGATCAGCCTGGCGACCTGCTCACGTGCCCGCTCCACGGCCTCCGCTGCCCGCCAGCCGAACGCGTGGTTTCGGCTCGCGGGGTTGCCGAAGTGCTCGGTGAAGAAGGGGAGCATCGCCTCGACCACGCGCGGATCCGTGGGGGTCGTGGCGTGGTAGTCGAGGTAAATCGGCCGGTTCACGGCCGTACCACCAGACGGCGGGACAGCGTGACCGGCACGACCGTCGCCGCCGGCTCCCCAGGCCCGGCATCGCTCGCCATCTCCGCGATGCTGCACGTCGACAGCGCCGTCACGATGCGGTCCTTGATCCGCCACAGCGGATCGCGGATGTTGCACTTCTCGTACTGATCGCAGGTGTCCTCGGTCGTCGCGCACGCCGTCACGGCGAGCGGGCCGTCCACGGCCTGGATCACGTCGGCGACCGACATCTCGCTCGCGGACCGGGCCAGCAGGTAGCCGCCGCGCGTCCCCTGCTGCGACACGAGCAAGCCGCGCCGCACGAGCCGCTGCAGCACCTTCGCCATCAGCTCGATCGGAATGTCGTAGTGCTCGGCGATCTCCCGCGCGCTTGCCGATCCCTGGTCGGGTCGCAGCGCGAGGTGCTTCATCGCCATCAGCGCGTAGTCGGCCTTCTTCGACAGCCTCAACATCACCCGGGCCCGGGCGGCTTGCGCCCGGCCTCCTTCCGGAAGGTGCCGCGCCCGCGGCGCCTGGACACCGGCCTCAGTATCGCGTCATCGAGGGGTCGATGCGATCGATCCACTCGAGGATGCCGCCGTGCAGGTTCACCGCGCGGTTGTAGCCCTGGCGGCGGAGGTAGTTCACGACGGTCCGGCTGCGGTTGCCCGAGCGGCAGTAAACCACCGTGTCGCGGCCCGCCTCGATCTCACCAAGGCGCCGCGCCAGTTCACTCATCGGGATCAGGGTCGAGTTGGGCAGCGAGCAGATACCGCTCTCGAAAGGCTCACGCACGTCGAGCAGCTGGAAATCCCCGCCGCGGTCCATCCACGCCTTGAGCTCGTCCACCGTGATGTCCAACCCTCCCGCCTCCTGCCATCGCCGGCTCCGGATCGGCTCCGCAGGCCCCGGGGGGTGGCCGGCGCGCCCGCTTCCCCGCCGATTGCGATATCCGACCTATTCAGTCGGGATTATACCACGACGACCCGCCCGACTCAGCCACGTCACGGCCTACCGCGGTTGGCCCAGGCAGACCAGGGAGTCCGCCCTCCGGATGCCGGCGTCAGCCCAGCGTCGCGTGGCCCTCTCCACGGCAGTGCGGCAACGACGGCGCGTTGCCCTCCAGGCGGAGTCAGCGGAGCTTTGCCGTGAGGCGGACCCGGGCCCTCACCTCGACCGTGCCGGGCGATACGGGGGTCTCCGGCGGGGGCGCGGCGGCGACGGCGCGTGCGCTGTACACGGGCCGTGGCAGAGGCGTCGCGGCACCCTCCTCCTCGACACGAACGATGCGGTCGACGGCTCGACCGGCACCAGCGGCCATGGCCTCGGCGCGGAGGCGGGCGGAGGCGACGGCCTGGCGCAGGGCGTCGCGCTCCAACACGCTCGGGTCCTCGAGCTCGAACCGGACATCGGCGATGTCGGTCGCGCCCGCGCCGACCGTGGCGTCGATGATCTCGCCGACACGCTCGACGGGCGTGACCATCACCTCGAGTTGGTTGCGGGCCACGTAGCCCTTCAGCACCTGCTTCCCGCCGGCGTAGTCGAACTCGGGTTGCAGGTCGTACGCCAGGGTGCGCAAGGCCGGGGCCGCGATTCCGGCCTTGTCGAGCCGCTGCCGCACGGCCGCCATGGCCTCGGCCGTGTGCCGCAGCGCGTCGCGTGGCGAGGTCGCGCGCGCCTCGGCGCTCACGGTGACGACGGCGCGGTCGGGGGGTGCCTTCACGATGGCATCGCCCGTGACGACGATCAGGTCGGCGTCGGGCACGGTGGCGGGCGTCTGGGCGCGGGCAGGTGCGGCCGCCAGCGCCAGCAGCACGGCGGACCGGACGATCGGAGAGATACGCATGCCGACAGTATGGCTCACTGCGGACCGTGGCCGACGCCGTGCCGAGGTGTCACTCCGTCTCGGACCGCAACAGCCAGTAGTCCTTCATCACGACGAACCGCTGGAGCACCAGGGCGTCGACCGATGACGAGTAGGCGCACCGTATGGCGTCGCGCGGGGTGAGGGCGGTCGGTTCGCCGGGCCCCGCGAGCGTGGTGTTGACGAGCGCCGGCAC
>Ga0113563_10000805_pt1 | contig 16448 bp, 15 predicted proteins | sample Mud3Dept3metaG_FD_80117 | JGI IMG/M metagenome (GOLD analysis project Ga0113563, IMG submission 80117) | Freshwater wetland microbial communities from Ohio, USA, analyzing the effect of biotic and abiotic controls - Mud 3 Core 4 Depth 3... | ecosystem: Environmental > Aquatic > Freshwater >...
CCGGCGCCGCGCCGCAGCATAAGCACCGGGCTGACCAGGCTCGGCGTAGGCCACCAGCGACAGCTTGCCCGACAGGTTATCGACGATGGCGATTTCCTCGGACACCAGCAGCAGGATATCCGGCGTGCCCAGTTCGTCGATGATTTCCATGGCCCGTACCTTGGGTGCGCCCGAAACCGTGCCTGCCGGGAAGGTTGCGCGCAGCACGTCGATTGCGGTCAGGCCGGGCCTGAGTTTCGCTTCAACGTTGGACACGATGTGCATCACGTGCGAATACCGCTCGATGACCATCTGCTCGGTGACTTTGACGCTGCCGGTCTGTGCCACGCGGCCGGCATCGTTGCGGCCGAGGTCAACCAGCATGATGTGCTCGGCGCGCTCCTTGGCATCAGCCAGCAGCTCGGTGGCGAGTGCCGCATCTTCCTCGGGCGTCGCGCCGCGCCGGCGTGTGCCGGCGATCGGTCTCACGGTCACCACGTCGCCTTCGAGCCGGGCAAGAATTTCCGGTGAAGCGCCGACCACATGGAAATCGTCGAAATTGAAATAAAACATGTAAGGCGACGGATTCAGCGCACGCAATGCGCGATACAGCGACAACGGCGACGCATGAAACGGCTTGCTCATGCGCTGTGAGGGCACAACCTGCATGATGTCACCGTCGAATATGTACTGCTTCGCCCGCTCTACTGCCCGGTGATACGCAGCCTCGCCGAAACCCGATACTGCAGGCTCCGATGCCGTCGGTGCGCTCTCCGGCAATGTCACCGGCGTGCGCAGCTTTTCGAGCAGTACGGCGAGCCGGCGCCGCGCCACAGCATAAGCGCCGGGGTGACCAGGCTCGGCGTAGGCCACCAGCGACAGCTTGCCCGACAGGTTATCAACGATGGCGATTTCCTCGGACACCAGCAGCAGGATATCCGGCGTGCCCAGTTCGTCACGCTTGTCGTTGCGGGCAAGGCGTTTCTCGATATAGCGCACGGTGTCGTAGCCGAAATAGCCAACCAGACCACCGCAGAAACGCGGCAACCGCGGATCGGTAGCCACCTTGAATCGCCGGAGGTAGTTATCGACGAAGGCCAGCGGGTCGTCCACTTGCTCCCGCAGCGTTTCCTTGCCGTCGCGGATCTCGGTGCAGGTGTGGTCGCGCACTTCAATACGGGTGCCGGCCGCGAGTCCGACAAAGGTATAGCGGCCAAAACGCTCGCCACCGACCACTGATTCGAGCAGATAACTGTAGGGCTGGTTGGCGAGTTTCAGGTAAATCGACAGCGGCGTGTCGAGATCGGCAAAGGTTTCGAGCACCACCGGCACGCGGTTGAAACCGGCGGCGGCGAGTCGATTGAATTCAGCTTCGGTCATGTCCTGCTCCACGAAAACGGTACGAAACAACGGTCCAGCAACGCACGATCAGCGACGCCAGTCGCGCCGCCAGCGCGGGGCGCCGGACGCCGTTTCGAACCTCATCGAGAGCAACACGATTAAACCTTTTTAATCAATGGGATACAATCAGTCAGCGCGCCTACTATAGCATCAACATCGAGGCTCTGCACAGCCTGCCCCTCGTTGTAACCGTAGGTCACACAGAACACCGGACATCCCGCCGCACGTGCCGCCTGCACATCGTTCACCGAATCACCGATCATCAGCATCCTCTGCGGCGCCACGGCGAACCGCGCGCAGGCATGCAGCAGTTGCAGCGGATCGGGCTTCTTGCGTGCCAGTGCGTCACCGGCGATGGTCTGCGCAAAATAACCGGCGAGGCCCATGCGCTCGAGCAGCGGCAGCGTGAACGCGCCGGCCTTGTTGGTCACGCAGGCGAGCGGAAAGCCCGCGGCGCGCAGCTGTTCCAGGCCTTCCCGCACACCGGGGTAGATGGTGGTATGCGCGCCGTTGACCATGGCGTAGAAGCGCTCGAACACCGGCAGCGCCTGTGCCATCGCCGCGGCATCTGCGTGGCCATCGATGTCGCGCGCCAGCGCGCGCTCGACCAGTCGCGGGATACCCTTGCCGACGTAGTTGCGGATGGTCTCCAGCGGCAATGGTGCGCGGCCCAGGGCTTCCAGCATCATGTTGGTGGCTGCGGCCAGATCGGGAATGGTGTCGAGCAGCGTGCCGTCCAGATCGATCATCACGGCCTGGACGGGGATCGGTAAATGAGTATTCATCTTTCTGTTGCCGCCGCCGGCAGCGGGTCGCGACCGCGGCGGTGCCGACCCGGCACTGCCGGATGGTTCAGGAATTGGCAAGCGCCTTGCGCATCGCCGCGATGGTGGCCTTGTAGTCCCTGGTGCCAAAAATCGCCGAGCCTGCGACGAACGTATCCGCGCCGGCTTTGGCGATCTCGGCAATGTTGTCGGTTTTGACGCCGCCATCCACTTCCAGCCAGATCTCCCGGCCGCTGTGGTCGATACGCTTGCGTACGGCCGCAAGCTTGGCGAGCGCACCCGGAATGAAGATCTGACCGCCGAAACCCGGGTTCACCGACATGATCAACACCAGGTCGAGTTTGTCGAGCACGTGGTCGAGATAGTGCAGCGGCGTCGCCGGATTGAACACCAACCCTGCCTTGCAGCCATGTTCCCTGATCAGGCCGATGGTGCGGTCGATGTGCTCGGAGGCTTCCGGGTGGAACGAAATGATGTTGGCACCGGCCTTGGCAAAATCCGGCACGATGCGGTCCACCGGCTTGACCATCAGATGCACGTCGATCGGCACCTGTACCAGCGGGCGGATTGCCTGGCATACCAGCGGCCCGATGGTCAGGTTGGGGACGTAGTGATTGTCCATCACGTCGAAATGAATCAGGTCTGCGCCGGCGGCAACCACCGCCTGCACTTCTTCCCCCAGGCGGGCGAAGTCGGCGGACAGGATGCTGGGCGCGATGCGATGGTTCATGACTGAATCCGGGAATCCGTAAAAATGGCAGGGGAATTCTACCCGTACTCACCGTTGCGGACATGCGGAACTTCCGTAGCAGTGCTGCGGATGCGAGAATACGGCTATGGCTGATCACAAATATGAAATTACCGTCGTCCCGCGCGCGACGTACATTCCGGAACAGTCGGATGCCGATGCCGACCGTTACGCCTTCGCCTACACCATCACCATTACCAACACCGGTGACGTGCCGGTGCAACTGGTAAGCCGCCACTGGATCATCACCGACGCCAACAATCTGGTGCAGGAAGTCAAAGGCCAGGGGGTCGTGGGTGCACAGCCAAAACTGAAACCCGGCGAGAGTTTTGAATACACCAGCGGCTCGATGCTGGCAACGCCGGTGGGCACCATGCGCGGTACCTACCAGATGGTGGCCGAGGACGGTACGCGTTTCGACGCGCCGATCCCGGAGTTCACGCTGTCCGTTCCGCGCGTGCTGCACTAGACACCCCCGGGCATGTCCCTACGCACCAGCTACACGCTGATCGCGCCGTTCTATGACTGGCTCGTCGGACCGGCGCTCGCCCGCGTGCGCGCCAGGAGCCTCGCGCGCCTGCCCCGCGGCGGCGGCGCGCACATCCTCGTCAACGGTATCGGCACCGGACTCGATCTGCCGCTGCTGCCGCCTGCGCACCGCTACACCGCGCTGGACCAGAACCGGGCCATGCTGGAGAAAGCGCTGCAGCGCCGCGGGAATCTGGATCTGCAATGGGTGCAGGGTGACAGTCAGCGGTTGCCGTTTCCCACGGGCCGATTCGACCATGCCCTGCTGCACCTGATCCTCGCCATCGTGCCCGATACGCAACTCGCACTGCGCGAAGCCGCCCGCGTGGTAAGGACCGGCGGACAGTTGTTCGTGCTCGACAAATTCCTGCGCCCCGGCGAGTCGGCGTGGCTGCGACGCATGCTCAATCCGCTGGCGCGACGCATTGCCACGCGCACCGACGTCATATTCGAGGAAGCGTTGGCCGGCGTCGCCGGATTGACGGTGATCGCGGACGAGCCGGTAATGGCAGGTGGCTGGTTCCGGATGATTACACTGGAAAAAACCGGCGGTCAGGACTTGTCGGAGGCATCGGCATCGGCATCATCATCGTCATCGCGGCGCGGCCAGGTCAGCCAGACGATACCGCCGAGCAGCGCCACAGCGACCGCGGCTTCGATCAAGTACCACATCAATCCGCTCATCGCGCCGGCTCCGTGAATTGCTGATGCATAGCCCCGAATTTAGCAAATTCCCGCTGCGCATAGCGTTTGCCGCGCTGATGGTGACGCTGGCCATGGCGGCCTGCCGCTCGACGCCGGAGAAACCGGTGTCCCCACCGGCCGTGCCGGCGGCGCCACTGCCGGAACCGCCCCCGGCCGCCGCAACACCCACGCCGCCGCTCGCCAGCAGCCATCTGCGCCGCGGGACCTGGGGAGAATTGCCCGGTTGGCACAACGACGATCCGTCTGCAGCATGGGACGCATTGCTGACCAGTTGCAGCATCCTGAACGCCCAGCAAGCCTGGCGGGCGGCATGTACTGCCGCGCGCGCCGCGCCGCGTCCCGATCGTCAGCGCGCGCGCCGCTTCTTCGAACTCCATTTCACGCCGTATCAGTTGCTGCAGCCCGATGGCGGCAGCGAGGGCCTCGCCACCGGTTACTACGAACCGCTGCTGCGCGGGAGCCGCACGCCGACAGCGCGCTACCGTTATCCGGTGTACGGTGTGCCCGAGGACCTGCTTGGCGTCGATTTGCCGGCCTTTGGCATTACCGGGCGGGAATCGCGATTGCGGGCACGGCTCGACGGCAAGCGCGTCGTTCCCTATTTCGAACGCGCGCAGATCGAGGCTGGCGTGGCAGCGGTGCGCGGCCGCGAAATTGCCTGGGTCGACGACCCGGTCGAGCTGTTTTTCCTGCAGATCCAGGGCTCCGGCCGCATCGACCTCGAGGGCGGCGACGTGATGCGCGTCGGATTCGCTGACCATAACGGCCACCCCTACCGTTCGATCGGACGCCTGCTGATCGACCGCGGCGAACTGCCGCCGCAGCGGGCGTCGATGCAGGGCATCAAGGCCTGGGCGCAGCGGAATCCGGACAAGCTGCGCGAAGTGCTGGACCACAATCCGCGTTACATTTTTTTCCGCGAATTGCCGCCGGGTCTCAGTGGACCACTGGGCGCGCTGGGCGTGCCGCTGACGCCACGTCGCTCAATTGCTGTTGATCCGCGCTATGTGCCGCTGGGTGCGCCGGTGTTTCTCGCCACGACCTGGCCGCTCAGTACCCGGCCGCTGTACCAGTTGATGCTGGCGCAGGACACCGGCGCGGCCATCCGCGGTGCGGTGCGGGCCGATTTTTTCTGGGGCTATGGCGATGATGCTGGACGCGAGGCCGGACGCATGAAGCAGGCGCTGCGGATGTGGCTACTGCTGCCGCAGGGCTATCCGCTGGCTGCGCCAGAGTAATGGTCACGACTCGTAAGTGGGCACACACCCCCTCAAGCGGTTATTTCTAACCTATTGTTTTTATTGATTTATTTTACGTGCGTTCGCTGCGCTTACACCCGCGCCTGCCGTGAAAGTCCTGGTCCTCGGTGCCGGCGTCACCGGCATTGCCACCGCTTGGTATCTGCGCAAGGCCGGCCACGACGTCACGGTCATCGATCGGCGCGAAGGGCCGGGGCTGGAAACGTCGTACGCCAACGTCGGACAGATTTCGGTGTCGCATGCCGAGCCCTGGGCCAATCCGCGGGCACCACTGCAGTTGCTGCGCTGGTTGGGTCGCGAGGATGCACCCCTGCTGTTCCGCCTGCGCGCCGACTGGGCCCAATGGCGCTGGGGCCTGGCTTTCCTGCGCCAGTGCACGCCAGCACGCTGGCGTGACAACATCCGTCGGCTGGTCGTGCTGGGCGATTACAGCCGTAGCGCATTACGCGAATTACGTGCCGAGACCGGCATTCAGTACGACCAGCTGATGCGCGGCATCCTGCATTTTTATACCGGCGCGGCACACTGGCAGGCCGCGCAACACGCCGCACAGGTGATGCGCGACGCCGGCTGCCTGCTGGACACAAAAACCGCCGATGAATGCGCAGCGATCGAGCCCGCGCTGGCCAGAATACGCGGCCGCATCGCCGGCGGCACCTACTCGCCCGCTGACGAATCCGGCGACGCCCACCGCTTCACCCGTGAACTCGCGGCGCTGTGCGCGGCACGCGGCGTGGTGTTCCGCTACCGCACCACCATTACCGCTTTCGTCGCCGCGCGGGATGATCGCATCATTGGGGGTCCGCGTCCGCGACGCCGATGGTACGTCGGACCGGCTGGCGGCCGACGCCCACGTCGTGTGCCTCGGCGTACACAGCGCGCCCCTGCTGCGCCCGCTCGGCATCCATTTGCGGATTTACCCGGTCAAGGGTTATTCGGTGACGCTGCCGGTACTCGATCCCCGACTGGCTTATACCGTTTCCCTGACCGACGACGAACACAAGCTGGTTTTTTCACGGCTCGGCGAACGGCTGCGCATCGCCGGCACCGCGGAATTCACCGGTTATGACATCACGCTGAATCCGGCACGCAGCGCTGCCATCCTGCGCCGTGTCGCCGAGCTGTTCCCCGGGGCTGGCGACCTGAATCAGCCGCAACTGTGGGCGGGGTTGCGGCCGGCAACACCGTCGAACGTACCGTATATCGGCGGCACCCGTTTTGCCAACCTGCACCTGAATACCGGGCACGGTACATTGGGCTGGACCCAGGCCTGCGGTGCCGGCGCGGCCCTCGCCGATTGGTTATCCGGACGCAGACCTGCAGTCGATTTCGGTTTCTGCGGCACGTCTCCGTACTAGACGCGCGCTCCAGCGGCCTACAGGTCGGACAGCCGCAGTTTGGCGAGTCCGGCCCCGCTCTTCTCGAACGACAGTATGTCTTCGGCGGTAAGCGGCAGACTGACGTGCGGGCCCTGCACCCGTTCACATCCCAGGCCCAGCAGCGCCACCACGGTCTCGCCGTCGCGCGCGCCTTCGGCCGTCACCTGCAGTCCAAGATCGCGGGCCAGGCGAACCAGCGCGCGAACGAGTTTGCCGTGCAACTCCGACCGCTGCATGTCGTGCACAAATGCTGCGCTCAGTTGCAGTTCGTCAAAGGGCAATTGCGCGAGATTGCTCAGCGACGACGCGCCGGTGGCAAAATCGACAATGCCAAGCCGCAGCCCAAGCCGCTTCAGGCGCGTAAACGAATCCTTCACCGGCGCCAGCTCGCCGGCAATCGCCGTCTCGTGCACACCGATCACCACCCGACCCGGCGGAACGCCCCAAGTCCGCAGCGCACGATCGACGAACTCCGGAAAATCGGACTGCAGCAGGCCGCTGGCCGAAACCTTCAGTCCGAGCTTGCACTGCAATCCGGCACGCGCGAACTCCGCACTCTGACGCAACGCGTTATTGAATATCCACCACGTCACCTCACGCATCAGACCGGCGGTCTCGGCTGTTTCCAGCGCCCGCGCTTCGGACACTTCGCCGAGTTGCTCGTCAATCCAGTGCAGGGTACATTCCAGCCCGCCGATCCGTCCCGACTGCGCATCCAGCTGCGGTTCAAATATCAGGCCGAGCGTGTTCTGTTCCAGCGCATGGCGCAGCCGCGTTTCATAGCGCATCTGACGCTCTTCGCTCTCGCCGTGCACCGGGTCGTAGACAGCGGTCCGACCCGGTGCATCGCGCGCTGCGCGCGCCGCCAGCTTGGCGTTGCGTACCAGCGTCTGCGGATCGGTGCCATGATCCGGGTACACCACAATTCCGATCGCCGCATCGGTGTCAAAGGTGTGATCGCCGATCGGGATCGGCACCTCCAGCGCGCCGAGCACCTTGTTTGCCGCGAGTATGGCGACGCCCTCGCCGGCAATTCGCGGCAGCAGGCAGACGAACTGGTCACGGCTGACACGGCCGAGCTGATCCTGTTTGCGCAGCACCCCCTCCCGCATCCGTCGCGTGATGCGCAGCATGAATGCCTCGCCCTTTTGCAGGCCCAGCTGACGGTCGATCTGCTCCACTTTGCCGATTTTCAGCACCAGCAGCCCGAGTTGCTTGCCTTCCTGGCGGTGGCTTTCAATTGCAGCGCGAAAAATCTCCATGAATGCGGCATATTCGGGCGTCGGCAGCGTGCGCACCACGCCGCCTTCTTCCTGGCTGCGCGCCGCCAGCGACGCCAGCAGGGCAAGTTGCAGGAAATTGAAACGTTGCAGCGCCAGCAGGTTCTCCGTGCACTGCGCCTGGTCGGCGGCGTACAGGCGCAGCGTACCGCGCGTCATCGCGTCCTGAAACCGCTGGCAGTCCCGCCGCATGCGTTCGAGCGGTTCGCCTTCGGCATCGAGCGCCCATTCGCCCAGCGCGGCATGGATCGTCGCGACGTCCTGTCCGTCGGCAATCGCCGGTGCCGCAAACGCCGCGGCCAAGGCCCCGGCCGCGGGCACGAACAGGTCGGGCGCGCGTTCCTGCACGTCCCGGAACACCGCGGCCACACGGACGAAAGTGTCGGGCCCGGCATTGAATTCTTCCGCGAGTCGCGCAATCAGCGCGTGCAGGCCGACCGCCGCCTGCTCCGCAGCGGAATCGGTCACGGCCGCATCGGTTTCAGAGGAAGAATTCGGCGGGATCGATGGGGACACTGCCCAGCTCCAGCGTGCGTTTGATGCGATAGGGCACCCCCGGCGCCGCCTTGGGTTCATTCGCCAGATCGAGTATCCGCTGCGGCCTGAGCGGATTGCCCTTGGCATCGAGCACAACCATGACGCGCGGCAGCAGTCGTCTGACCAGATTCTGCGCAATCACGATGCCGACCTCTCCGGAATTCAATTCGACCAGAGCGCCGACAGGGAAAATGCCGATGCACTGGACGAACTGCTCGACCAGCGGACCGTCAAACAGCACGTTCCGCGAATTGTAGAGATGATTGAGCGCATTGGACGGCGAATAGACCTCGGCGTATGGCCGCGGATGCGTCATCGCGTCAAAACAGTCCACCAGTCCGGCAATCGATCCGAACAAGCCGATCTCTTCGCTTTTCAGTCCCTTGGGGTAGCCGCTGCCGTTGTAGCGTTCGTGATGCCGCTCCGCCAGTTCAGGCAGTTCGGGCGGCAATCCGGGCGTCCCCTTGAGGATGGCCACTGAATGGGCGATGTGGCTGCGACAGACCATCAACTCGACCTTGGACAGCGGGTCTTTTTTCGTCACCACTTCCTCGGGTACGCCGGTCATGCCGACGTCCTGCAGCAAACCGAGTACACCCAGCAGGTCGAGTTGTTCGCGGGGCAGCTGCAGGAAGCGGCCGAAAGTCAGCATGTAGATGGAAACTCCGAACGCGCGATCGAGGGCGTGACCGCCTTTGGCCTTCAACTTGGCCAGCAGCATCATGGCATCGGGATTGCGCACGACACTATCGGTCATGCTGGTCACGGCCTCCTGCACGCGCGGCGCATCCAGTGCCTTGCCCGCCCGCACCGTGCCCATGATCTCCCGCAATACCAGCTCGGTTTTGTGCTGGACCGTGCGCGCGACCGGCAGCTCTTCGTCGACAGTCGCCTTTTCCCGGTATGTGACCTTGTGCTTGATCGCGGTCAGCACGCTGGGGCCCAGCGGCTCGGCGACCCGCGAACGCGTCGCCCCCGGCTTGTCGCCGGTGCCGCTGGTCAGCAAGTCGCTGCGTTCAGGAAGATCCAGCCCCTTGTCGAGGTCGATGGTGACCTGCTTGCAGTATTTCTTCAGGGTCTCGAGCTGCTTTTCGCTGTCGAGCACGAACCCCTGGTACATGAACGGTGTTTCCGTCCACGGGCGATCGAGCTCGGAAATGAAAACACCGAATTCGAGTTGATCTACGGAGACTACTTTTTTCATGTCTTGGTATCGATCCGCCGCCGGCGCTTCCTGGGCAACCTTTGAAGAATTCTCCATCCTGCGGGCGGCGCGCGCAAGCGCGCCGCTGCCCGGTCAGAATTCGAATACGTGATTGTTCTGCAGCAGCCGCGGCGGCGTTTTCGCCGACAGCTCCTCGATTTCCTGCATTGTCAGTTCAATTTCGCTCGGCTTCAGGTGCGTAATGTAGACCTCTGCCGGACGCTCCAGCTTGGCCAGTTCCTCGCCCAGCATCGAAGGACAAAGGTGCAAAGCGAGTTCAGCCAGTCGGCGATCCTTGTCGGAAAACGCCGTTTCGATGATCAGATATTTCAGGTTTTCAGTGCGATTCACAACTTCCCAAAGACCGTCATTCGGCCCGGTATCACCGCTGAATACGAGGCTGCTCTTGCCGCTGTCGAGCAGGTAGCCCACTGCGGGCACGGTATGAATCGCCGGCAGCGCTGTGATTTTCCTGCCATCGAGGGCGATGACGCTGCCCACGCTGATTTCGTGATAGCACATGAAGGGCTGTTCAGGCGTGGGTATGACGGTGAAATCGGGCCAGATGTCCCAGTTGAAAAGGTTTCTTTTCAGGATTTCAATGGTCGGGCCCGTCGCGTAGACCGTGACCGGCTTGGGTCGCAGCGCGCCGACCGAGTCCAGAAAAAACGCAATGGAATCGACGTGGTCGAGGTGCGAATGGGTGATGAAGATGTGATCGATCAGCGTCAGCTCGGCCAGCGACAGTTCTCCCACGCCAGTCCCGGCGTCTATCAGTATGTCCTGATCGACCAGGAACGAAGTGGTCCGGTGCTGCTGTCCGCCGATGCTGCCCGAGCAGCCCAGTACGCGCAGTCGCATCGCTTCCCGCCGGCCTATCGCCGGGCCGCCGCGCCGGGTCGGCGCAGGGCGAGGACAACAAAATTCGGGGTTCTGGCGGAGAATTGCATGCCATTCTTTCGCGATCGATGGAATCTGCGAATTTTACTCCAAAGCACCGCAGCAACGTCGTCAACTACCCCCCCCGGACCCGCGTTGCCGACGCGGACTTCAGGTCCCGTGGCGCAATACCAACAGCACCCGGCTCTTGACCGGGCGACCGTCCCGTTGACCCGGCAAAAACCGTGTCGCCAGCACAAGTTCGCGCCCCGACTGTTCAATGGTGCCGGACGGGTCTGCGTCAATCACTGCGGCATCAACAACGCGACCAGCCTGATCGATGCTGACCCACAGCCGCACGCGGCCCGCATTACCTTCGCGTTCGCCAGAGCCCAAACGCAGCGCAGACAGCGGTGACGGATACCGATCGAGTTCGCGCGCAAGATAAAACCGCATGTCCGGCCCGCTGGTCACGGCGCCGGTCTGCCGTGTCGCCGGGACAGCAGCCGGCCGCGAGCGAGGTCGTGATGCCGGCAATACCGGTGATGGCTTGACGGGCATTGCATCCGGCGCTGCCAGCGGTACTGACTCGGTCACCAGCAACAGGGCGGGTGCCGCATCCAGCCGCGCCTGCAACGGCGGTGAAATCGCCGCAGCGTGCGGTGCACCGGCGCCACCGGTCCAGCTACCGGCAATCAGCAAATGGGCGAGCAACGATGCGCCCAGCGCAATCAACGGCCGTCGCAGGGAAAATCCAAGGGTCACCTGGCCTGCAGGGTATGTGCCAGCGGACATGCCTGAACAACCTGCGCCGAGGGGCGCGGCGCGCCTACTTCAGCGCCGCGAGCGCCTGTTCCAGTTTGTCGGCAGGCAGGAAGCCGCCAACCTGCTGGCCATTGGCAAGGTAGACCGCCGGCGTGCCGCGCACGCCAAAACGCTGCGCCAGTGCCTGGTTTTCCTCGAGCGGCGTTGCACAGGATTTCACCGCGTTCGCCGCCAACGAGGCCTTGTTCATCAGGTCATCCCAGGTCTTTGCACGGTCCTTGGCACACCACACGGCCTTCGATTTTTCGACGGAGTCCGGGGACAGAATCGGCAGCAGGAAGGTATAAACAGTAATGTCGTTCATCTTGTTGAGTTCCTTCTGCAGCTCCTTGCAGTAGCCGCAGTTCGGATCTTCAAAGGTATAGACCACGCGCTTGCCGCTACCTCTGACGCGCTTGATCGCGTTTGGCTGCGCCTTGACCAGCGCGCCCGACGCAATCTGGTCGCGCCGCTCGCGCGTCAGGTTGCGTTCCTGGGCATTGCGCAGGTCGAACAGGTTGCCGCTCATCAGATACATGAGCTTTTCGTCAGTGTAGACCACCTGCCCGTCAAACACGATTTCATATAGCCCCGGAAACGGCATGCGGGCGACATTCTCGATTTTCATGCCGGGAAACTTGGCCTCGAACGCCTTGCGTACGCTCGCCTCGTCGGCCTGCGCCGGCACCGCGATCAACAACCCGGCGCACAAGGCATGGGCAGCAATTCGGTTAGACATGTGAAATTCCCTGGGCATACTGCCCGTAATTGATCAATGCGACCCGCAGGCCCACGCTTGCAAATCTACCCGCTTGTTTGACCGCTCAGGCCGCCGCGTGCCGGATCAGCAGATTCTTCAGCAGTGGCAGGCGATTCACGGCACCCATGCCGAAATTGCGCGCCCCCGCAAGCCAGACCGACCGCGCGGCAAAAAGTTTCTGCAGAACATCCGTACTGAGCCCAATGGTAGCAATATCCTCACGCCGGGCGCGTTCATAACGACGCAATAGCGAAAAATCCCCGCAATCCTGCAGCGGCACCCGGGCGGCCAGCACGGCCGCCAGCGCTCGCGCATCGCGAAACCCGAGGTTCACACCCTGCCCCGCCAGCGGATGCACGCTGTGTGCGGCATCTCCGGCCAGCGCGACCCGCGGCGCAACGAGGTTGGCAACCTGCGCCAGACGCAGCGGAAATCCTGCCGCCGGTGTGATCAGCCGCAACCGGCCGACCACGCCGCCGCTGGCGTCGGCAACCCTTTCCGCCAGCGCCTGCGCATCCAGCGCGAGCAAAGTCTGCGCATGATCGGCCGTCGCCGACCACACCATCGATACACGATTGCCCGGCAACGGCAGCAGCGCCAGCACACCATCCCCGCGAAACCACTGGTACGCGGTGCCGCCGTGGTTTTGCTCGGCCTCGAAGTTCGCTACAACGCCGAGTTGGGGATATTCGCTGACACGGGTGGCGATCCCGGCGGCCTGGCGCACCCAGGAATCGCCGCCGTCAGTCCCAACGACGAGTTGCGCCTGCAGCAACCTGCCATCCGCCAGCGTGATCCGCGCGGCCGCGGTATCGATCTGCAGGGAGGACGCCTGTGCCGGGCACATCACCTGCAAATCCGTCACCGCCGCCATCGCCCCGCTCAAGGCCTGCTGCAGCGCGCCGCCTTCGACGATCCAGGCCAGTTCGGCCATCCCCGCATCGTACGCGCTGAATTCCAGCCGCCCGGCAGGGGCATCACCGCAGATTGCCATCGCCTCGACCTGTTGCAGCCGCTGTGCATCCAGCCGGCCCCAGGCCCCCAAGCTTTCCAGAAACGCGGCATTACCGGGACTGATCGCATAGATGCGGCTGTCCCACTTCTCACCAACCGGTGCCGTCCGTGGTCGTTGTGGTTCGACCAGCGCAACCGCCAGTCCGGCGCGCTGCAACGCCAGCGCCAGGCTGGCGCCGACCAGGCCGCCGCCGACAATGACTGCATCATGAACGTCGGTCATCGCAGAATCTGACACGTGCACTCCGCTGCTGAATGATTCAAAGCTGTTTGACAACGTGCCGACGCCGTCAATGGTGACGGCGACCACACTGCGCGGGTTTGATCGAGCCTACGCCGACCGCAGTAGCGCAGCAAATCACGGCGCCGCGACACCGCATGATGTCCTCTGACGCCGGCTGACCCGTCGCGCCGGAAAATATCATATCGGCCGCCTGCCCGTTCTGCCGCTGCTGCGCTGACTGCCCTGCAGGTCTTGCCGATGAATGACGTCCCACGCGTTTGCCCCCATGGTCAATCTTGCCCGGCAGACGGAGGTACGCGCACGGCGTCGCCGGTGGACCGGAAAGGGATTGCTGGTTTTGACGAAATACTATGGTTCCTCGTATCGGCCGATTCAGCCGGGCTGCCACTGCGTTCGAAGCGGCGCCATCGACGGCTGTCGCTTTCCATCCGCTGTTCCACGATCCGGCAGCTCAAGTGCGCTTGGCGGACGCCCTGCAGGCAATCAGAATATCGACGGCAAGACGCGGATTTTGCAGGGAAATATATGAAACGGCGGGCGGTGCCGGCTTGACAGCGTCACCCCCGCTCTTTAGACTGCGCGGCCTTCTGTGGCGAGTTAGCTCAGTGGTTAGAGCAGTGGAATCATAATCCATTGGTCCGGGGTTCAAATCCCTGACTCGCCACCATTTCTTTCCTGGTGTCCGGCATTTTCGTTTGCCGGGCCCGGCCTCGCCGTGCTATCGTATAATTATGCGTAAGTTAATGCTTTTATTGGCTTTTTTGGTTTGCGCGGCACCGGCGTTGGCGCAGCGCGCGCTGCCGGCCGACGCGAAGCGGGCTACCATCGGCGACAGACAGGCACTACCGATGGTGCAAATCGGCAGCGAAGTCCTGCGTCTCGCGCCGGGCGGCATCATCATCGACACCAATAACCGTACCATCACCCACGGCCAGCTGCCACCGGGCGCAGAAGTATTGTACGTAACGGACAAGAACGGCGAGGTGCTGCGCATCGTGCTCCTGACGCCGGAGGAACAGGCTCGGCTCGACCGCGCAAAGTAGTCTGTGGGCAAGGTTTACATCAAAACCTTCGGCTGTCAGATGAACGAGTATGACTCGGACAAGATGGCCGACGTACTCCGCGCCGGCGCAGGCCTGGTCCCGACCGACGATCCGGCTGCCGCCGACGTCATCCTGTTCAACACCTGCTCGGTACGCGAAAAAGCCCAGGAGAAGGTATTCCATGACCTGGGGCGGGTGCGTCATTTGAAGCAGCACAAGCCCGGGCTGATCATCGGCGTCGGCGGCTGTGTCGCCAGCCAGGAGGGTGCTGCGATTGTCAGGCGCGCCCCCTATGTCGACGTCGTATTCGGCCCGCAGACGCTGCACCGGCTGCCGCAGCTGATCGCCGCGCGGCGCGCCACCGGCCAGTCGCAGGTGGATATTTCATTCCCCGAGGTCGAAAAGTTCGATCACCTGCCGCCGGCACGCATCGACGGCGTCACCGCGTTCGTGTCGATCATGGAAGGCTGCAGCAAATACTGTTCGTTCTGCGTGGTGCCGTACACCCGCGGCGAGGAAATGTCGCGCCCCTTCGACGATGTGCTGGCCGACATCGCCGAACTGGCGATGCAGGGTGTGCGCGAAGTGACGCTGCTCGGCCAGAACGTCAATGCCTACCGCACTGCAATCGACGGCGAAACGGAGCCTGCGGATCTTGCGATGCTGCTCGAATATGTCGCCGACATCCCCGGCATCGAGCGCATCCGCTATACCACATCGCATCCCAAGGAATTCACGCCCCGGCTGATCGCAGCCCACGCGCACATCCCCAAGCTGGTGAGCCACGTCCACCTGCCGGTGCAATCGGGTTCCGATCGCGTGCTGGCGGCGATGAAGCGCGGCTACACCGTGCTCGAATACAAATCGATCATCCGCCGGCTGCGCGCAGCATGCCCGGACATCTGCATCTCCTCGGACTTCATCGTCGGTTTCCCCGGCGAGACTGCAGACGATTTCGAGCTGACGATGCAACTCATCGATGACATCGGCTTCGACGCCAGTTTCAGCTTCGTCTACAGCCGTCGCCCCGGTACGCCCGCCGCAGATCTGCCGGACGACACGCCGGAGGCGCTCAAGCGTGAGCGGCTGCAGCGCCTGCAGGCACGCATCGACGGCCAGGCGCAGGCCATCAGCGCAGCAATGGTCGGGACCCGCCAGCGCGTGCTGATCGACGGCATTGCCCGCCGTAATGCGGCGGAACTCACCGGCCGCACCGACAACAACCGGGTCGTAAATTTTCCCGGACCACATGAGCATATCGGCAGTTTCGCCGAGGTCATGATTACCGCCGCGCGGGCACACACGTTGCGCGGTGCTTTGCTGATATCCCGTAACCACGGCACCGTCACCCCGGAAACCGCCCGCATTGAAACCCGTTGAAATCAGTTTCACGCCGGTCGACAACCTGCGCCTCGCCAACCTGTGCGGAACACTTGATGAGAACCTGCGTCAGGTCGAAACCGCACTGGACGTCGGCATCTCGCGGCGCGGCGAACGCTTTGCCCTGACCGGCGCACCGGAACGCACGCGCATCGCGGCAAAAGTACTGCAGGACTTCTACGGCAAGGCACATGACGCGCTGTCGCTGGACGCCGTGCAGCTTGCGCTGATCGAGGCCGGCCATCAGGGCGCCGCCCACGCCGCGATACCGGTCCCGGCGCTGATCACCCGCAAGCAGGATCTGCACGGCCGCACGCCGCGCCAGAATGAATATCTGCTGAACATCCAGAAACATGACATCACCTTCAGCATCGGCCCTGCCGGTACCGGCAAGACATATCTGGCAGTCGCCTGCGCGGTCGATGCGCTCGAACGCGACGCCGTACAACGCATCATCCTGGTACGCCCGGCAGTGGAAGCGGGTGAGCGCCTGGGATTCCTGCCGGGCGACATGGCGCA
>Ga0113563_10000806_pt1 | contig 16442 bp, 25 predicted proteins | sample Mud3Dept3metaG_FD_80117 | JGI IMG/M metagenome (GOLD analysis project Ga0113563, IMG submission 80117) | Freshwater wetland microbial communities from Ohio, USA, analyzing the effect of biotic and abiotic controls - Mud 3 Core 4 Depth 3... | ecosystem: Environmental > Aquatic > Freshwater >...
CTTGCTGCCTGCAGTGTATTGATCGCCACTTTCTTAGGTGCCTTGTTCTGTTGTGCCGTCATTTCTTCTCTTCTCCCTCATTCAGTATTTTCCAGTTCCCTGCACGATCTTGCTGCAGGTACATTCTCCAAAAGGTTGCCCTGTCTTCGGCCACTTGGTAGGCCAGGTAGATAGGTTCCAGGCCTGCGTTCACGAACCTCGACCTCAACTCAGCATGTTCACGCTCGGACTCCTCGATCACGTCAACAGCGAAGTAGCCTCCCGGCAAGTGAACCTTGCCTTCCTTCAGGAGTTTGAGCCAGGCAGACCCGATGCGCCCGTACACTCTCCACTTCCTGTTGCCGTACCAGCACCAACTGGAATAACCCAAGTTCCGCTTGGTGCGCCCGTAACGCTCTTCTCTAGTCCTTAAGTAAGGATCGCACTCAACCTCGAAGTGAGGCCCAAGGTTCTCTTCATCCTCCGACTTGTGCTTCTCCCTCATTTGCATGTACAACTCGGACTTGTAAAACTCCTTGGCGAATAGACGTTCCATTGCTGACACGGCATACCTAGCCCCGAATCTCTCTGAACTCACTTCCTGCTCGAACACACTGGAGCGGACTTTGTCCACATCCTTGGGCCTCTTTTCATGAACTTCAATAGACCTGACCCAGTGGTTGTACAGTCTTCTGGGCATGACATGCTGAATCCAGTACCCGTTAGGGAACCCGCGCCATGCATCCAAGACGTCGATGCACCGGATGCTCTTGCCGGACATGCCAGCCAAGAGGCGCTCTTCCCGCTCATTGTCATGATTGGGCAGGCTCAACTCACCCTTGGCAGTGAGCACAACCTTGTGCAACTGACCGCAACACCGCACCTGAATCGTCAGATTGACAGGGGGCGTAAGAGGCAACTCCGCTATCTGTCGTCGCCTCTTACGTGACATGCCTACGATCTTGCCATAGTTACGATTGGTAGATCCCCCATCGTTCTTTTGAGGGGCAGGGTTCCTGGTATAGTTTCTCTGTCTCCTTCTCCTTCCCCATAGAGCCATTACTTTCCCCCCTTTAGGTCAAACAGTCCCGCCGCCTCGAAGAGAGGCAGGAAGATCGCGGCCTCCTTCGGAGCCATGGCACCTTTGGGCCTGTTGAGTGCCAGCTGTTTCGCAGCCGCACCCGCAGAGTCGATCGCCCCCTGTTCTGCAGCCTTGGCCATGATCGCCCAACCTGCATTCCATCGAGCAACCGTGAGCCTGCGAGTCACGGCACTCGCTACACTCGTGAGCACAACAAATGCCTTGTCCCGCCTCTTGGGCAGAGTAAAGGCCTCAGGGTTGGCCAGGAAGATCTCAGGGTCAGGCATGTCCAGGTCTTTGCGCCAAGTGATGTATTCAAGGGCAGGCCCCGTTCCCACCGCACCCCTAAACAACTCACCCTGCACCTCGCCATTGATCCCGCTTGCTGTACAGGCAGCATCGAGTTGAGCAACCATGTCCCAGGATCGCGGAGAAGGCCATGCTTGTGACCACTGCGATTCGTTCTCAGGCGTAATCAAGAGCCTCTGCGTAGCCGACTTGATGTAAGTAGCCAACATGACCCTGGCCTCATGCAAATGATCTCTCCAGTCAGGATTGATCAAAGGAATAGCCGGGTCAGGCCAACCGTTCATCATGCCCTCGATCCAGGCAGACTCATCATTCTCCCAGGTCATGTGCAGCAACCTGTTGGCCAGGGGGCCGCTGATCTCATAGCCTCCACCAGACTCTCCCACCGGGTTGCCTGCCAGCACGAAACTCACGTCAGGCATAGCAAGCTCTCCGCACATCTTCTCATTCACCAGCCTCAACATGGCGGCCTGCACCCTGGGAGCGGCCCAAGTACACTCGTCAAAGAACACGATGCCCTTGTTGGCCTGAGCCAACTGTGCCCACAATGGAGGTGCGATCTTGACTGTGCCATCCCACTGATAAGGCAACCCATTAAGGTCAGTGGGCTCTCTCAGGGACGTGATGACCGTGTACACCGGACGGTTCTTAGCCCTCCCTATGGCGTACATACTCTGTGTCTTGCCTGTCCCAGGAGGCCCCAAGAACATAATAGGTATCTGAGCATCAACAGCCACACTGATTGCTGCCAACTGCCTCATTCTAGGACTCAACTTAGCCATATGTTTATCACCCCTTCACTATAATTATAATATCGTAAAGCTAGTTTGTCAACTACGAACTACGAAGCGAGGGCCAACTCTTTCAGGCACTCAGGCCCGAAACCGGCCTCAATCGAGGTAGGAACCGTGAGGTCTTTGCCGCAGTGAGCGCATGAGCCCATGTGATACACCCAGAGGGCCTCAGGCAGAGTGCCTGCCTGCAATCTCTCCAGGAACCAAATGATGGTCTTGATTTCAGGCCTGTCGAAGCGGATCTTGCTCTTCTCCCAGTGACTGTACATGAGCCTGCCGCCTGGTGTAGCGAGTAGCCTGCCGCAAGTCTCCCAACCCTTATTGTCAGTGGGATCCAGGTTGATCTTCAGGTCGATCCTAAAGAGGCTGTCACCCGAAGGCTCGATCCAGTGGTAAGGATGGTTCTGGTGCTTCCAGCACTTCACGCACCAGGGGCCAGGCACCCCGTTATATCTCAGCCTGGGTTCAAACGCATGGAACTTGATGCTCCTGGGTTTGCGAATCCTATAAGTGATCCGGCTACCAGTCATGCTGTTCTGCAAGGTGAACTTGCAGTTGCCTGCGAAGATGAACTTCTTGGTATATTCCCGGTCAACTCTCTTGGCGATAGTAGACCAAAAGGTTGCCGGATCGTACGTTCTAGCCATTGTTATCCCCCTTTTTACCCCAATCGATCTCTAACACGTCACCAAATATCAAGTCACTCACCAGCCAGGATGGGTGCATCACATGCCCTGTTTCCAAGGACATATAAAAGTCGACTGCTGGCAGCTTGCTCCAACGTCCCTTGAGTCTTCCTCTAGGCACCTTGACCTTGGTACCGGGTTCGGCCTTCTCAAGCCTGTAGATAATGGCCAAGTGAGACCCGGCTATGTTTTCATGAGTTACTGTGTACCTGTCTACCATGCAAACTGCCTCTCTCTAGGCATGGGAGAAAATGTGCTGTAGTCAAGCCTAAGGGCCCTAAGTCTCATGCCCTCACGGTAACCATTGGTGTAGCTCGAAAGGTAGCCCCCTGACCTCTCGTAAGCATTCATGAGCTTGCCTTCCATGCCATCCTCCAGGCCTGCGTCATAAGCGGACTTGCCTTCCCACTTCCATGTAGATTTCATTGTGTCACCCCTTTCAATACTAATGTAATATCTACAAACTAGCTTGTCAATATAAATCTATCGGAGCTGACCGATCTCCCGGAGCAACTCCCGGTATGCGGTGTTAGCCTGTCCTAGAGCCTCCAGGATAGTTTCCTGCTTCTTGCAGTTAGGGAGGTCTAGTTTCCTGAGTGTGTTGAAGCTCAAGAGCCTGAGCCCTTCCTTAAACCTGTCAGTAGCCAACACTGGATCAATCTTAGGTGTTCTCATATTATCTCCTTTATATTGTTATATTTAACTAATGCAATTGGGGCATGGGATACTGTGCTCTCATACCTGGCCGGTGCCCCCGCTACGCGCAACCCACAAACCCCACAAGGCCCGGATTGGATACCGTCCGAATGAGAACTAAGGATTGGGCTCTCGGGCTCAGGTTATGGCCATGCCCCAAACTCGTTTTGAACTAAAGGTAGGCACTTACCTGGGAGTGCCGACATTTAATCGAACAACTTGAAGGTTGCCAGGTCGATGGGCTCACCCCTTAACACTTTGGCCTTGATATACAGGGCCATGGGCTTGCTAGTGGCCCTAATGAGCACCTTGCGCCCTAATGGGTCAGTGCCGCAAATCAAGTAGCTCTCTGTCCTAGAGAACAGTGACTTACGCTTCCTGATGTAGATCTTGCCCTTAGCCATCGTATTCTTCCCCCTCATCTTCCGGCTCATCCTCATAGAGGATCGACTGTTCATCCTCATGGAACTCCTCATAGAAATCTCTGTCTTCTTTGGTCATATATCCCTCTTTTTCAAGTCTTTTTACGTCCCCCTATATTTCTCATTGCTAGCAAATCTCGATATCCTCAGTGGAGTCGGCTTCCCTAGCTCTATAGATAGCAGCGCCAAAACCGTGAATTAAGCCGTACTTATTGCTCCTTGCATCATCATCAATAGGATCAATAGCCTCCAAGGCGTCTAAGATCAACTGGGCCTCGAAGATGGTGAACCTAGCGCACAATGTGTTCTCAGAACCCCTGTACTCATCCTTCTTTTTGCCTTCCTGTTCATCAGTCATGTTCATATCCCCTTTCTATATCTTATATAGCATCACACTAGTTGCTTGTCAACTTTATTCGATGATAAAACTCATCACTGCGAATAAACCCTGTCATGTCGTTTTTGGCAGGCCCTTTTGCCAACAACCCAATAATCTGTCCGGGCTTGTGCAAGAAAGTAAGGTCATGCTCCAGGCCATTAATGGTCTTAATCCCCTTGTAGGTCTCAGGGATGCTCTTGCGAAAGACAATAGCCATACAGCTATCCGCCATCCAATCCCTAATCTCACCATCGGTGCTATCCTCACTGTAACTATAGGTAAGGTGATAGTTTGGCAACGGTTTGCGGAGTCTCCGGGGCCATTTAGTGTAATCATAGAACTGTATGTTAGAGAACCGCTCGAATAGCTCCGGGCAAATGTGTTCCCAGGGCAAATCAGACGTTCCATTAAGCCTAATGGCAGGCTTAAGACCCATCCTCCAGGCCTTGCGTGACAAGGCCTCAATATCAGCCTGCAGCTGTCGCATAAACTCCGCCCTGTCATCATGGAATAGTTGCGCCTTCCGGATACGTGCCTTTTGAGTAGAGTTGAAGCGTCCTCTTCCGGCCCTGTTAAGGCACCCGTTAGTACAGCCCACGCTACGATATGGGCACATCTCATGCCCACTAATCCGGCCTGGAGCGAGGTGCAAAATGCCCGTAAGGTACCCAAACTCTATCGACTTTTGGGCCTTGGGGTTTGCTGTAGTCAAAAGCTTCATGGCCAATTCTCCTGTCCAGCACCACAACTATTTCGGTGCTACCATCTATATAGTATCGCAATACTAGCTTGTCAACTTCAATCCGCAATTGTCTGCCTACACTCAAACTATCACGATTTTCTGGTCACAGTTAACCGGGCTTGGGGGAGTAGCATCCTAAATTCGGCCCCTAATCCCATTGAAACAAAGGAGATAGTCGTTCTTGTTTGATGACTGAATAGTCTTGAATTATGTGAGAATAGTCTCACAGAGCACCAAACATGCCAAAAAAGCATTCGAGTCGCATTCTGACCGCGCCGAATTCGCCTTTAGACATGCATATTTAGACTATAGATGCTACTTGCACCTAGTTGTGCGTTTCACATTGTGACACGCTTATTAGTATAAGTTCTTATCCAATGTCCGGAAGTGCTGATTGTCCTAAGGGTTGTCGGCCTCTATTAGTCTCTGCTGAGGTTCAAAACTATATTTTTCAAAAATTCTAAGTTAGTTTCACCTTTTTTACACTGTGGATAATTCCAAGTATTTTTCCACGGGGGGTTAACTTTTTTTATTTTTCAACCCCTTCTACCTAGAATGGCCCGTATAAGCAAATTACACTGAACTTTTGGGACAAAAACAGGCCTCGCACCCGCATTTTTATTGGGTTTTTTGAAAATGTCACGCTTTACCGTATACAGATTTTAGCCTATCTATTTACTCGACTAGGACAGGGGCAAAAATGCCCCTCGCACCCGCATAAACATTGGGTTTCTTAAACTTTTAAAAGACTATAAAAAAGTTTATGTTTCCGGGGACTTATACTACGTACGGGGGCCGGTATCCGGATAGTTTTCCAGGTCGTTCAGCACCATGTCCTTCACGAGCAGATCGAAAGTGAAGGTTGGGCTCCAACACAGTGCCAGCCTGGCTTTCGAGTAGTTTCCACGCAGAAAATGAACGTCCGAAGTACCGGCGTCGGAGGGCCGAAACAGCTTTTCATCCTGTTCCACGTAGTCCCGGTAGTCCATTCCTGCCACGGCGAAGGCTTTTTCGCAGAATTCCCGCACGGAGTGCGTTTCTCCGGTGGCCACGACGTAGTCGTCAGGGTCTTTCTGCTGGAGCATGAGCCACATCGCCACCACGTAGGCGGCTGCATGGCCCCAATCCCGCCTTGCATCCAGGTTCCCAAGGGTCAGCGATCGGTACATTCCACGCTTTATCGCGGCTACTCTTCGCGTGATTTTGCGCGTGACGAACTCATAACCCCGGCGCGGGGACTCGTGATTGAACAAAATGCCGGAGGTCGCGTGGATCCCGTAGGCTTCACGGTAGTGCCGGGTCATGTGGAACCCTGCCACCTTGGAAATTCCGTAGGCTGAACGCGGGTTGAACGGGGTGTTCTCGTCCTGGAAGTCCGTCTTGGCGTTACCGAACATCTCGCTCGACGCCGCGAAGTAGAACCGGCACTTCGGAACCACCTCTTTGAGTGCCGACAGCACATAATGAGTCCCGTCTATGTTGGTCTGCATGGTCGAGTGCTCGTCCTCGAACGAGTTGGTCACGAAGCTCTGGGCCGCGAGGTGGTAGCACTCGTCCGGCTTGACGGCCATGAACACCTTCATGATGCTGGCGAAGTTCTCCAGGGTGGCCGCGTGGAGCTGAACGCGCTCCAGGATGTGTTTGATGCGCCAAAATCGGTGCAGGGGCACCTCCGTTGCCACTCTCCTGACCATCCCATGAACCTCGTAGCCGTTCTTCAGGAGCAGATCCGCCAGGTAGCTTCCGTCCTGGCCCGTAATCCCGGTAATCAGGGCTTTTTGCATAGCGTCCTACCACAATATATAGTGGTCAGTGAAGAAAAGGTGTTGACAGGTTGTGGTTTGGGTCGATAATGAAGTTGAAAACTGGCGTCCATGGTGGGGTCGGGGGCTGATTTCTGGGCAGGAGTCGGCCCCCACATCCTCTTGGGCAGGTGATTCATGCCTTCCTTGGAATTCAATGCTCTCCCCCACGAGATCAGGGCTCTTCGCAAGGCGTTAGGTTGGACAATAGACGAATTCGCCTCCGTTGTCGAGCTTGGATCGCACAGGACGGTGAAAGATTGGGAATCAGGACGAAGGAAGCCGCTCCCAGTCTATGGGAATCGACTGAAAAAGCTCGTGGAGGTGTGTCAGGCGTCCTACCTGATGGAGCTGGAAGAGCACTTCCGTAAGGCCAAGAATGCGTAGTCCGTCCCTCGTGGTGTTCCTCAGCATCGCCAGAACACTCCGGAAGCTGGAAAGACACCTCTCCAAGCAGAACGAGACGCTCGAAGCCCTCCGCAGCTACCTGATTCCCCCGGTTCCGGCTCCGAATGAAGAACCCGATCTCCTTTATGCCGATGAAGAAGAGGATGCACGAGACGAAATGAAGGAGCTGATGCGCCAATATGGCTACCATCCCCCGGAAAAAGATTGAAGTGAAGGCTCTCGGGATGCGAAAACTGCTTCCCGACAAGCTCATCCGTCACGAAACCGAGCTGGAGAAGCGTCTGAAGGCCTCTCTGCAGCTCATGGAAGACTCCGTGGGCGGCAGAAAGCGTCTTTTGGACGCACTTTTGGTCGTTGGACACCCTTCAGCGCACCGTTTGATCTCCCTAATGGGCAAAAAGGGCAATTTAGACCGTCCTTTGCTCGAATTGTGTCGTGCAGCCCGTACTCCGCCCGAAGAAGTTGTAAAAATCTTCACGGAAGGCTCCCTGGCGCGTTCCACAGTCGAAACTTTCGTCAAATTGGCCGATGGAGTGCCCGGAGTGATGGATGCAGCCATAGAATCGGCCAAAATCAAGGGCCCATCGGGCTTTTCCGACCGGAAACTGGTCTTCGAGATGGCCGGGATCGCAAAACCGGACGGGCCAGCGACCCTGATCAACCAGAACTTCATGAATCAGATGTCTATGGGCTCCGAAGGGGCCTTCGAGAAGGTTGTCTCCCATGGTGGGATCAGCCTGAACAAAAACCCGTTTGACTCGTCTATAGAGGTCGAAAATGACTGAAGATAGGTTCGAGCACCGGGGCTATACAGTCGTTTGGACTGGCTGGAAGCCCTACTACGAAAATGAAGTGTTAATTGCCCAGTGGGTGGCCCAAAAAGACGGTGTAGAGGGCCGATTGCATGTTTGCCTGCCGTTCGGGTCGTGTACATGGCACATGATCGGGGATAACTTCGACATCCGTCCCATAGATAACTGGCTGGTACAGAGCACCATCGTGGACGTGTTCACGTCGGAGGAAGTGAAGGAATCTTGGAAGGAGACCGGCAGATCCAGGATGGTGGAGCTTATAGACCACTGGATCGACAAGCTGAAGCAGAAGCCTCCCAAGAAGAAGGAGTCGCAGTACAACCCGTACATCAGCATGTCCACCGTGACGTCTGTTTTACCTTACGGGACGGGCGGTTCACCCTATTCGCCCTATTTGACACCAGCCACTGCCCCGACGATCACGTACCCTAGTTACACGACGGGCACTTCGTGGGACATAAACACCTACACAACGACGACATATAAATAGCCATGTACCATCCCGACGTCGTAGACCGCCGTCTTCACCAGCTGCAGAAGACGCTGCCGGTCAAACTGAAGCGCTACGAGGTCGGAGACTCCCTCGACCGCCAGGAGGCCCTCGCCACGGTCTGGGATCCGAAGGAGCTGAAGTCCACCCGCCCCCTGACCAGGGACGAGCAGGAGTTCTGCTTCAACGAGATCCTCCTCTCGACCTACGACTTCCGTTACTGGGCCAACCGTTACGCTTTCCTCAACAGCCCGACCGGGGAACTGAAGCGCCTGGAGTTCTGGGAATCGCAGGAAGTGGCCTTCGGTCACATCGCTCAAGGGGAGCTGGACGCCTGGAAGAACGGCAGCGACAACCTCTGGGACTGGCTGAAGGCCCGTCAACTGGGTGCGACTCAGGTTTCGGCCTCCCTCATGAGCCATCGTCTCTTCTTTCACTGCAACCAGCGCGGGATCGAAGCCTCGGACGAGCCCAGTCACAGTCTCGAACTGTCCAGGCGGGTGGAGCTGATCTTCAACAACCTCCCCTGGTGGATGAAGCCCCGGCGCAAGTTCCACGTCAAGGGTGCCGAAATGTACTTCGACATCCTCAACTGCGCCCTTGTCATCGGCCACGGTCGCAAGGAGGGGGGCGGTCTTGGCCAGGGGCAGACCACGAACATCTTCCACTTCACGGAACTGCCCGACTGGGAGAACTTCGGCATGATCGAGGAGGACTTCCTCCCTACGGTGCCCATTCACCCGACGTCGGTGGGCCTCATGGAGTCGACGGCCAGGGGCAAGCACGACCAGTGGCACATCCACTTCAAACTCGCCTGGAGCGGCAAGTCCCGCTTCAAGGCCTTCTTCATTCCTTACTACGCCGAAGAGAGGCGCTACTCGATCACTCCGCCCTCCGGCTGGAAGCCGACCAAGCTGACCGAACTCCACGCCACCCAAGTGGAGCAGGACTCCCCCAAGTACATGCGCGGGAGGACGGTGCGACTCACCCCCGGCCAGATGTACTTCTGGGAGTTCACGCGCACCGAGTACGAGAAGAAGGGCAAACTCCCCATCTTCCTTCAGGAGTACGCCTCCAACCACCTCGAAGCGTTCCAGAACATCAACATCGGCATGTTCGACGACAACCTGATCTTGGAGATGCGGAACAAACTGAAGCCCTTTATCGCCTACGACCTCGTTGTACACAACGACCACGTAAAGCCCACTTACGGTGGGGCTATGGTAATGTAATGGCGGAATTCAAAACAGAGTACGTCGATATTACAGTCCAGCTGCTTCACCAGCACATGGATCCGATCGACCTACGCAACGAAGTCGAGGCGGCGATCAGGGATCGGCTGCCGGTTAACATGTTCGAGGACGACATACGGGTGTACATCGACTCGCACACGGGGGACTGCAGCCAGGACTACTGCGGTGAGACGCCTGGGGGGCATTGATGGAACCCATCCTCCACGACCTCAGAGTCCAGATGATCGTGAAGAAGGACTGGGACGACGACCCCCAGGGCCGCCTTCTCATCTGGGAGCGCCCGGATCCTCTCTGCAAATACGTGGTGGGCGTCGACGTGGCGACCGGGGTGGGCCTCACGAACAGTGTTGCCCACGTCCTGAGGATCGGCAGCATGTACGAGCCCTTCGAGCAGGTGGCCGAGTTCGTGTGCAACTACCTCGATCCCCACGCCCTGTCGCCCGTTCTGGATCTGATCGGCAAGATGTACTCCTCCAAGCAGGACGAGCTACCGGCCCTGATGTGCATCGAGTGCAACAACGCCGGGGAATCCACCCAATACGACCTCATGACCATCTACGGCTACACCAACCTCTACGTCTGGAAGGTGTACGACCGCGCCGGGAACATCCTCACCAACAAACTGGGTTGGTGGACGACCCCCAGGACTCGCCGGAAGATCGTTGTCCATGGCTCCAGGATGTTGAGGAGCGGCATGTGGAAGATCAACTCGCCCTGGTTCATCGACGAGATGGCCGACTTCGAGCTGGTGAGGGGCATCGGCAACTCTACGCTCGACTCCGAGATCGAGGCCGCCAGCGGTAAACACGCCCAAGGAGCCATGGATGACCGCCTCATGGCCGGGTTCATCGCCGTGTGGTGCGCCAACGACCTCCACGACCTGAACACCAGCGACCCTGTGGTGGAGCGCCAGCGCATGTTGGATCGTCAGGCCGAACAGGAACGCCGGATCGAGGCCGGGGAATCCAGGAAGGACTTCCAGAATAGTGCCTACACCTGGGAGGAAATGAAGGAACTAGGGGATCTGTAGACGATAACTGAATGGAGCAGTCATGCTGATCACAATGCCGGACAACACTTTAAAGTCCATCATGGAGACCCACAAGATCGCCAACGTGTCGGCGGCCTTGGCCTACGTGAATAGGATCATAGAAAAAGCTTCCAAGGAGTCTGTAGACGAGGGCGACATGATCCTGAAGTCCCAGGACGTCCAGGAACTGCGCCACATGCTGGGTGGCTTCGTCGATGCCGCCGATCTCGTCCGGCGCATCAAGCGGGTGGGTGCCATCCGGGTTCAAGGGCGCGAATTCATGCTGGAAGCCGACCAGATCGCCCGTCTGAAGCAGGAAGCCTTCGGTCACGCCCGTAACGGGGAACCGCGCACGGAGAAGGAAGCCACCCCGGATCAGGCGGCCCGGATCGTCAGCCGGTACACGGACGAGCAAATCACCTACTTCATGAAGATGATGTGCAGCCAGTTGTGAGGCCTTATGCCCTACTACAGCTTCGAGTGCGAACACTGCGGGATGAAGTTGGGCTTCTTCTGCTCCATCAGGGAACTGGAACGCGGCGTCGAGTGCGAAGAGCATGGGCCCATGGTGCAGCTCTGGGAGTCCCGCTCCTACAAGCCGTTCCCGTCCTTCACGACGACCCACATCGACGGAAAGCCCATGGAGATCACCTCCCTCAGCCAAATAAGGAGGCTGGAGAAGCAGCGTGAGGCTACCAAGTTCTGCTGGGAACCCGGCAGCTACGATTCCCGTTATGGAGACACTTAATGGATCTACCGCCGATCGGACTCAGTGAGAACGAAAAAGAGCGCTTGAGCTGGATCAACGCCGCTGTCATGGAGGGTGACCGCTTCCTGGCCGCCCAGTACGGCTACGAAGACATCCAGAAGTGCATCAACTACATCCAGGGTGACCAGCTCGACCGGCAGAAACCCAAGGATCTCTCGAACTTCGCCTCCAACCGTCTGGGCAAGGTCTCAACGGACATCACGGCGGCCCTCACGGACATCAAACCCCTCTTCAGCTTCAAGACCGGCAACCGGGCCTTTAACGACCAAGCCAGCGTCCTGAACAAGGTCACCCAGGCCTGGTGGCTGAACAACTTCATCGACCTGAAGCTCGGGGGCGGAATTCAGCTTGCCATTCCTGCCGGGTGCTCCTACCTCCAGCTGGTCTTCAACCAAGATCTCCAAGGCGGCCACGGAGACCTGGACGTGATCCCCCTGGACTGTCGGGACGTCCTCCCCATCAGGCCCTCGAACTCCATCTCCGTCCAAGACCAGTTCGGCGTCATCATCCGGCAGACCGAGACCGTCAACTACCTCCTTGCCAAGTACCCCTGGATGGGCAAGCGCATCGTGGCCGACCACGACGTCGCCTTCTACCAGCCCCGTCAGACCGCCTTCCAGCGCATGATGAACACGATCATGACTCCTGTGGCGGCTGCCTTGAGGCCCCGGACGGGTGGAGGGGGCTTCCGTATCCCCGGTAAGGAAGTCCGCACCGCCTACCTGAAGGACGACAGCATCAACGAGACTAAGAAAGTCGTCAGGATGGCCTACGGCCCCAAGGGCGAACGCTACAGCTGGAGCTACGAAGTCGCCCCAGGCGACCTTCTCTACCCCAGGGGCCGCACCATGATCTGCGGCAAGGACATCATCTTCTATGACGGGCCCAACGTGTACTGGCACGGTAAGTTCCCCCTCGTGAAGCTGTACACAGACCTCTCCTTCGTCTACCCCAACAGCTTCCTCTCCAAGTCCCTGGTGAAAGACCTCATCCCCCACCAGGACTGCCTGAACGAGATCATCAACGGCATCATGGACGCTGTGAACCAGGCTCTGAAGCGAGGGGTCATCGCCGACAGTCGGGCCATCCCTAGGAGCCTCCTGGAGAAGCTGAACAGCCGCAAACCAGGCTTCAAGATGATGATCAACCCTTCCGTAGGGGAAGGGATCAAGTTCCAGGATCCTCCGAACCTCCCCCAGTACGTCTTCGAGTTCCTCCAGTGGCTCGTGAACGAGATCGAGTACTTAAGTGGCTCCACAGACCTCTCGAACCTGGCGAAGGTGAAGCAGATCCCCGCCGTCGAGTCGGTGGAAGCCATCATGCAGGCCATGACCCCGGCGACCAGGATGAGGGGCCGCCTCATGGAGTGCGCCCTCCGGGAACTGGCCGAGATCATCAAGTTCGGCTTCTTCCAGTTCTACGACGCCCCCAGGCGCATCGCCATGTTGGGCGAAGACGGCGTCAGCATGGAGGACTTCGACTTCGATCCGGGCTACTTGATGCCCGACAGCCAGTTTATGGGCTATCAGGGCCTAGACCGCATCCAAAGGGCCATCAAACACGCTCACAACTTCACCTTCTACGTCACCCCGAATTCCATGCTGGAAGTGGCCCTCGTGACCAGGAAGATGCTCTACATGCAACTGCGGCGGATGGGCGAGATCGACCACCAGACCTTCCTGGAAACCATGGAAGTGCCCAACATCCCTGAGATCGACCGGCGTCTCCAGGAGGAAATGATGCAGAAAGCGGCCATGATGATGCCCCAAGAGATGGGGGCCATCCAGGGCCCAGGCAGGCGTCCGACCGGGCAGGTTGCTCCCCACATGGAGATCAAGGACGGAGGAACTCGACCGACGACTGCTGAATCATAGATTTGTGTTGACGATACAACATTTAGTGGTTACTGTTCGCGGAGACCACAACATATGGCCAAAGAAGACGCTTTTCAGGCTAAGGTACACAAGGTAATGAGTGAACACAAGGCGGGAAAGCTCCGTTCCGGGAGCGGTGGCCGTGTGAAGAACCGCAAACAGGCCATAGCAATTGCCCTTAGTGAGGCTCGTCGGAAGACGGGCAAGAAACGAACTCCATCAAGGAGCAGCAAACGTGGCTGAACAAAAAGCAAGCTCGATCAAAACACCCTTCAACGATGCCGTTCTAAAGCGCAACGTCAAGACGAGCGGCGGTTCCGACAAGGCCTCTGCCCCGAAGAACTCCGGGCAGGCCGAGATGTACCATCAGAAACCCCCCAAATAGGAGGCGAACATGCCAGTGTCCTCTCCAGGCGACGAGGGCTTCTCGCAGCTTGATCGCCCCCCTTCGCTACCACCCGACGTCCAGCCGTCGACCTTCAACCAGTTAGCCGGACAGTCTCAGCCCGGTGCTGGCGCAGGCCCGTCAGCTGGAGATATGCAGATGAAAGCGATCCTTGGCCAGATCGCCATGAGCCTTGAAATGGGCCTCATGAAGCTGGCCGCACTGGTTCCAGGCTCGGAAGGTCTCGCCGAACAGGCGCGTCAACTCATACGCCAAATCGCCATCGGCGGACTGACCTCCCAGAGCATGGGGCCCACCTCAGAACCTATGTCCCCGGAAGTTGAAGCCGGGGGCGTTCCTCCGCAAGGCCCTCCTCCCATGGCCCCAGCAATGGGCGGCATGATGTAGGGCTGGCTGCTTGGAGACTCAAATGTCAGCAGATTTCGACCTTAATCAGTATATGAAGGAACTTCTTAAGGATGCCGAGTCCTCGCTCCCGAAAGAGCAGGTGGAGACCCTTAAACAGGTGTTGGCCCACGAAAAGGTGGCTCCTCGTGTCAAGGAACTGGCCCTAGCCCGATCCGACTACTCCCGCAACATGGACAAGATCCGCGAAGACGAGCGGAAGCTGCAGGAGAAAATGGCGGAAACGGAGCGGTTCTACCAGAGCCAGATTCTCGCTGATCACAACAACAAAGAGTCCTTCGACAAGATAGTCGCTGAAAACCAGAGGTTAAGGCAGATGACGGCTTCCGGGGACTTTTCAGGGTATCAGACCCAGGAAGGAACACAACCCATGGCCCAAAGTGGAATATCCAATGCGGAGTGGGACAAGAAGCTGCAGCAGATCCAGGTAGACGGCGTCACCCTGATGGGCAAGATGAACTACCTGCAGGCCAAACACCTCAAGGAATTCAACGAAGTTTTGGACACTCTCGATGTTGTGAAACACGCAAACGAAAAGCATCTCCCCTTGGACTTGGCTTACGAGAGCTACACTAAGGATCTTCGGACAAAGAAGGAAGAGGAGAAGCGCCAGGCGGAACTGGCCAAGGCCCGTGAAGAAGGTGCCATGGAGTACGCATCCAAGCACAACATGCCGCTCGTCGACACCCGTCCTCGCGGCGTTCACGCCTTGACCCAGGAAGCTGAAGTGCCCAAATCTCACCAGGATCGTGTTCGTGCGGCGACGGAAGCCTACCTAAGAGGAGGGCAATAACCTTTTTGGAGGCTAGGAAATCCATATGGGATTTCTCGACGAAATCAACACCTACACGAACAAGCACATCGTGCCAGGCGTCGTTGATAACGTCTTCAAGAATGACCCGCTCCTAGCGTACATGAAGGCCAATCAGCCGGAGACATTCCCCGGTGGTGCGGCCATCCAGGAAAACTTCATGTACGGCACCCTAATGGGTGGGGCATACGCGAAGGGCGCTACCTTCGACATCACTCGTGTACAGCACACGACCGGCGCGACGTTCCAGCCGAAGTTCTACGAGGTGAACGTCACAGAGTTCAAGGAAGACATCCAGGTCACCGTCAAGGGGCCTCACGCTGTCTTCTCCATGATCGACGCGGACATGGCCAATGCGGCCCTGACGATGAGCGCGATCCTGGCGATTGCCCAGTACAACGAAGGGCAGTCGTCCACCCGCGCCAACCATCTGAACGGGCTTGCGGAGGCTCTGAACGACGGTTCGGTCAGTTCTTGGACGGCGGCTTCGTACAGCACCTACGGGTCTCTGACCCGGAGTGGCACGATCGGTTCCGCCTTGAACTCAACACCCGTGAGCATCGCGGGAACGATCACCTACAATGCCCTCGAAGAGTACTACTCGACGGCAGTGATCGGCACCGAAGAGCCGAACCTCGGCATCACCACCAACCTCGGTTTCGCCTACATCAAGGAGAAGTTCCAGCCCCAACAGCGCTTCACTGAAGAAGACATCAAAATCGGCTTCAGGGGGCTCCGGTTCAACTCCTCGATCATCATGCGGTCTCAGTATTGCCCCGGTACCCAGGGTGTCAACGACGCCCGACTGGGCAACTATCTGGCGTCCGCAGGCGAGACCCTGTGGTTCCTCAACACCAAATACTTCCGTCTCTGGGTTACGGACGATCCTGAGTTCGCGTTCGGGTTCAGCGGCTTCAAACCCGCCCAGGACAGTAACGTCGTGGCTGGACAGTACTTCTTCAGTGGGAACATGACTTGTCAGGCTCCCCGTCTGCAGAAGCAGCTGTACGCGATCACGGGTTAGGGGGTGAACGAATATGGGAAACAGACTTGAAAACCAGGGGGTCTTCATCGGCCCCTACTCGTCACCTTCCAGCTCCAGTGCCGTGGCGTCCTTCAACGAGGCCACTCTGCCTCATGGTGGAGCCCTCGGTCAGAAGTACCGGGTGGGCGACAAGTGGTATCAGCTCGTCCAGCTGGAGTCCGGCGCTCTGACGGCAGCCGCCAACGGTGGGGTTGCGTTCTGGTACGACAAGGCCAATTTCCAGGTCACGACCAGCGTGACACGGTCGCA
>Ga0113563_10000808_pt1 | contig 16438 bp, 15 predicted proteins | sample Mud3Dept3metaG_FD_80117 | JGI IMG/M metagenome (GOLD analysis project Ga0113563, IMG submission 80117) | Freshwater wetland microbial communities from Ohio, USA, analyzing the effect of biotic and abiotic controls - Mud 3 Core 4 Depth 3... | ecosystem: Environmental > Aquatic > Freshwater >...
ATTGCCAGGAATCTAAGGGGAGACGACCTTTACAAGAAAGTTAAAGAACTCCTGACCAGTAATTGAAAATGATCCGGTGATCATTCCTGTTTCAGTATCTGGTATGACTAATACCATGTATATGGTAACTTTACCGGTTATTTTCGTGTCTGACCCGTCTCCTCAAGGATGAATCCGGTTCCTCTTACTGTGCGGATATCGATATTCTTATCTTCAGATATGTATTTCCTCAGCCGGCTTATGAAGACATCCATACTTCTACCAAGAAAATAATCATCTTCACCCCAGATCTCTTTCAGGATATCTTCTCTGGCAAGTACTTTGTTACTATTGATTATCAAGTATTTAAGTAGTTGAGCTTCTTTTACAGTAAGGTTCTCCCTTCTATTATTGCAAATTATTTCAAGCGTGTTGAACTTAAGCACCGTTGATGAGATTTGAAATTCATCATTCACTGACGAATATGCCCGTTTTAGAATATTATTTATCCTTAATATCAATACTTCCGGGTCGAAAGGTTTTGTAATGTAGTCATCGGCACCTATCTTCAATCCCTTGATAATATCTTCTTTCAGGCTTTTGGCCGTAAGGTAAATTACAGGCATATCCCTTTGCGCTTCCTTTATTTTTTCACCTAGGGTGAACCCATCTATTTCCGGCATCATTACATCAAGGATACATATATCGTGTTTCTTCTGATGGAATAATTCCCAGGCTTCTTTTCCATTTTGTGCAAGAGTAACGTCAAAGCCATTGATAGTGATATACTGCGATAGGATCATACCAAAGTCTCTGTCGTCTTCTGCTAATAGAACTTTCATTTCCTCATAAATTTAATAAGGTATCATCACTTTAAAAACAGTTCCTTTACCGGGTTTGCTTGACAGAGTAACATCCCCGCCATGAGCGAGTGCAATTTTCTTCACATAATAAAGACCAAGTCCGAGACCTTTATATTCGTGTATATTACCCGAAGAGGCACGGTAAAACTTATCAAATACATGTTTCTGATCGTTGCGGCTGATACCAATCCCGTTATCCGCCACCGTAATGCAGATATGTTTGTTCTCAACAAATCCTTCCACATTAATAACAGGATCTTTGTCAGAGTACTTCAACGCATTTGAAAGGAGATTATTGATCATAGTCGTGAAATAAATAAGGTCAATATCAGGTTTTATGCCTTTAAGATCATATTTCTGGTTCAGTGCTACATCCTCTCCGGAGCCTTTTATGAAACTCAAAACAATTTCGTTCATAATTTCTTCAATATCAATCTTTTTCCTGTCAAGCTCGAATTGTGCTCTCTCCCACATGCTTATTTCAAGAATCAGGTTAATAAGCAGGTTCAGATTGAGACTTTGTTTGCCTATAAGTCTGGCCGTTTCAATGATTTTTGACTCATCCTTCAGGATCTTTTCCGTCTCAAGTGTTTTTCCTGCTACAGTAATTGTTGCAAGTGGTGTCTTGAGCTCATGAGTCATATTATTGATAAAGTCGGTCTTCAGGTCAGATAATCTCTTCTCTTCCAAAAGGTTCCTGTAAGTTATAAGATAGATTACAAGCACCACAAGAATACTGAATATGCTCATTGTAAGTGAAGCACCAGTCTCTTTCAGGATCATTCTTTGTTTATCGGAGAAATCAATATAATATTCAAAGAACAGGGTATAAAAATTGTCCTCGAGACGTGGCCGGTAAACCAGTATGCTTGATTTCGATTTTCTGGTTACAGGATTCTTTAAAGAGCGGCTTTCTGTCAGATAATTGCTCTGGTAAATGCTGAATGTATCCTTCCCGATGATTTCAAGGTTAATTATCTCTATCCTGTGATTAAAGTCCTTTTCAAACCCCATCTTTTCAAAATAGGACGACAGGTAGGATGAAAGGTCCTGCTCCTGATTTAATACTCCCGAGAAGAAGTCAAAGATCTCTTTCTTCTTTTCATCAAGTTTCTGTATGTCTTTGATCTCCTGTAATTCTGCGGATGCTTCTTCGGAATATTTATCAAGAATGAAACGTACTGTGTCGTAAACATCTACTGATCTTTCTCCCCGCAATGTAGCAACAGCTTCCTGCGAGAGTAACCTGTATCTGAGGGACAACATTTCGTCTTTCTGTTTCCATACTCCATTATAAATAATCACCTGGGCAAGGACAAGGATAATTATCGCAAATATTCCGAAAAATAATATTGTATTTCTTTTTCCCATATTAAGGTTTTCACGTCAAAATTATAGCTTTTTCCCCGATTGGATTAGTAAATAATTCAAACATTAACTCTTCATTAACCATGCATTAACAAACTACCTTGATTTTCAGTTTTAATTTTGACTTGTGTTATATTATAATAAAAACGGCAGTCATGAAAAGAAATGTTTCAATTTCAGTAATTATTTTCCTAGTTGCGTTTTGTTTTTCATTCCAGGTTTTAAATGCCCAGGAGAAGACAAAAGAGGAAAAAGAGAAAGAACTTCGTATCCGGGAAGCTATTGATGCACAGAAGAAAGCAATGACAGAGAAGCACAGAGTTGACCAGGAAGCCCTCCTGAAGGCGGAAAAGGAAATAGAAGTGGAAGAAAGAGCGACAGCCCTCGATGATGCTATGAGGGAGGTAATAATAGATGAAGAGGATCGGAAAGATATCGATGACGCAATTGAAAAGGCCCATAGGATCTATAGAGATTTCAGAATAGACAAAGTATTTCCTGATGGAGAATCCTATATATTTCCTGGGCCACACGGTGAATTTATTTATACACCCTTTAATAATAGCGCTTCCAGAACCTCCTGGAGTTTTTCAAAATCCATAAAGGAATCTACATTTTCCAGAGAATATATTATAGATGTGGATCTGGATGTAAAAAGTGTTGTAATGTCGGTTAACGGTGATTGTAAGAGTGGAGAGGTACGTATTAAAATTATCATGCCTGGGGGCAAGGTTTATTCAGATATATTAATTGACGAATTTGGCGATCTTAACTGGAGAAAATCTTTTATGATTTCTGATACGGAGAATAAGGATAAAACAGGTTCCTGGAAATTCGAGATAAATTCTTCAAAGGCATCAGGCTTCTTTAATATAACTCTTCAAACCAGTTAGGCTTCATTGATATAGTTTTTCATTCCTTGCAAATGAGACCATGTATTGAGTACCGATCTCATTTTTTAAGGGTATTGTCATTATTGTTTTCCTGGTTTCACAAGTCTTTTAACAGGTGACCGGAACTGGCAGTTATTATATTCCGGATCCCAGTTCAGGTTCTTGAAAAACTCAGATGTCTTTACATTGAAATACCCCAGAACATGCTTTGGAGAAACTGTGTAGATCAATTCATCGTTATCTCCGAAATATGGATCAGTTATTGTCATTACTTCCTCTATTCCCGTATCATTCTGATTCGAAGCTTCTGAATAAATGTCATAAATTTCTTTTGGTATCGCAAGTATCATTGTGTAATACCCATAATCTTTTCTCTGAAAGAGGAAGTATGTAATCTCAATAGGCTCATTAGGATTGACCCGGTCGGTAGAGTGAGGAAGCTGGCTCTCGAAGATGAATCCCTCATTCATAATCTTCTCAACGACAGTATATTCTCTGGTATTATGAAGGAAGAAATAACAGTTACTGTAATCTTTCAGAATCGATGCAAGTATCTCACCTTTATTCTTCATTCTGTAAGTACCGGTTATGCAGTCGCAAAAATAGCTGATATTATTTTATTTACAACACTTAAACCTTTTGTTATCTTATGTGTTAAATTTGTACACTTCTGGGAATTAAAAAGCCTGATGAAAAGAATATTCACTCTTCTGTCAATCTTTGCCGTGTTATCCTGTAACCGGAATCCCTCTGAAAAAGAGGGAAGGATCATTACAGTAAGCATTGCTCCTTTTAAGTACTTTGTGGAGGAGATTGCGGGAGATGATTTTACAGTGAATATTATGGTCCCACCCGGTTCAAATCCTCATATTTATGAACCCTATCCGGAGCAGATAAATAAACTCAGGAAATCAGAAGCTTATATCAGCAATGGATTTCTGGGATTCGAAATAACCTGGCTCGACAGATTTTATGAGATCAACAAAACTATGGTAAAGTTGTCTGTTGGAGATAAGATTGATCCGATAAAATCATATTCTGAGGGTCATAAAGGCCATGCTGAAGGTATTGATCCGCATTACTGGGTTTCTCCCCGATGTGCAGTTATCATCGCATCAACAGTAAAAGAGCTTTTGTGTAACCTTAATCCATCAGCCCGGGAGAAATATGAATCAAATTATGCAATATTGCTTAAAAAGTTAGCAAAAGCTGATGAAGAGGCAAGAGCTCTCTTTTCTGGCGATACAGGCAGGTCATTCATAATTTATCATCCTAATCTGGCATACCTGGCAAAAGACTATGGGCTCCGGGAGATACCTGTGGAGTTTGAAGGGAAAGAACCTCCTCCTTCAAAAATGAAAGAGCTTATTGACCTTGCCAGAGCGGAAAATATTAATACAATTTTCGTCCAGAAAGAGTTCGACAACAAAAATGCAAAAGTTATTGCACATGAAATCGGTGCAGATGTTACAGTTATAGATCCACTGTCAGAAGAGTGGCTAAGAACGACTCTGGAAATCATCAACGCCTTGCATAAAAGTTTTATTATAAGTCAGAAATAATTATCGGACATGTCCTATTTGCTTGAAATGTATTCTCTGTCAGCTTCTTATGGTACCAACATGGTGCTACATGATATTAACTTTAAAGTGAATGAGAGTGATTTTATAGGTGTGATAGGGCCAAATGGAGGAGGAAAGACTACTCTGCTTAAAGTAATTCTCGGATTGATAAAACCATCTGGGGGGAAAATTATTTTCAATAATGATCTTATCAATGGGAACAGTATCGGTTATCTGCCTCAGATATCCACCGGCGATATAAATTATCCGGTAACCGTCGCTGATGTAATTCTTTCAGGAATGATGATCAGTAAAAGAATTATTTCGAGAATGTCAGTATCCGATAAAAAAAGAGCTCAGGCAGTAATTGAGGAGCTTGGGCTTTCAGGTATGGCAGATTCTTCTCTTAATGAGTTGTCGGGTGGACAGTTGCAGAGGGTTTTTCTTGGACGTGCAATAATCGGGAATCCTAAATTATTATTGCTTGATGAACCAGGAAATTTCGTTGATTCGACATTTGAAAACGATTTTTATGAGAAGCTCCGAGATCTTAATAAACGGATGGCTATTCTCATGGTCTCGCATGATATCGGGATGATTTCAGCTCATGTAAAATCATATGCATGTGTAAACAGGGAGCTTCACTATCATCCCTCTTCAGAGATTTCAAATGAACAACTCCTGGCATATGGTTGTCCCGTACAGCTTATTACCCATGGAGAAGTTCCGCATACAGTACTGAAAATACATAGTTGAGTGGAAGGAAATATTTTCCAATATGGTTTTATAATAAAAGGTCTCCTGGGGGCGGTCTTTGCCAGCATAACTGCCGGGCTGGCAGGTACATATATAGTTTCAAGACGGATGGTATTTCTCAGTGGCGGAATTACACACGCATCTTTTGGCGGGATAGGAATTGGATATTTCGCCGGGATCAATCCGGTGATCGGAGCTGCTGTTTTTGGAATACTGTCGGCCCTTGGGGTAGAATATTTATCCGTAAAACAAAAAATCAGGGAAGACTCTGCTATAGGAATTCTTTGGGCTTTCGGGATGGCAATAGGTATAATCTTTATTTATCTTACACCGGGATATTCTCCAAATCTTATGAGTTATCTTTTCGGGAGCATTCTGACTGTAACAAATGCCGATATTATAGCACTAGGAATAATGTCGGTCATCCTTATTGTTTATTTCGGAGCATTTTATCGCACTATTCTCTATATTTCTTTCGATGAATCCTTTGCACGGACATATTCATTATATGTTGATGTTTTTAAATATATCACGACAGCGCTGATCGCTCTCACAATTGTTCTGAATATAAGGATGGCAGGAATTATCCTTGTACTTTCACTTCTGACTATCCCGCCTAATATTGCAATGATTTTCACAAAAGTATATTCAAAAATAATTCTGTGGTCGATACTGGCAGGCTTCATCGGAACGTCAACAGGATATGTTATTTCCTATTATGCAGGTATCCCGGTGGGAGCAACTATAATTTTCACACTTGTTATAATTTGGATTATTATTAAGGTTATTTATCAGATAATAAGAGTGTTAAACAAAGAAAGAACAAATAAACAGGAATAACGGAAAAAGAATAACAATTTAATATTAATAAAATGGATTACGATCTTATTATAATTGGAAGCGGCCCGGGCGGATATGTTGCTGCAATCAGGGCATCACAACTAAAAATGAAAGTTGCTGTTGTTGAGAAAGCTGAACTGGGAGGTATTTGTCTTAACTGGGGATGCATTCCTACAAAATCATTATTAAAAAGCGCTCAGGTATTTGAATATCTGACCCATGCAGCAGATTACGGGGTTCTTACCGGGGGAGAGGTGAAAGCTGATTTTACTGCAATGATTGCACGAAGCCGAAGTGTTGCTGATGGGATGAGCAAAGGGATACAATTTTTGTTTAAAAAGAACAATATAACTCATATAAAGGGATTTGGCCGGCTGGCAGGACCGAACAATGTAGAAGTTGAAGATCAGGACGGGAAGAAGAAAACATTGAATGCCAAAAACATAATTCTTGCAACAGGTGCCCGTTCGAAAGAGCTTCCTGGTATTAAACAGGATGGTAAAAAGATAATAGGTTACAGGGAAGCTATGACACTGGCTAAGCAACCCGGATCGATGGTAGTTGTAGGATCAGGAGCCATTGGAAGCGAATTTGCTGATTTCTACCAGACAATAGGCACTGAGGTTACTCTGGTTGAGTTTCTGCCGAGAGTGGTACCAAATGAGGATGAAGAGATCTCAAAACAGCTTGAAAGAACATTCAAAAAGCTAAAAATGAAAGTAATGGTGAGCTCAACAGTCGAATCAGTCGATACTACTAAGGAAAAATGCCGGGTATCAGTTAAAACACCTAAAGGGACAGAGGTAATTGAAGCCGATATCGTTTTTTCAGCTGTCGGGATAACTGCGAACATTGAAGGAATCGGACTTGAGAATACCGGAGTAAAGACTGAAAAAGGTAAAGTGATTGTTGATGATTATTACAATACTTCAGTTCCAGGAATTTATGCCATCGGTGATATAGTTCATGGTCCTGCACTTGCCCATGTTGCATCGGCAGAGGGGATAATATGTGTCGAAAAGATAGCCGGTAAGGAAGTTGAACCTCTTGACTATAAAAATATTCCTGCATGTACATATACCAGCCCTGAAATTGCCTCGGTTGGCCTTACAGAAGCGGCAGCAAAGGAAGCCGGATATGACCTCAGAATCGGGAAATTCCCGTTCACTGCGTCAGGAAAAGCCAGCGCATCAGGCTCGAAAGAAGGATTCGTCAAGCTTATTTTTGATGCGGCTTATGGAGAGCTTCTCGGAGCCCACATGATCGGAGCTAACGTAACGGAAATGATATCTGAAATTGTGATTGCGCGTAAGCTCGAGACAACTGCACATGAGATCATAAAGACTATTCATCCGCATCCGACAATGTCGGAGGCTATTATGGAAGCAGCGGCAGCGGCATACGGTGAGGTGATACACATTTGAGGCAGAAGGCGACGGGCGACAGGCAACAGGGCCTGTTTTTTGGAATAAAGCAACCTTTTTGCTGTTTTTTTCATCAATCTTATGCCGGAACTGTAGTTTTTAAGACAATTTTATTGTATTTTTATATCTTTCAACGGCAGTAAACCTTGTCTGATATTAAAAATATCATAAGCGGTTGTATTAAAGGCAACAGAAAGGATCAGGAAATTCTGTACAGGCGGCATGCAGCAAAACTGTTTGCCGTTTGTCTGCAATATGCGGGTAATGATGAAGAAGCGAGGGACATTTTACAGGAAGGATTTATAAAGATTTTTGAAAACCTCATCAATTATAAGCATGAAGGTTCTTTTGAAGGCTGGATAAGGAAGATAATCGTCAATACAGCTTTGGAAAAATACCGACAAAGGCACACACTTTACAGGGTGGATGATATTGACCAGATACCTGAGATTGATGCAGAGCCCGATAACGAGGATTATGCAGGGCTCGAAGCAACGGACCTGCTCGGAATTATAAAGGAGCTGCCTCCGAAATACAGAATGGTGTTTAACCTTTTTGCAATTGAGGGATATTCCCACAAAGAGATAAGTAAAATGGTTAACATTTCAGAAGGAACCTCAAAATCGAACCTCTCCCGGGCAAGGATCATTCTCCAGCGAAGAGTGGGTTCATATACAGGGCTTAAGAAGAAGATATCAAATGGATGACAGAGGAGCAAATATCGATGTACTTTTCAGGAACGGACTGAAAGACTATGAGGTGCTTCCTCCCCGGGAGGTCTGGAATAATATCCGTCCCGTAATAAGAAAACACCAGAGGCCGATAATTATTTTACGGGCTGCAGCAATGATAGCTGTAATGTTGTCATTGAGTTTTCTGGCTTACAGATGGAGCATGCAGGTCTCAACCGGGTTCGAAAACAGTACAATAACTCTCAATTCTGAACCTGAGACCCCTGTTTATAATAACCAGGTTAATACGATAATGCCTTCTGGAAAAACTGACCTTAGAATACCATTGATAGCTGATGCTTCCCTGACGGAAGCCCCAAATGAAAATTCCGTAATCACTGACGAAGAGATAAATGCAATACAGAATATTATTTATCCTTCCTTAACTGAAAGGATCCTTATTAATAATACAGAACCGGTTAGAATTGGTTTAACGGAATTAAACAGATCTCAAACTGGATTTTTTAACAACGAGGATCAGGCAACCCTTTATCTTAATGAAAATGCTGTCAGGACAGAAGTGGACAGATGGTCTATTGCTGCCCTTGTTTCTCCAACATATTATGCAAATTTCCTGACAGGCAATAACGAACTTGCTTCGCAGCTGATATCGCAGGAACAGCCACTCATTTCTTATTCCGGTGGGGTAGCACTTTCTTACAAAATAAACAAGAGATTCAGCGTACAGTCGGGATTGTACTACTCTTCTTTCGGGCAGGAACTTGCTGGCATTTCATCCTTCGGCGGTTTCAGGGATTATGATTATACAAAAGGTGATCATAATTTTACCGTTATGACTGCCGATGGTGTAGTTCATACTGACAATGCTGATATCTTTTTACTTGATAATATTTCGAATAACAGGATCACAACCAGATACACCAATGATGTATTCGATCCTTCAAAAGCAAATCTGGAATATATTGACAATTCACTCCGGCAGAATTTCAGTTACCTTGAGCTGCCAATTATCCTGAGATACAAACTTGTTGATAAAGTAATTGACTTTAACCTTTTCGGAGGGCTCTCATCAAATGTCCTTGTTAATAATTCTGTTTATGCAGGTCTTAATGGAAGCAGATACCAGGTTGGAAAAACAACAGGTCTTAACATGATTTCATTCAGCAGTTCCCTGGGGATGGGTATGGAATACAATTTCTCACATAACCTCTCTTTAAATCTTGAACCTACCTTCAGATATTTCCTGAATCCATTCAGTGAGATCTCCGGAATGAGAATACATCCTTATTCATTCGGGATATTCTCAGGATTATCTTACAGGTTCTGATCATTCCCCTTGCTGATTTTTATTCTTTATCTCATTTTGACATAGCTTAGATGATTTATAAGGTGTAAAAGTATTACCTTTGCACTTTATTTCTAATCACCTTTTGATAACTATGACAAATCAAAAAAATAAAACAGTACTTGCGATATTTGTTCTGGCAGGTGCTGCAATTATATTTCTTTCAATAACCCGGGGTTCCAAAGGATTCAGTAATTCTCCCACCAGACAGATTTTATCAGATACGCTATTCTCGAATAAGCCTTATAAACTGCCGGAAAATGTTACTTTCGCAGGGGAGAAAATGCCTCTTGAGAATTTTGATACGCGGGAAAGCCTTGACCGCGAGATACTTACCAGCGCCTACAGACATTCTTCAACAATACTCATTATCAAAAGAGCCAATCGTTATCTCCCGCTTATTGAGAAAATTCTGAAACAAAATGATATCCCTGATGATTTCAAATACCTTGCTGCTGCAGAAAGTGAATACAGTAATATGGTTTCACCGGCAGGTGCAACGGGATTCTGGCAGATAATGGAGCGCACAGGAAAGGAAGAAGGTATGGAGATCAATTCAGTTGTCGATGAAAGATACAATATTGAAAAATCAACTCAGTTTGCCTGTGATTATTTCAGAAAATCATATAATAAATATGGCAACTGGACCCTTGCGGCCGCATCCTATAATGGTGGAAGAGCTGCACTTAGTGAGCAAATTGATATTCAGAAACAGAACAATTACTATGACCTTCTTTTATCTGAAGAGACTGCCAGATACATATTCAGGGTAGTTGCTTACAAACTGATAATCTCAGATCCTGCGAGTTACGGATTTACAATAAGCAAAAATGAACTTTATCCTGAGCTGAAATATTATGAAGTGAAGGTAGATACTGCTGTGACAAGCTTTTCAAAATTTGCGGAACAATTCGGCACTAATTATAAATTGTTGAAATTCCTGAATCCTTGGCTGAGAAAACCATACCTGACCCCTAAACCAAATAAGGAATATCTGATAAAAATTCCGGAAGATGGCATGCGGAATATTGAAAAATCAGAACTAGTAAACTGATTGTTTTACCGGTAAATTCAGAATGAGCGAAGAGATAAAAGTACTGGGAGCACGTGTCCATAATCTAAAGGATATTGACGTTAACATCCCACGTAATAAACTGGTTGTTATTACCGGACTTAGTGGAAGCGGTAAATCTTCACTCGCATTTGACACAATCTATGCAGAGGGTCAGCGCCGGTATATGGAGACACTCTCTGCTTATGCACGACAATTTCTTGGAGGTATGGAACGTCCTGATGTGGACAAGATTACCGGATTAAGCCCGGTTATCTCAATTGAACAAAAGACCACCAATAAAAACCCACGTTCGACTGTTGGTACAATAACAGAAATTTATGATTTTCTCAGACTCCTCTTTGCCAGGGCAGCAGATGCATATTCGTATGCTTCGGGTGAAAAAATGGTTAAATACACTGATGATCAGATAATTGACCTGATAAAGAAACGGTTTTCCGGGAAAAAAGTTTACTTCCTTGCCCCGGTGATTAAAGGACGTAAAGGCCATTATAAGGAACTTTTTGAGCAGCTCAGAAGGAAAGGTTTTCTCAGTGTTCGTATCAATAATGAAATAAAGGAACTCATTCCGGGGATGAAACTCGATCGTTATAAAACCCATTTTATTGAGTTGATAATTGATAAATTCCGGGTAGGTGAAATAACAGATAAACGACTTGGTGATTCTGTCAGGATGTCGCTTGATCAGGGCGATGGTGTAATGATGGTTCTGGATCCGGATAACAATGAACCGAGATACTTCAGCCGTCACCTGATGTGCCCGGTAACAGGTCTGTCATATAATGAGCCGGCACCTCATACCTTTTCATTTAATTCACCGCAAGGTGCATGTCCCCACTGTAACGGATTGGGTGAAATATCAAGTATTGATGAGAAGAAACTGATTCCCGACAGGGATCTAAGTATCAGAAAAGGAGGTATAGAACCACTGGGTAAGTATAGAAATGTGTGGATATTCTGGCAGATTGAAGCTATTGCGGAAAAAAACGGATTTACTCTCGATACTCCTATTAAGGATATTCCCAACGAGGCTCTGAACAAAGTTCTTTACGGCTCTGATGAAGTGCTTAAGTTATCCAATACACCACTGGGGATGACATCCAACTATTTTCTGACTTTTGAAGGAGTCGTTAATTTTGTCGGTAATCTGGAAACCATGAACGGGAAAAAGAACGGTACCAGAATAAAGGATCAGTATGTGCAGTATAATATTTGTCCGGAATGTAACGGAACAAGGTTGAAAAAAGAATCTCTGTTTTTCAGGATCGGAGAAAAAAATATAGGTGAATTATCATCAATGGATATCCGGGAACTGTCACAATTTCTCGCTGTTGTCGGAGATAAAATGACCGGGAAACAGAAGCAGATTGCATCAGAAATACTGAAGGAGATACGGTCCAGGCTTGGATTCCTTCTGGAAGTTGGACTTGATTACCTTTCATTGAACAGGGGAGCCAGAACGCTTTCCGGAGGTGAGAGTCAGAGGATAAGACTTGCTACACAGATAGGTTCAAGACTTGTCAATGTTCTTTATATTCTTGATGAACCAAGTATAGGACTTCACCAGAGAGATAACAGGCGACTGATAAGTGCTTTAAAACAACTCAGGGATTCCGGGAATTCAATTATTGTGGTTGAGCATGATAAAGAAATGATCCTTTCAGCTGATCATATTGTGGATATGGGACCGGGTGCAGGGATTCATGGCGGATTGGTAGTGGCACAGGGCAGGCCCGACGAAATCAGAAGGCTGGAAACACTTACATCGAATTACCTGAATAAAACGAAAAAAATCAAAGTTCCTGAAAAGAGAAGAACCGGAAACGGTAAATTTCTGGTGATGACAGGTGCTACGGGACATAACCTTAATAATATTGATGTTGTTCTTCCTCTGGGTACATTTATTTGTGTTACAGGTGTCTCCGGGAGTGGCAAATCTTCACTCATCAACCAGACACTCCACCCTGCGCTTGCGAAACAATTTCATAATTCTGGCAAAGTCCCATTACCTTTCCGCGATATTACCGGTATTGAAAATCTGGATAAAGTTATAGAAGTTAGCCAATCACCAATAGGAAAAACGCCCAGGTCAAATCCTGCAACCTATACAGGTGTTTTTACCGATATCAGAAAACTGTTTGAGCAGACTACTGAAGCAAGGATACGGGGATTCGGTGCAGGGAGGTTCTCGTTTAATGTTAAGGGAGGCCGTTGTGAGAGTTGCGAAGGGGCAGGTGTGAAAACTATTGAAATGAATTTTCTCCCGGATGTATACATAAATTGTACAGAATGCAACGGGAAACGTTATAATCGCGAAACGCTTGAGGTTAAATTTAAAGGCAAGTCTGTCAGTGATGTTCTCGATATGACAGTGAACATGGCAGTTGACTTTTTTGAAAATGTACCTTCGATCTATCATAAAATAAAGACGCTGAAAGATGTAGGTCTGGGTTATATTAAACTGGGACAGCAGTCTACAACACTTTCAGGTGGGGAAGCACAACGCGTCAAGTTGGCGACAGAGCTTGCCAGGCGCGATACCGGAAAAACAATGTATATACTCGATGAACCGACTACCGGACTTCATTTTGAAGATGTCAGAGTGCTACTGGTCGTTCTCAATAAACTGGTTGACAGAGGCAATACAGTGGTAGTAATTGAGCATAATATGGATGTGATCAAAACAGCTGATTACATTATTGATCTCGGAAAGGAGGGAGGGAAAGAAGGTGGAAATATTGTTTTTGCAGGATTGCCTGAAAAACTGGCAGACCGCAATGACAGTTATACCGGATTATTCCTGAAATCAGAACTTATAGCATGAGAAAATAATTATATTTGAATTTCTAAATGAACTGATTATGGGCAAGCAAGATAAACCTGCTGATCTTATTAAGGATGCATTCGATGAAAAAACATGGCAAGAGATCCATACAACAGATTCCTGGCGGGTATTTAAAATATTGTCCGAACTGGTTGAGGGCTTCGAAAAACTTTCCCGGATCGGACCTTGTGTTTCAATTTTCGGTTCAGCAAGAACACATCATAACGATAAATATTATCGCCTTGCCGAGGATATTGCCTATAAGCTGACACAGAATGGTTATGGGATAATAACAGGCGGCGGCCCCGGGATCATGGAAGCAGCTAATAAAGGAGCAAGGAAAGGTAATGGAAAATCAGTCGGTATTAATATTGACCTTCCTTTTGAACAGAGACCCAATTTATATATTGATGCTGATAAACTGATCACCTTTGACCATTTCTTTGTAAGAAAAGTGATGTTTATGAAATATGCCCAGGGATTTATTGTGCTGCCTGGCGGATTTGGCACTTTTGATGAACTCTTTGAGGCTATTACTCTCATACAGACAAGGAAGATCGGGAAATTTCCGATTATTCTTGTCGGGAAAAAATACTGGAAAGGTCTTATGGATTGGATTAAAGAAGAGATGCTTGCTGAAGAAAACAATATTTCACCAGCGGATCTTGACATCTTTACTATTGTTGATACTTCTGATGAGGCAGTCGATAAGATCGTAAAATTCTATTCAAGATACCTTTTAAGCCCGAATTTCTAGAAAGTAGTCCTTGATTGCTTTACTTCTTCCTGACGCGATCCATCTCTCTTTCAACATCTTTCTTCTTGATTGTCTGACGTTTATCGTATTCTTTCTTGCCTTTCGAAACGGCAATTTCAGCTTTTGCCAGACCCCGTTCATTTATAAAGACTTTAATTACAATAATAGTATAACCTGTTTCCCTGACCTTTCTTTCGATTTTTTTCAGTTCCCGTTTTTTAAGAAGTAATTTTCTTTCCCGAAGAGGATCATGGTTATTCAGATTTCCCCACCAATATTCGGCTATATGCATCCCTTTAATAAACAGCTCTCCTTCCCTGAACAGGCAATATGAATCTGCAACCGCTGCTTTACCAAGTCGAAGTGATTTTATCTCTGTCCCTGTAAGCTTTATTCCTGCAATATATTTTTCTATGAACTCATACTCATGAGAAGCCTTCTTATTCTTAATAACAATATCACCGGAACTTCTTTTCATTTCAAATTATTACAAAATCAGTGACAGGACCGGCAAAATTAAATATTTTTATGGTAAATTGCTTCTAACCTGTAAATAGTTACCAGAGTGTCAATAAAACCAGATTCAGGATATGATTTGCTTGTGATTACTGGACCAACGGCATCAGGTAAAACATCACTTGCTGTTGCTCTTGCAGACCGTCTGAAAGGTGAGATCATAAGTGCTGACTCGCGTCAGGTTTACCGGGGAATGAACCTGGGCACAGGGAAAGATTACAGTGAATATACAATTAACGGCAAAACAGTCCCTTCCCATCTTATAGATATTGCTGATCCGGGTTATAAATACAACCTGTTTGAATATCAGCGCGATTTTAAGAAAGTCTGGAATGTTCTTAAAGAACGGGGAAAATTTCCGGTGGTTTGTGGGGGATCAGGAATGTATGTCGACAGTATAATCACAGGATATAAAATGTTTGAAGTGCCTCCTGACACTGGACTGAGAGCGAAACTTGAAAAAAAATCAATTGAAGAGCTCACGGAAATATTATCAGCATACAAGAGACTTCATAATGTTACCGACATCGATACTAAAAAACGTGTCATCAGGGCAATTGAGATTGAACATTTTAACAGGTTCGGGAAAGAAAAACAAACTCAGTTTCCTGTCTTAAATCCATTGATAATTGGTGTTATGATTGACAGGGACCGGAGGCGAAAAAGGATATCGGAAAGACTTAAACAGCGTCTCGATACCGGCATGATAGATGAGGTTAAGAAGTTACTGGACGAGGGAGTATCCAGAGAGATCCTGATTTATTATGGTCTTGAATATAAATATATTACACTCTATCTGACAGGTAAGATCGGATATGATGAAATGGTAAAGGATCTCGAAACTGCAATTCATCAGTTTGCCAAAAGGCAGATGACATGGTTCAGAGGTATGGAACGTAAAGGAACAATAATCCACTGGATTGATGGGGAGTTACCAATGGAGGAAAAAGTCTGCCAAGTCATGGATTTACTTGGGAAATGAAAAAAAAATCTTAAATCTTATTTTAGATAAGTTTCCAGCCACTCAAAAAATTCGCGTTGCCAGATTACCGAATTCTGGGGCTTAAGTACCCAGTGTGATTCATTTTCGAAAAAGAGCAGTTTGCTTGGAACATTATTGAGCTGAGCTGCCTGGAAAGCTTCCATACTCTGTGTATAGGGTATACGAAAATCATTTGCTCCCGTGACAATCAGTATAGGTGTATCCCAGCTATCAGCCCTCAGGTGGGGTGAGAACTGGTAACTTCTCGGATTATTCCAGTACGGCCCTTCATAATCCTTATCAACGAACCATAGCTCTTCCGTTGTTCCGTACTGACTGATAAAGTCGAATATTCCGCAATGTGCAATGAAAGCTTTAAATCTTCCTCCGTGAATACCTGCAAGATAGAATACTGAGTATCCTCCGTAACTTGCCCCTACAGCTCCCAATCTTTCGGGATCAATATAAGGCTCTTTTGCCATAGCATCTGTGGCATCAAGATAATCCTGCATATTTGCTCCTCCGTAATCTCCCGATATCTGTTCTTTCCAGGCTTGTCCGAATC
>Ga0113563_10000809_pt1 | contig 16436 bp, 11 predicted proteins | sample Mud3Dept3metaG_FD_80117 | JGI IMG/M metagenome (GOLD analysis project Ga0113563, IMG submission 80117) | Freshwater wetland microbial communities from Ohio, USA, analyzing the effect of biotic and abiotic controls - Mud 3 Core 4 Depth 3... | ecosystem: Environmental > Aquatic > Freshwater >...
TCCAACTCCTCAATTTATATCCCCAAAGCGAATAAGAAAGTATAACCAGATAACATGGGATCATTATCCAGTAAGCTTGTTGTGAGGAATACAAGTCCGAAATCTTACCCCAGAGTAAAGGCAGCAAAGCCCCTCCTGCGATTGCCATGATAAGCAGAGCTGAACCCTTGCTGATAAAACTACCCAGATTATGCAATGCCAAGGGCCATATGGCGGGCCACACAATTGCATTAGCCAGTCCACACAAGGCCACAAAGATTACCGATGTTAATCCGGATGTTGTAACCGCTCCCAATCCAAAAAGAATTCCAAGTATCGCTGAAATTAAAAGAGCGTTTCTCTGATTGATGAACCTTGGAATAAGTATAATTCCTGAGATATAACCGACCAGCATAGCTGCCATAGTGTAGGATGTAAAGCTTTTGGCCAATTCCATTTTTATCCCAAGGGATAAACCATAACGGATGATGGTGTCTCCTGCAATAACTTCTGCACCTACATAAAAGAATAAAGTAATCGCTCCAAGAATCAGATGAGGGAAAGCAAAAATGCTGGTTTTATTTTCCTTGAAACTCCCATCTACATCTGTATCCTGCTCTTCTTTAACTTCAGGGAGCGGAGATAACCGGATGCCAATACCCATGATAACAAGTACGATGGACATAACAATATACGGATTGACTACACGCAATGCCAGTTTATCAAGTTCCAGGCTGCGGGCTGTTGCATCCAGTCCCTCCAGACTTTTTATCAGTGCATCTCCGTCACTTAAAATATAATAAGCAAGTATAAGTGGAGCTATCGCCCCTGCCAGTTTGTTACATATTCCAAGAATGCTGATCCTGCGGGCAGCACTTTCACGGGGGCCGATGATGGTAACATATGGATTTGAAGCTGTTTGCAGCACGGCAAGTCCTGTACCCATCACAAACAATCCCATCAAGAATACCCAATATGTGCGGGTATAAGCAGCCGGTATAAAGATCAGTGTTCCTACTGCAATTATAAATAATCCCAGGATCATACCGTTTTTAAAACCTGTACGATCAAGTACCCAGGCAGAAGGTAACGCCATTACAGTATAGGCAATATAAAATGCAAAAGCTACGAATAAAGCCTGGAAATTTGTGAGTTCACAGGCAATTTTCAGGTAAGGTATAAGAATACCATTAAGCCATGTAACGAACCCGAACATAAAAAATAAGGCGGATATAATCAGCATGGGAATAAAGTAACTTTTACCTGAATTTGTCTGAGCATGATTTGGTGTCATAAATTATATTTTAGATTATTTATTAATAGTTAATCCTAAAGAATTTGCTTTTTTAAAATTACGAAGCGTTAGGTATAAACTGTAATAATGATTAGAATCTGGTAAATCTAACAAAAAATTTATTAAATTTTTCTTATGCTTTGATTTTAAATTAAAGGATCTCATGGACTTGTGGACTGTTTGAGCGAGATCCCTCCTTACATCGGGATCCCTGCTTGTCGAAAGGCATGTGTTCCTGGTTACCGTCGGCTTAAACGACGGCAATTAATTTATTTGACTTGAATTCCATTTTTCCCTAATTTTATCATGACTACATAAAATAACAGGTCTGATGGCAATCTGGACCGCTGAAATAAAAGAACTTGAGAGACTTTATGAGTCTTTCAAGGGGCAGTTCCCAAAGCTGGAGATCGAGCTGGAACAACTGGTCAAATTCGATGATCCTAACGTTCTCATGCTCTATTCCAGGAGATGCCTCGAAGTGATTATCATTGATCTGTGTGAATGTGAACTTAAGAGACCTCGAAAAACTGAACCTCTTAAAGGAATTATCGATAAACTGAATAGAGAGGAAAAAGTTCCTTCACACATTATCACTTCAATGCATAGCCTGAACAGCTTGTCGACCTTTGGCACTCATCCAAAGGACTTTGATCCAGAACAGGTTAAGCCAGTTCTTATTAACCTCGATATAGTTCTCAAGTGGTATTTGAAGTATAAAGGTTTCCAGGTGGTTTTCAGGCCTGATCAGGAAGTTCAAAATATCGGCATTAAACCTGAAAAAGAAAAGAGATCTGCGTTAACAAAAAAATCTCTGAATTTGAGACCCCTTATTCTGGTATCCATAATTATTCTGATGGCCCTGGTATTTCTTCTTTATCGGCATTCGCGAATAAAATGGGCAAAAGAAGTGGCTTTAACTGAAATCGAACAGTTTATAAACAAAGCCAATATTGCTGATGCCATTAAGCTGGTACAAAAAGCGGGAAAATATATTTCAAAAGAACCTAAATTCCAGGAATTATCAACATTTGTTACCTCTAAATTAACCATCCAAACTGATCCTCCTGGTGCAGATGTCTGCATTAAGGAGTATTCCGATACTGATGGGAAATGGCGAAAGATAGGCAGAACACCTATCGAAAGTGCAAAAATACCAGGATCTTCATTTTGGCAGGCAAGTTCAATCTATCGTCTGAAAATTGTAAAATCAGGATATGAAACCATTTTTACTGTAATTTCAACAACAGCAGATTCCTTACACAGAAAATTATTTAAGCAGGGAACAATACCTTCGGATATGGTATATGTGGAAGGGCTGAACGGATTTTTCATTGACCGCTATGAAGTAACCAATAAACAGTATAAAGAGTTTGTTGATAAAGGAGGGTATAGTAATCCGGACTATTGGAAAAATGAGTTTAAAAAAGATGGAAAGACTATAAGCAGGGATGAAGCAATGACTCTTTTCATCGACAATACGGGTAGGCCTGGTCCATTCACTTGGGTAGCAGGAGATTATCCGGAAGGGCAGGACGATTACCCGGTATCAGGTATCAGTTGGTATGAAGCTGCTGCCTATGCTGAATATGCAGGTAAAAGCTTACCTGCATCGGACCATTGGGAAAGTGCGGCTGGAGAATTTACCCCTTTTAGTTCTAAAATAATACCACTCAGCAACTTTAAAAACAAAGGTCCTGAACCTGTTGGGAAATATCAGGGGCTTACCAGGTATGGTGCCTATGATATGGCAGGTAATGTAAGGGAGTGGTGCTGGAATGAAACATCTGCTGGACATATCATTCGAGGCGGTGCATGGAATGATGCAAGTTATTTATATTCATTTTTGAGCCAGCTCCCGTCTTTTGATCGCTCCGTTAAGAATGGATTCCGTTGTGTCAAATATATTGATAAAGAAAAAATTCCTGAAAGTGTTTTTCAAAAAATGGAATATAGTGAAGAAACGGATTTTTCCAAAGTAAAACCAGTAGAGGACAATATTTTTAAATTTTATAAAGACCAGTTTCTTTACGATAAAACTGCCTTAGATTCTAAAATTGAAAAAAGGGATACCACTTATAAAGATTGGACCATTGAGAAAATAACATTTAATTCTGTTTATGGAAAAGAAAGAGTGATCGCATATCTTTTCCTGCCCAGAAATTCATCTCCTCCGTTCCAAACTCTCATTTTCTTCCCAGGAATGGGTGCCACCTGGGAAAAAGACTTAATTAAAAGCACGGAGACGAGATGGATGATAGATTATATTTTAAAAAGCGGACGTGCAGTAATGTGTCCAATATATAAAGGAACATTTGATAGAATTGATGAGCAGGAACGATTTGATTTGGAAAGGCGCCACCAGTTATGGGAATGGATTATTAAATGGGGTAAAGATTTCAGCAGGTCCGTTGATTACCTTGAAACCCGGTCAGATATTGACACTAGCAGAATTGGATACTATGGATTCAGTCTGGGAGGATTTATGGGTGGAATAATTCCGGCTGTTGAAAGCCGTCTTAAAGTAAGTGTTTTAATTATCGGAGGATGCAAAGGAGATGGAGAAATAGTAAGTTACCTTCAAAGGATAAAAATACCAACCCTAATGTTGAATGGTAAATACGATTACACGTTTCCTTATGAGAAATCAGTTTTGCCTTTCTATAATTTTCTCGGTACTCAGGATGAAGACAAAAAGATCGTCGTTTATGAAACAGATCATTTCGTTCCCATAAATGAGATGATCAAGGAGGTTCTGGCTTTTTGTGATGAGTATCTCGGGCCTGTGAATTTTAAAAATCAATAAGTTGTTTCAACGATATCTCAAATCCCGTTATACCTATGACATCCGCATCATTTAGCAGATCTTTGACACAAATGCAGCCCCCGACGATATTGTCGGGGCAGGCACTAGGGGAGATTTATTTGGTAATGAATCAAGAATATATTTATAGTCATTAATTAAAATGAAAAACGATTTGTGTGCATATTGAGTGTAATTCATTTTTTAGAAATTCCAATATCTAGATGGAGTAAACAATTTCCCAGATATTCACTTCACGTCTTACTGACTATAAGACTTGAAGACTTGCAGACTTGCAGACTTGAGGATTATTCCTCATCCTTCTTTCACGGCTTCAAAGATTGCAAGAATATTTTCAACCGGTGTATCAGGTTGGATATTATGAGCCGGGGCCAGAATATATCCGCCATCTTTACCCAGTATCCTGATCATTTTTTTTACTTCATTCTTTATCTTTTCAGGCGTATTATAAGGTAACAGATTTTGTAAATCAATCCCACCAAATAATACAAGGTCCTTACCATATTTTTCCTTAATAAATTCAGGGTCCATACCTTTTGCCCGTGGTTGGACAGGATTCAGAATATCCAGACCGATTTCAATAAAATCAGGAATGATTTCAGGTATTGATCCACAACTATGCCATGCAAGTTTAATATCTGGATTCACTTTCCTGAATTCCTCAAACATCCACTTTATCCTTGGTTTAAATACCTTACGCCATAGATCCGGATCCATAATCATACCATGTTGAGTACCAAAATCATCTCCTGCCCATAGAATATCGGCTCCCATTTCTATCAGGTGTTTTCCTGTTTTGACATTGATTTCCATTACCCTGTCAAGCAGTTTGTCCATATAAGGTGCTTCAGTAATCAGATCAATAAGGAATTTCTCAAGACCGGTTAAATACCAGCTTGTCTCAAATATTACAGTCTCAAGATCAGCTACAATGGCATATGTATCTTTATAATTATTTATTGTTTCCCCTGCTATCCTGAATCTTCCAGGGCTGAATGGATCCGGAAAAGGATATCGGTAAATGTCATCCGGCGAATCAGCGTCAGCCAAAGGATACATATAAAACTCATTGTATAAACCTGAATTTTTAAATTTCATCCCCCATTCATTTGTGATGATGCCTTCCCGGTCAGTAATTGAAGGATGATCATCCGGAGCAGCCGCAGCGATACCAATACAGTCATTCCCCAAAAAGGATAGAAGCTTCGAATGGGAAATACGCGTCGAAAGAAGCGAATCCACAGGAGGTTCATACGGAAGGTTAAAGTAATCAGATAATTGCTTTGCGACCTGAGGAGTAAGTGTCATATAAACTGGAGTGCGATCTGGTTCTCTATGATTTATTGCAGTTAAAACTCTTTCCCTTGATGTCATAGACTTAAAATTATCCTTTTTTACTTCCCAATCCTGAAAATAAACTCAAATGTGGATCCTGAAGACTCAGATGGCAAACTACTGACTTTTACTTTCGGTCCCCGGGTATTCTGGTATGAGTCCTGAAGTATCGCTTCAAGCGGATTGGAAGATCCCCTGGTACCAACTCCTTTGCTATTAATTATTGGAGAAAGATTAATAGGCTCTTTTGATGCGAATACCTTAAAAACTTCTGTTCCATAAGGTTGATAAAAACCATCCAGTAATACATCCGGAACGGTATATTTTTGACCTTTCTTAATGATGTATTCCTTCCCATCTTTTCCAGGTGCAGGAACGACAGGATTTATATATCCATCAGGCTGAATATCAATAATATTAAAATATGCACTCCGGTTACCTGTATTTGTGACTTCAATCATGAACTGGTCCTTCTCAGTAAAGGTTGGTACAGGATCATCCTTCAGATAAACTGAAAAATCGAGAGTATCCATGACTTTAATTTTTCCGTTTTCATATTTTGCTTTAACCGGAACAAAACGAATTTCGACCCGATATTCAGGATCATCCATTCGGAGTTCCTTGATAAATTTTGATTGTGCATATCTTTTAACTGCGAGTGTGGTTTTTTCAATGCCTGCCGGATCAGTTGAAAGAATTTCCTCAAATACCAGGTCATCCGCAGCGGTTTTGACAAGTATTTTTTTTGAAGATTCACTTATGACAAGTTCAGGATTGATTTCATTCAGTGAGATTAAACTTAAGCCCGTCAATTCTTCCCGGATACGCCCTTCGATGGTTTTATCTGTAAATGATTTAAGACTTATACCGATTTTACGGTTTTCAAAGTTCTGTTCTAAAATGAATACCCAGTAATTCAGAAGATTAGTAATATTATGATTACTTTCAAATTGAATAATAGATGTAAAGTTCTCAGTGTTTATTATGTTGCCTTTCATCACAGGTTGAATTCCTCCAATTCCTGAAGTGCCAACAGGAAATAATCCCATGATGTCTCCATTTGCCAGGTTCATTATTTTACCTCCATCAATCCTTATCTCTTTTTCGTTCAGGATATCGGTTATTGAAAAGTATGGTTCCTGTTTAACCACGGTTCCATTGAACACTTTATAATCAATATCACCCTCAAGCATTGGCGTTTGCCTTGGAGCAACAGTTGACATACTGGCATGAACCTTGTTGAAAAGAGTACGGTATGTCATTCCCTCTTCCAACTCTGTAAAAACTTTTGTAACCGAATAGGATAATGAACCTACTCCATTACCATTTTCGTCAAGGGTTTCATAATTCAATTCATTAAAACTTGCACCAGCAAACAATACCATTGGGGCCATTCCTCCACCTGCACCTCTTGTTCCCGAAGGTGCTTCATTCATTCCAAAGCCTTTTTCATCTTCTTTTGAACTCCCGGTTATAATGGATTCAAATTCAGGAATTAATAAAGGATCCAGGCCGCCTCTGACCTTAACTGCAGGTTTTTCTCCCCTGGTTCCGGTACCGGAATGACAGGAGTCCATGAATACAAGTATTTGTCCATCAGATCCAATTTTTATACGAAGTGAAGCAATAAGTTCACCAAATTCATCATCCCGTAAATGCTTATCACCAGTATACCCTTTATTATAATATGCCGGTGCATCCCAGCTGACCAGTGTTTCATCGAGCTTATCAATTTCATCGCCATTGTCATCAGAAATCTGTTGGCCATGCCCGGAATAATGAATCACAATTATATCCCCTTTCCCGGATGCCCGTATAAGAGTATTTATTGCATTCACTAAACCTGATTTGGTAGCTTGCCGGTCAGTGATTATGGTAATATTTTGTTCTCTGAAGTCTTGTCCTTCCAGTGCCCGTTTGATCAATGGCACATCATTTGTGGAGCTGATTTTACCCCATCCCAGGGAATCAGGATAATCCCCTATGGCAATGATCAGTGCCCGCTTCACAGGTTCAGCACATAAAAACTGGTGTATTCCCAGAAGTAAAGAAAATATAATGAAGTATTTTATAATCCCTTGCATTGTATTTGATTAATATCAAAGTATTTCACTGGCCATCCATAATTTTCCAGCAAGATGTCAGCAATCAATAGCCAGCAGCCAACAGCCAGTAGCCAGCAGCCAGTAGCCAACAGCTAGTAGCCAGAAACCAGCAGCCAGCAGCCAGCAGCCAGCAGCCTAATAATACAATGTTGCCCGCACGTCAGATTCATTACCCGATAAAAACTGGCGGAACATTTTTAGAACTTCCCCGGTTGACTCCGGTTCAATAGCATAAATATCAATTATACCCCCGAGTCCGGATAATTTCATTGCTGCACCAAAGTCCTTCAGATCCTGAATGATCCACATGTTTTGAAATCCTTCTCCACAGATACCTGCCGCAACCACATAGTATTTTTTATTAAGAGAAGTTTCATCCGCCTCATATAAATCATAACCGTCATATTGATATAATCCAAAAGTTGAAAGAGGAGTCAGGGAAGGAAGTACATCATAAAAGTTCACTTCAACATTCCCATTCTGACCGAGAACAAATCTGGCTATGCTTTCCAGCTCAGTGGAGGTAAGAAGTTTTGATGATACTGTAACGTTTTTTTCCAGTCCATTTGAAATCAAAGTGAGAGATACTGAACTACCAGGTCTGACCTTTTCCATTTCTCCCAGGATTTCTTCAGTATTCCTGACTTCAATGCCATTTACTTTAGTAACTTGAGATCCTGTATAAGATATCAATGTTGAGTATGAGGGTGCATCAGGTAAAACACCTGTTATTGTAGGGAGTGAATCAGCACCTGCAAGGTACCAGTTTCCATACCAATCCGATTCATATTGATAATTCTGGCCAAATTCCAATCCCAGGTATGTCCGCAAAACTCTTCCATCATTTTCAATAATCTCATTTACAAGGCGTTCGCTAAGCCTTGCTTCCAGTGCGAAATTTATCTGGGACTGCCATACCTGACCGCCATCAGGAGTTGTAGCAAATGCGATCTGGGAATTGATACCTGCAACGTTTCCTTTTGCATCAACGAGTGGTCCGCCACTGTTCCCCCATATTACTGTTGCTGTAGTTTGCAGAAATCCGAATTTACCGGTATAGCTGCCCCGAACCCTGTTTTTTGCACTGATGATACCATTGGAAACTGAATATGGATATTCACCGAGTGGATTACCAATAGCATAGACTGTTTCACCCAGCCTTGGTTCCTCAACTTTAAATTTCACCGTAGTGATCTCTGGTCCGGGTGTATCGATGAATTCAAGCACTGCAATATCATAAAACGAATCTCCTCCCAGTACTCTGGCAGCATATTTTTTCCGGTTAATACTATAGATAAATATACTGCCTTCTTCATCCAATGCATTTTCAATTACATGAGCATTGGTAATGACATATTTCTTACCATTTTTTTCAATGACAAATCCCGAACCTGAAGTAACTGCACCAGCGAGGTCGAGTGCTTTCTCATAAGCAACCTCAGAAAGACTTGTCCCCCTGAATCCAAGTGTCTTTTTTGCAAAATCAGTCTTATGTACTCCAACTGTAATGACAGAACTCAGAACATTTTCCAGCATATCGGAGGGGGTTTGAGTATAACCTGACAGGAATGGGAATGACAGTAAAAGCACAGGAATTATACCTTTGAAAAATAGCAACATTGTTTTCATATAATTATAATTAAGTTGAAAAGACAGATATTGGGAAATGAAGAATATTAAATTTACATAAATCATTGAAAAATGCTATGATCCCAATTTCCGGACTTTCTGATATCCGGTTCCGGCATCGATCATTTTAGCATAATTTACCTTTTCACCTGTTTTAAGTGACTCATAGGCGAAACCATTTTCAGTCATGATAATTCGTGATTCACCCAGATCATAGCGAAGTGACATTACCAGATCACCTTCCTTAAGAGGTTGTCCATCAAAGTCGTAAAACTTTATGCTGCTTTTTTTCTTTTTACGGTTAAAGAGTGAAATCATATATTAAACTTTAGAACAAAATTAGAAAATTACAGGTTCAGCAAAAAATGTTTTGATTCTTTTTCATTTTCTAATAAAGAATCCAATAATTTAAGTTGATTCCTGGTCCTCACAAGATTATGTTCCGGATATTCAATTTTATAATATATGTCTCCCGCGAGGTAATCGGTAAGAAATCTGACAGCTTGCATAAAAATAATCAGTTTCCCTCCCAGGATCAGATTATTTTTTTCAATCGGTTTCAGAATTCCGGAAACGCCTTCAATAAATCCGACGGCCATTTCCTTAAAAATCTCAGGGCTGAAATAAACCTTCCTCAGATCCATTTCATCCTCTTCGCCGGTATTGGTAAAAGTCCTTACCATATCTCCAAAATCTGAAAGTACCGTACCTGGCATAACAGTATCAAGGTCAATCACACACAATCCCTTCCCAGTTGAAGAACTGAAAAGTACATTATTTATTTTAGTATCATTATGAGTGACTCTGACAGGTATTTCCGGAAGGATAAACAAATATTCCTTTACAAGATCATCGTATTGGGAGATTTGCGAAATTTCCCTGCTTGCTGTGGTTTTTCTTATCTCATTTGCTGATTTAATAACTGCATCCAGGAGCTCAAGTCTTTTTACTATATTATGAAAATCAGGGATGGTTATATCCAGATCATTGACATTAATTTCCGAAAGTGATAAAAGAAAATTACCAAAAATTTTTGCTGCTTCATAAGCCTGGGAATTTTTTTCAACCCTGTCAATTGTAAAGCTTCCTTCAATAAAATCAAAACATCTCCAGTAATTTTTCAGTTCATCCTGATACCAGTATTCATTGGTAATTGTTGGCACCATTGCGAGATACAAGGTATCTGATTGCCTTTTGCCGAATTTCTTAAGATGAGTAGTAATTTTCCTGATATTATTCATCACTTTTTCAGGTTCCCTGAACACAGAATTATTGAATCGCTGCAGAATAAATTTCTGTATATTCTCACCGGATGATTTTATCAGGAGGAAGGTTTCATGTATATGTCCGGATCCATAAGGTTCACAGGAATGAAACTTACCTTCCGGATAAAATTTATTTGCAATGGCAGGAAAATCATGCATAATTATTTCCATAGATTATCAGGATAAATTCCAGCTTCAATCAGTTTACTGATATTTTGAACAGCCAATGGCTTATCTTCTTTATAAGTTACACCAAACCATTTATCGGTTGCAGGCAGGATTTTAACATTACCTGTCCCGTTCCTGATGATGTCATTGACAATTTTGGGGATATATATTTCAGCTTTGATATTGGAAATATTATTCCTGATAAATTCCGATAATTGTTTCTCAATATGAGTAAAAATGGATGGAGTAAAGCCCCATATATTCATTGAAACCAATGTTTCTGCAGACAATTCTATTTCCTTTGCATTTTCATCACGATACACTATTCTTTCATCCTTCCTGAAAATTTCAGTTCTTTCAACCACTGCTTTTAAATTAGAATTTTCATCTGCTTCACATATACCTCTGGAAACGGATCCAAAATCTGACAGTGTATGCTGGATCTGGTATCCTATCATACAAAAGTTTGTATTATTAACTCTGCTGTTAGAAATTAAATATTCTGCCATTTTCAGATAGCTTCCTCGTCCATAAAAATCATCGGCATTTACAGCGACAAATGGTTCCTTTATAGCTTTGGCAGCCACCCAGACTGCATGAGCTGTTCCCCATGGTTTAATGCGATCGGGTGGACAGGTAAATCCTTCAGGGATCATATCCAGTTCCTGGTGAACAAATTCCATTTTTATCTTACCCGTTAATTTATGTTTAAGAAACTCCCTGATATCTTTTTCAATTTCTTTCCTGATGACAAAAACAATCTTGCCAAAACCGGCCTTTATTGCATCATATAATGAATAATCGATGATTGCTTCACCCGATGGTCCTACCTGGTCAATCTGCTTCATTCCTCCGTAACGACTTCCTATTCCGGCTGCAAGGATTAAAAGAGTTGGTTTCATAGATATATAGTTCTCGGTTCTCGGTTCTCGGTTCTCGGTTCTCAGTTCTAAGTTTGAGCTATCATAAATATGGTTGACAAAAATCTGTTTCTTTTTTAAAAATCCCCAGATCCGAAAACAGGTTTTCTCTTCATCCACATTCCCCTTGTAAAATCAGGGAAATCCTGTGGTTCCCCACCGTTTTCAATGGATCTTTCTGACAGGGGTGAGACCACACTCCATGCAGCTGCATCATATACATCCAATGGAGGCTGGACTTTATTTTTAACAGATTCGATGAAGGCATGCATTACAAAGAAATCCATTCCTCCATGTCCAGAGCCTTCTGCCTGATCAGCATATTTCTTCCAGAGCGGGTGATCATACTTTTCAATGTAAGAAGCTGCAGGCTCCCATTCATCAAATTGACTTGTACCATCTAAATATATTTGATCCCCATCATTCATCCATATCCCTTTTGTCCCCTGAACCCTGAAACCAAGTGAATATGGCCTCGGAAGATTTGTATCATGGCTTATGAGAATGGTTTCTCCGTTGTTACATCGGATCAGAGTAGTTACTATATCTCCCAGTTTAAAAATGATATCCGCGCTGGGATGATCTTCTCCTGCAGTTTTGACAATATAGTCGTGAAGTCCACGTGATTTCGTAGCCACCGAAGTCAGGGAAATAAAACGGTTTCCTCTGTTTATATCCACATAATTTGCAACAGGACCCAGCCCGTGCGTAGGATACACATCGCCATTCCGATGAATTGAATGATATGTTCTCCATTCTGCTTCCCCTTCAGCACCCGGACCGAATTCCACACCCGGATTGAATTTAATATTCCTCAGATTATGCTGATACCCACATTGACAATGAATGAGTTCTCCAAATAATCCCTGTTTCACCATATTCAGGATTGCCATCACATCCCTGCGGTAACACACATTTTCAAGGATCATACAGGGCATACCAGTCTCTTCTGAAGTATTTACCAGATCCCAGCATTCCTCAATAGTTACTGCTGCAGGAACCTCCACAGCAGTATATTTACCTGCCTTCATCGAGGCAACTGCCATGGGTGTATGCCACAGCCATGGAGTGGCAATAACTACTCCATCAAGATCCTCCCGTTTTACAAGTTCAAGGTAGGAATTTTCGCTTTTTGAATAGCCTTCAGGTTTAGGCTGGCCGGCTTCTTCAACCAGCTTCTGAGCATTCAATACAGCTTCCTGCTTGATGTCGCAAACTGCTTTGACAATTACATCATTGCTTTTCAGGGCAAGATCCATAAGCCATGTACCACGCCCCCCCACTCCAATGAATCCAAGACGTATTTTTTCAGCAGGTAAAAATCCTGCATTGAGAATGGATGGAGCAAATGCCAGTCCAAGACCAGCAATGGTATTTTTTCTAATAAATTCACGTCTGTTAAGGTTCATATTATTAAGAGTTTAGAATTTCTTTAATATTCTGAAATGAATGAATATGGAAATGATGAAGATAGAAAATTCTTTGCATAATAAACAAAGAAATAACTTCATTAAATGGCTAAATGGTTAAATTGTTAACGACTAAACTGTTAAATATCTAAACTACCAAACTGAATATAACTTTAACAATTCAGCAATGTAGCAGTCTCACAATCTATTAGATCTTAAAAGTCAAGTAATTTTTTTAATCGTGGATAACCTCCTTTACTAACAGGGAGTTTGGTGCCATCTTTCAAAATGACAATGTATGAATCTTTTTCATAAAGCTGCATCTGGGATATCTCACTTAACCTGATGATATAAGAACGATGGATTCTGATAAAATCCTGGGGTGAAAGATGTGACTCAAAGTATTTCATTGTTTTCTGCTTCAGATATTTACTGTCTTTTGTGTACATCATCACATAATCATCTTCTGACTGTATGTAACGGATTTCATCGACCGGTATGACATGGATCTTTGCTCCGGATCTGACAACCACACGATGAATTATTTCCTGCTGTGTATCAATATGTTCCAGAAGTTTATCTGTTATATTAATATCCCCGGAGCCAATTCTATCTCTTACTTTTTTTACTGCTTCAAGAAATCTTAGCCGGCTGAATGGTTTTAATAAATAGTCAACTGCATTATGTTCAAATGCTTTAATTGCATAATGATCATAAGCCGTTGTAAAAATAATAGCCGGAATATGATCAAGAACCTCCAGCATTTCAAAACCTGTTAGTTTGGGCATCTGAATATCAAGGAATAAAAGTTCGGGTTTTAATTCATTAATTGCTTTTAATCCAGAAAAACCGTCCTCATACTCACCAATGATTTTAATATCTGCATGATCTTTCAGGTAATCACGTAACAGATCTCTTGCCAGTTTTTCATCTTCTACTATTATGGTTGTTATCATCTTAATATTTTTTTTGCGGTATTTTAATAATCACTTCAAAATGGTTATCCTGTTTGTTGATTTTTAAAAGGTCTGTCATATTATAAATTAATTGCAGCCTGTTCTCCACATTCTTAAGTCCAAGTCCGGCACCCGTCCGGCTTTTATGTTCAGGATCATAATTGTTCTTTAACCGGATTTCAAAGAACTCCCCTTTCCCCTGGCATGAAAGTGTCACTATTACAGGGGTTGTACTCTCATAGACACCATGTTTTATGGCATTTTCCACAAGAGGCTGCAGTATCATGTTAGGTACTTTTGCCTGCATACAAATGTCATGAATATTCTTCTCAAATATCAGTTTGTCCTCAAACCTGGTCTTTTCAATCGCAAGATATAATTCGATATTTTTCAGTTCATCTGCAAAATAAGTTTCTTCCCGTTGTCCGAATTTTAATGCATAACGCAAAAAATCAGATAATTGAATAATCATTTCTCTTGCTTTATCAGGATTGCTGACCGTCAGGGAACTGATTGAGTTCAGGCTGTTAAATAAAAAATGCGGATTCATTTGTGATCTCAAGGCATTCAATTCAGATTCTCTGACCAGAAGATTTAGCTTAGTTTCATTTATTTTCTTCTCCTGTAAAGCCCGGGAATAAACAAGAAAATAATAAATAAGAACGGTGCCAATATAAAAAAATGTACCAAATAAAACCCTCACAAAAAATGAATCATTCAGAAATTTGAAATACTCTTCATCTTTTGTTATCAGAATTTTTAATATCATATATCCCATGAAAAGCCAGAATGTAAGAATTATTATACCAAGAAACAGGTATGTTACCAATGAATACAGGTTGATTTTACCTTCTGGATTATTGTACCTCACAGGATACCAGAGAACTATAGCAATGAGGGCAAAAAGTCCGTTATATATGAGACTGTCTGCTGCTGCTACGATGAATGGCAGATTGTAATAAATGATTCCTGCCAGGAAGTGTATTCCTGATATCAGGAACCATACCATTGCATAGATATAAATATTCTGTTTTCTTTCAAAAAGGGGATTGGCCATTGTATTGAAATTTAAAAGCCTTCTATATCACCCCCGCCAAAAATGGTTATACCCTTGATTACAAGTTCCCTGGTTGGATCGCGTACCTCATCGGGTCTGGGCCTTCGTTTATCTGAAAATCCACCAAAAAGAGAAGACACTTCAATTTTAACATCCCAGTTTGTCGGAATAATCAGTTTCGTGCCTCCGAACATTGCAAAAATATCAATAACATTTTTTCCTTTTGCCAGATTAGCAGTCCTTAAATCAATTTTAGATCCTCCGAAAATTGAGGTTATTTTACCACCCCTGAAATTCTGACAAGTGATTACTTTATCCCCCCCACCAAAAATTGATGTATCATCGATAAATTCAGTACTGTTTTCGACCGGAATCCTAAGAGGTCCCCATTTTCTTGTGATCAACAATAGTCCAATTGCTACCAGGACAAACGGCCAGAATAAATGGTGCCAGTTGAAAGAAATTTCCCAGATATCAGGTATCATAAAGAATGCACCGATACCGATCAGGATATATCCACTGAGCCTGTTGCTGCGGGAAGACAATAAAATCACCCCAATTAAAATCAGTAACCCTTGCCAGGTAAATACAACACCACGTATATTCCAAGGAAGCCAGTTGAAATTTACTGCAATCATTAATAATCCGGCGCAGATCAGCAAAATACCAATGATTGCTCTACTGTTATTTTTACGTTCTTCCATATTAGTCTCCTTTCAGTTTAAAATTCTGAATCAAATGTATCCGGTTATTTTTTACTAGAGAATAAATAATCGGTAAATGCCAGAATTTAACCGGTAAACGTCATTAGTAAATCGATGGTTCTTCAATGGATAATTCAATTGCTAAATTGCTACAGTGATATCGCAATACTATAACTGTTGTTCCGGTTCACGCTTCACGCCTCACGCTTCACTCTTTTATTCCACGGTAAAATCAACGGGAATGCCAAGTTCCTGATATAAATTCCGACGGGCTGCTTTATCTGATTTCAGGATTTCGTGGGCTGCCATTGCCACCTCAACTGCCTGGGTCCTCGGGACTACAATGACTCCGTCACCGTCGGCAACGATAACATCTCCTGGTTGAACCAGAACATCTCCGACAACGATAGGTTTATTAACTGATTCTATCTCGTTTCTGCCAGGCCGGATTCCTCTTCCCCTTTTGGCAAGGTTCATATAAACTGGAATCCTTTGTTTGATAACCTCATCAGTATCCCTCACACCACCGGTCGAAATAAGTCCTACCATTCCCTTTTTTGTCCAGGTCATTGTATTATTTGATCCGGCGGTTCCTGTATCACCATCACCGGTATTGTCAATAACAACAACTGATCCCGGGTGGATTGAATCAATAAATGGTTCGGGAGAAATTTTTGTATACCACTCACCCACCCATTTCTCATACTCTTCTTTAGGAAGATCCGTCGGAAATTTTTTGTTTGTCGGTACATATCTTACGGTTACTGCAATTCCACATATCTGATGGTCGA
>Ga0113563_10000810_pt1 | contig 16431 bp, 14 predicted proteins | sample Mud3Dept3metaG_FD_80117 | JGI IMG/M metagenome (GOLD analysis project Ga0113563, IMG submission 80117) | Freshwater wetland microbial communities from Ohio, USA, analyzing the effect of biotic and abiotic controls - Mud 3 Core 4 Depth 3... | ecosystem: Environmental > Aquatic > Freshwater >...
CACCAGGAAGCGCTCGACGCCCATGTCGACGAGGCGCGTGATGGCGCTCGGCGCGTCGTTGGTGTGCAGCGTGGAGAACACCAGATGGCCGGTGAGCGACGCCTGGATCGCGATCTCGGCGGTCTCGAGGTCGCGGATCTCGCCGACCAGCACGACGTTCGGATCCTGGCGCAGGATCGAGCGCAATCCGGATGCGAAGGTGAGACCGATCTTGTGGTTCACCTCGATCTGTCCGACGCCCGGCAGCTGGATCTCGACCGGATCCTCGACGGTGATGATGTTCACGTCGAGCGTGTTGATGCGAGAGAGCGCGCCGTAGAGCGTCGTGGTCTTGCCGCTGCCCGTCGGACCGGTGACGAGCACGATGCCGTTGGGTCGCGCGATCAGCTTGTTCCAGGTCGCGAGATGATCCTCGTCGAAGCCGAGATTCTCGAGGTTCAACATCTCACTGGTGCGGGGCAGCAGCCGCATCACGACGCGCTCGCCGTGCGCGATCGGGATCGTCGAGAGCCGCACGTCGTAGTCGCGGCCGGCGATCTTCAGCCGGATGCGACCGTCCTGCGGCAGTCGCTTCTCGGCGATGTTGAGGCCGCCCATGATCTTGATGCGCGAAACGATCGGCGCCTGCAGCGCACGGGGCAGCGGGCGCACCGGTTCGTAGAGGATGTTGTCGATCCGGAAGCGCACGCGGATCTCGCGCTCGAAGGGCTCGAGGTGGATGTCGCTGGCGCGCTCCTTCACGGCGTGTTGGAGCAGCGAGTTCACCAGCCGGATGATCGGCGCGTCGTCGGCGGCCTCGAGCAGATCCTGCGGCTCGTGCGCGCCGATCTCGGAGGCGAGCGCGTCGAGGTCTTCGGAGGCGTCGAGCGCGAGCGCCTCGGAGGAGGCCGGGCCACGATCGTAGACGTGGTTGATGGCGTCGAGGATCGCGCGGCGGCTCGCGAGTTCCGGCTCGACCTCGGCGCCGTCGAAGAGCAGGCGCAGGTCGTCGATCGCGTCGGTGTCGAAGGGATCGGCGATGGCGATGCGCACGACGCCGGCGGTGGTGCGTTCGAGCGGCAGGATGCCGTGCGCCTTGGCGAAGGCGATCGGGATCTCGTCGATGAGTGCGGCGTCGATGCGGTCGGCGGCGATCGGACTGCGCACCGGCATGCCGAGCGCCTCGCCGAGTGCGCCGAGGATTTCCTGTTCGTCCAGCATGGCGTTCTCGATCAGCACGTCGACGAGCGAAGTCCCCGCGTCTTCGGCGCGCGCGCGCGCGTCGTCGAGCTGTTCCGGCGTGAGGCGGGTCGCACGCAGCAGCAGCGCGCCGAGCGAGAGCGCGCCAGGGGTTGCGACGACGGCCGGGCTCGTCACGGCAGCGCTCCCTCCTCTTGCTGGACGAGCACCTGAGGCGCCAGCGCGTAGCCGCTCCGCAGCGCGCTGGCGGTGCGCTCGGCCTCGCCGAGATCCACGTACGGACCGACCCGCAGTTCGAGCAGCACGCGCCCGTTCGCGCGGGAGGACACCAGCGTGCCCTCGTAGCCCGCATCCACGAGTCGCCTGAGCGTCGACTGCGCCACGCCCGAATCTGCGAACACGCCGCCGAGCACGAGGTAACGCGCGGTCGGCGCGGGAGCGGTCGCGGCGGCCCGGCTGCGCGACTTCTCGGTGGCCTGCTGGCGCTCGATCTCGAGCATGCGTTCGAGCGGATAGCGCTTCTCGAGGGCGTCGACGGCGCCGCGCGCCGGATTCCGCTTGGAGGTGGCCGACGGGGCGCCGAGCAAGCCGATCGTTCGGTCGGGCAACAGGTCCTCGTCGGGTTGCTCGCCGAGCGCCTGGACCGAGCGGCGGCGGAACTCCTCGCGCTTCACGATCGACTGCTTCTCCGATTCGTCCGGTCCGCGGATGATGTGAGGCGTGAGGAAGACCAGCAGGTTTGCCTTCTGCAGCTTCTTACTCTGGGTCTTGAAGAGCCATCCGAGCACCGGGATGTCGCCGAGCCAGGGCACCTTGGTGAGATCGTCCTGGTAGCGGTCGCCGATCAGCCCGCCGATCACGATCGTGTCGTCGTCGGCAGCCACGACGACGTTTTCGATGCGCCGATTGGAGAGGGCGGGGCCGACCTGGTTGACGTTGCCGACGTCACCCTGGATCTGGTTGTTGAGATCGGTGATCTCCTGGAAGATCTCCATGCGAAGCGTGTCGCCCTCGGTGATCTGCGGGGTCACGCGCAGCGTCACGCCGATGTCCTGGCGCTCGACGTTCACCGAGGTCGCGAGGGGGTCGGTGACGTTGGGATTGGCGGTCGTGCCGGCCTGCTGCACGCGGCTCGTGATGATCGGGATGTTGTTGCCGACGAGGATCTCGGCTTCCTCGTTGTCCGACGTGAGGATGTGGGGTGCCGAGATGATGTTGATGCTGTTGTCGGTGGCCGACGCGCGGATGACTCCCTGGATCAGCGAGCCGTTGCTCGTCGGGGCCGCATCCGTGCCGGAGTAGGTGCGCCGCAGGAAGTTCGTGAGGAACGGGACCGCCGCGGCGGCAGGTCCGCCCACTCCGAGGGCGCCGAGGGTGGTGTCGTCGGTCGCGCTGCGGACCGCGATGTCCGTCGCGCCGTTCACGAGTCGCACCAGGCCGTTGAAGCCGAGCGACTCGTTGTCGGTGAGTCCCACCTCCATGATCAGCGCTTCGACCAAGACCTGCGGCCGCGCGATGTCGAGTTTGTCGATCACGCTCAGCAGCGCCTGGTAGCCCTCCGGGCTCGCCTGGATCACGAGCGAGTTGGTCGCGACGTCCGAGGTCACCAGGTCGACTCCGCTCACGATTTCCGTCACCTGCCCGGGGATCTGGGCTGCGCCCTGCATTCCCTGGGCGCCGCCACCACCACCCCCCCCGCCGCCGAGCAGCGAGTTCAGCGTGTCCGCCAGCTCCTCGGCGTCGGCGTGCTTCAGGTAGTAGACCTGGATGCGCCCGCCGCCTTCGACGGGCAGGTCAACCTTGCGGATGAAGTCGCGGATCTCCTCGAGCGTCGCGCGCGACGCCAGCGCGACCAGCGAGTTGGTGCGCTCGTCGGTGATGATGCGCACCTGCCCGCGCCGGCTGGCCGCCGGGGATTGTCCCGGCGACGGCTGCTGTCCCGGCACCACCGGCTGCGGCCGCGCCCTCACGCGCGAGGCGGCGGCCGACTGCCGCGCTCCCCCCATGACTTCCGCTCCGAAGAGCTGCGAGAGCTGGTCGGCGACGACCGTCGCGTCGGCAAATTGAAGTCGGATCAGCGCGAGTTCTTCCTTGAAGGTTTCGACGTCGACGGCTTCGAGGATCGAGAGGATGCGCGTGATGTTCGAGGCCGAGTCGGTGAGGATGATCGTGTTGGTCCCGGCGTACGCGACGAGCGCGGCATCCTTCGAGACCAGCGGCTTCAAGGTGTTCGCGATCTGCTCGGCGTCGATGTACGAGAGCGGGATCAGTCGCGTCACGAAGCGATCGGTGTCCGGCGTGGCGCGCGCGCTGCTCTGCGTGTCGATGCTGGTTTCCTTGGCGTCGCGGATCGGGATCACCTTGAGCACGCCGCCGGGCGCCGCGACGGTCGTGAAGCCCTTCACCTGCAGCACCGACTCGAACACCGTGAACGCCTGCGCCACCGGGATCGGTGACGGCGAGATGATCGTCACGCGGCCGCGCACGCGGTCGTCGTAGACGAAGTTCTTGCCGGTGAGCTTGGCGATCGTGTCGATCACCACGGCCAGCTCGACGTCCTCGAAGTCGAGGTTCACGAGGCCGTCGGCCGTGACGCTCGTCTTCTCGGCGCCGGCGCTGCGGTCGGCCGCACCACCCGGAGTCCGCGGGGCCACCGCAGGCGGGACACTGGTCGGTGGCGCCGCGGCCGGGCGCGCGCGGAGCGACCGCTGCGGCGGATTCGGCGCGGGCTGTCCGGGCTGCGCCGCTGCGAGCAGCGGGATCAGCAGGAGCCCGGCGACGGCACTGAGGCCACCTCGAAGTGCATGGATCACGATGCGCGCTCCCCCGCTACTGGCCGATCGAATAGGTGAGCGAACGGTTCCGCCCGTCCGCCCCGAGTACGTTCACCTGGAACTCGCTCGCTTCCGTCAACTCCTTGATCAACGCGGCGCTGTCCTGTGGGCTGGTCACCGTGACGCCGTTCACCTGTGTGACGGTGTCGCCGTTCTGGATGCCGATCTCTTCGAAGAGGCTGCCCGGTTTGATCGAAGAGAGCTGCACGCCGACCATCGCACCGTTGTCGTACTTGGGCAGGATGCGGGCCTCCGAGAACAGCTCGGCGGGATTGCGGACCGCTTCCTCGACGGCTTCGCGCTGCACCTGGAAGTTTCCCTCGGAGAGCTGCTTGATGCGTTCGCGCAGATCGCCGGAAACCGGCGCGGGCGGCGTGGCTGCGGCGCGCGCGCCGGCTTGCCGGACGCCGCCACCGGGAACCTTCTCGTCGTCGTCGAGCGCCAGTTCTTCTCGCTTTGCGCCGTTCTGCAGCACGATGCGGCGCCGCTCGATGCGGAGGACGGTGGCCTTGTCGAGCAGCTGCTGGTCGACGCGCACGATGATCTTCTTGTGGTTCTGCTGATCCTCGACCGCCGCATAGGAGGTCTTCTGGTCGCTCGAAGCGACGGTGCCGAGCAGCTTCAGCGGCAGTCGCGTTGCCTCCAGCTCCTCTTCCGTCCGTTGGGGTTCGCGGTCCGCGGGTTTCTCGGGCAGCAGCGTCGAAACCCGGAAGAGGTTGCGGTCGAGAATCGTCTGGCGATCCGACCAGGCGCGGGCTGGCTGGCTGGCGCCGACCTTCGAAACGGGCGCCGCGCTCGGGCTGGAAGCCAGCCACTCGGCGATCCACGCGTTGGCGAGCCCAGCGGTGAGAAAACAGCACAGCGCGAACAGCGCCGTGTTCACGATCCAGATGCCCAGTCGATCGATCGTCATGGAGCGATCGTCAGGCAATGGCGCCTCGGTTGCTTCACCGTTGGGCTCGGCTCCAATGAAGAAGGGGATGGAGCCGAATGGGCGCCGTCCCGATCCGTGTGAACTCGATCCGTACGAACTGCATGGCTCCCGGCCCGGCAGGACTCGCCGCGGCGAAGGCCGTCTCCCCCCAAAGCGGCGCGCAGTATAACCCGGCGCCCTGCTCCCGGTCCCGGGGGATTCGGCGCGTTTTCGGGAAGTTACTCGGCTAGCCTCGTCTCGATGGCGCGACCGTCGATGCTCCGGCGACTCGAACGCGCGCTGCTGGTAGCGGTTGCGCTCGCTGCAGTTGCGCTCTGGCCATCGCTGCCGCCGAACGGTCCCGTGCTGCTGGAGGTCGTTTCGCCGCAACCCGGTGACGCGATCGGACTCGACGGCATCGAGCTGCTCGTCCAGTTCCCGGGCGCCGGTGTCGCCTCCGAAACCTTCCGCGCCTTGCTGAACGGGGCGGACGTGACCAATCTGCTCACGACGGGCGAGAACGGCTGCTACGGGCAGCTGCTCGGCCTGCTGCCGGGGGACAATCTGCTGCGCCTCGAAGTTTTCGGCCGCGTCCCGTGGTCCGACGATCAGCTCTTCGAGCAGTCACGCGAAGTGCGCTTGCGGATGCGGCCGCCGCAGAATCTCGATCAGGGATAGCCGGCAAAGTCCGCGCGGCCGGTTGACATCGCCGACCCCCGGCCCAAGGTTCGCCGCCGTGCCGCGCAACCACGCGGTAGAGGAGGCGACATGGCTGAGGCGGGTGCGCAAGGGAAGGTGATCGGGATCGACCTCGGAACCACGAACTCCGTGGTGGCCGTGATGGAGGGCGGGCAGCCCGTCGTGATCCCGAACGAGGAAGGCGGGCGCACGACCCCGTCCGTGGTCGGCTTCGCAGACAACGGAGAACGCGTCGTCGGTGCCGCCGCCAAGCGTCAGGCAATCACCAACCCGACGCGCACCGTCTACTCGATCAAGCGCTTCATGGGGCGCCGCAAGTCCGAGGTGCCCGAGGAGACGCGCCTGGTCCCGTACGAGGTCGTCGAGAGCAAGGACGGTCGCGCCGGGGTCCGCATCGACGGCAAGGACCTCTCGCCGCCCGAGATCTCGGCGATGATCCTCCAGAAGCTCAAGTCCGCCGCCGAGGCCTACCTCGGCCACGCGGTGAAGGCCGCGGTGATCACCGTCCCGGCCTACTTCAACGACGCGCAGCGCCAGGCCACCAAGGACGCCGGCGAGATCGCCGGTCTCGACGTGAAGCGCATCATCAACGAGCCGACCGCTGCCGCGCTCGCCTACGGCCTCGACAAGCAGAAGGACGAGAAGATCGCGGTCTACGACTTCGGCGGTGGCACCTTCGACATTTCGGTGCTCGAGGTCGGCGAGAACGTGGTCGAAGTGAAGTCGACCAACGGCGACACCCACCTGGGTGGCGACAACCTCGACCAGCGCGTGATCGAGTACCTGATCGCCGAATTCAAGAAGGACCAGGCCATCGACCTCTCGAAGGACCCGATGGCGATGCAGCGCCTGCGCGAGGCGGCCGAGAAGGCGAAGATCGAACTCTCGTCCGCGATGCAGACCGACATCAATCTGCCCTTCATCACCGCGGACCAGGCCGGCCCGAAGCACATGAACCTGAAGCTCACGCGGGCCAAGTTCGAGCAGCTCATCGAAGACCTGGTGGTGCGCTCGCTCGAGCCGTGCCGGATCGCGATGCAGGACGCGGGACTGACGACCGCACAGATCGACGAGGTGGTGCTGGTCGGGGGTTCGACGCGCATCCCGCTGGTGTATCAGAAGGTGAAGGAGTTCTTCGGAAAGGAGCCGCACAAGGGCGTGAACCCGGATGAGGTCGTGGCCGTCGGCGCGGCGATCCAGGGCGGCGTGCTCTCGGGTGAAGTGCGCGACGTCCTGCTGCTCGACGTGACGCCGCTCTCGCTCGGCATCGAGACGCTCGGCGGCGTGATGACGAAGCTGATCGAGAAGAACACCACGATCCCGACGCGTCGCTCGCAGGTCTTCTCGACCGCCAGCGACAGTCAGCCGCAGGTCGAGATCCGCGTGCTGCAGGGCGAGCGCGAGATCGCGGCGGCCAACCGCGAACTCGGCCGCTTCATCCTCGACGGCATCCCGGCGGCGGCGCGCGGCATCCCGCAGATCGAGGTGACCTTCGACATCGACGCCAACGGCATCCTCTCCGCTTCGGCCAAGGACAAGGCCACCGCGAAGGAGCAGTCGATCCGCATCGAGGGTTCGGGCGGTCTCGACAAGGGCGAGATCGAGCGAATGATCCGCGACGCCGAGTCGCACGCTTCGGAGGACCACACGCGGCGCGAGCAGGTGGAGAAGCACAACCAGCTCGACTCGATGATCTACGGCGCCGAGAAGACGCTCACCGAGAATGCCGACAAGATCGCCGAGGCGGATCGCACGCGCGTGGCGGCCGTGCTGGCGGAAGCCAAGCAGGATCTGGAGAGCAACGACACCGCGCGCATGGAAGCCGCGCGCCAGCGCGTGGAGAAGGAGATGCACGCGGTGGCCGAAGCCCTCTACAAGGCCCAGGCCGGTGGCGCCGACGCGGGAACGGCTCCGGGCGCCGCGCCGGGCGGCGGCGAAGCCAAGGACGAGGGCGTCATCGACGCCGAGTACACGGAGGAGAAGGGCGACCGCTAGCCTGAAGGAGCCGTGAGCACCTCGCGCGACCACGACCCGCTCGCTCCGTGGTTCGGACGTCTGTCCGAGCAGATCGGCAGTGATCGCTGGCAGCCCGCCGCCGACGTCTACGAGACCGAAGGGTCGATCGTCGTGAGGCTCGAGCTGGCCGGCGTTCGCAGCGCGGAAATCGCGGTGACCGTGGACGGCGACATCCTGCGGATCCGTGGCGTGCGGCGCCCGCGCGTCGACGACGACGCCCAGCGGCTGCACCAGATGGAGATCGCGAGCGGTCCGTTCGAGCGCGCGATCCGGATCGGAATCCCCTTCGAGCGGGAGCGCGTGACGGCGTCGCTCGAAGAGGGTCTGCTGCGCGTCGTGCTGCCGAAGAAGCCGTCCGGCCCGCGCAGGATCGGGATCGAACCGGAACGCAGAAGCACTGGATGAGAGAGGAGCAGCACGTGAGCGAGCCCGGCGTGGGCGCGCAGGGAACGGAAGTTCGGGTCGGCGTGGGCGGCGATGGGGGGGACGTGCGGGTCGAGATCCCCGAAGTCCTGCCGGTGTTGCCGCTCAAGAACACCGTCCTCTTCCCGTACCTGCTGTCGCCGCTGCTGGTCAACACGACCCGCAGCAAGCGGCTCATCGACCACGTGCTGGTGACGCCCGAACGCCTGCTGATCGCGCCGGCCGTGCGCCGGGCGGTGGAAGGCAGTCCCGGCGCCGACGACGTCTTCAGCGTCGCGACGGTGCTGCGCATCGTGAAGATGCTGAAGTTTCCCGACGATTCGTACCGCCTATTGGTGCAGGGCGTGGCGCGCGCGCGCGTCGAGGAGTTCGTCGCGACGGAACCGTTCCTCAGTGCTCGTGTGCAGCGCCTCGAAGAAGTGGGCGATCGCGACTCCGTCGAGATCACCGCGCTGCAGCGCAACGTCGCGCAGAGCTTCGCCGCCTTCGTGTCGGAGAGCCCGAAGCTCTCCGACGAATTGCAGGTGCTCGCCTCGAACCTCGACGACCCCGGCCGCCTCGCCGACCTCGTCGCCTCGAACCTCGACCTCGATGTCGCGCAGAAGCAGCACGTGCTCGAGACCAACGACGTGGGCGAGCGCCTGCGCACGGTGCTGGCGGAGCTGTCGCGTTCGCGCGAGGCGCTCACCATCGAGGCCGAGATCCGCGACAAGGTTCAGAGCGAGATGGGCAAGACGCAGCGCGAATACCTGCTGCGCCAACAGCTCGACGCGATCCGCAAGGAACTCGGCGAGACGATCGACGACGGCGCCGAGGGCGATCGCCTGCGTGAACGCGTCGAGGCCGTGGGCATGCCCGAGGACGCGCTGAAGCAGGCGCGTCGCGAGCTGGAACGCCTCGGCACGACACCGCCCGCCTCGGCGGAATACGGCGTGATTCGCACCTACCTGGAGTGGATGGTCGACCTGCCGTGGTCGAAGCAGACGGAGGATCGCCTCGACGTCCCCGAGGCCAAACGGATCCTCGACGAAGACCACTACGACCTGGAAAAGGTGAAGGACCGCATCCTCGAGTTCATCGCGGTGCTCTCGCTGAAGCGCGATCTGAAGGGGCCGATCCTCTGCTTCGCGGGTCCGCCGGGAACCGGCAAGACGTCGCTCGGCCGCTCGATCGCGCGCGCGCTCGGGCGCGAGTTCGTGCGCATTTCCCTGGGCGGAATGCGCGACGAGGCCGAGATCCGCGGCCATCGCCGCACCTACGTCGGCGCGCTGCCCGGCCGCATCGTGCAGAGCCTGCGCAAGGCGAAGACGCGCAATCCCGTCTTCCTGCTCGACGAGATCGACAAGGTCGGCCAGGACTTCCGCGGCGATCCGTCGTCGGCGCTGCTCGAAGTGCTCGACCCGGAGCAGAACCATACATTTAGCGACCACTATCTCGAAGTCGCCTTCGATCTTTCGCAAGTGCTCTTCATCGCCACCGCCAACTGGATGGACCCGGTGCCGCCTGCGCTCCGCGACCGCATGGAGGTCATCGAGCTGCCCGGCTACATCGAAGAGGACAAAGTGGAGATCGCGCGGCGCTACCTGCTGCCGCGCCAACGCGCGCAGAACGGCGTCGCCGACGTCGCGCTCGAGGTGCCCGACGAGACGCTGCGAGCGCTGATCCACTCGTACACCCGCGAAGCCGGTGTGCGAAACCTGGAGCGCGAGATCGGCTCGGTGTGTCGCAAGGTCGCGCGGCGAGTCGCCGAGGAGGGCGCTTCCGGTGCGATCACGGTGCACCCCGCGGATCTCGACGGCCTGCTCGGGCCGGTGAAGTTCGAGCCCGAGCTGGCGGAACGCGCCGGCATGCCCGGCGTTGCCGTCGGGCTGGCGTGGACACCCGCGGGCGGCGACATCCTGTTCATCGAGAGCACGCGCATGCCCGGCAAGGGAGGCATCAAGCTCACCGGCTCGCTCGGTGACGTGATGCGCGAATCCGCCGAAGCAGCGCGCTCGTGGCTGCGTACGCAGGCTTCCTCACTCGCCATCGACGACAAGAGCTTCGAGAGTTCCGATGTGCACCTGCACGTACCGGCCGGCGGTGTGCCGAAGGACGGGCCGTCGGCGGGCGTGGCGATGGTGACGTCGCTCGCGTCGCTGCTCACGGGTCGCCTCGCGCGCCCCTTCGTCGCGATGACTGGCGAGATCACGCTGCGCGGCAAGGTGCTGCCGGTGGGCGGCATCAAGGAGAAGGTGCTCGCCGCCAAGCGCGCCGGGATCCTCGAAGTCGTGCTGCCCGAACGCAACCGCCGCGACGTGGACGAAATCCCGAAGCACCTGATCGAAGGGCTCCACCTCTCCTACGTCGGCACCATCGACGAGGCGCTCGGCAAGACGCTGGCGCCGGTCGCGGCATGAAGCGCGCGCTCGTCGCGGCCGGCGCGCTCGCGCTCGGCGGCTGCGTCAGCCCGACTCTGCACCAGGCGACACTCGACGAGCGCGATGCGCTGCAAGCGCGCAACGAGCAGCTCGAAGCGTCGGTGCAGGCGCTGTCGAGCGAGCGCGATCGGCTCGCCGGCGATCTCGAAGACCTGCGGGTGCGGCACGAGGTGAGCGCGCGCGACACCGAGATGCTGCGCGGGATCGAGGGCCGGCTGCCCGCCTGTGAAACCGGACTCGCCGACAAGACCGCGAAGCTCGACCAGCTCCAGGTCACCTACGAAGGGCTCGTGAAGGACCTCGAGGCCGAGGTCGCGGCGAGCAACACGCAAATCGACCAGCTCCGCGAAGGGCTGCGCACGAGCCTGCCCGCGGAACTGCTCTTCACGTCGGGCTCCGCCGAGCTCACCGAAGAAGGCGCGCGCGTGCTCGCCGATCTGGCGAAGGATCTGCGCGGCGACGTCTACGCGCCCTATCAGATCCTCGTCGAAGGCCACACCGACGGTGTGGCGATCCGCGGCGCGCTCGCGGAGCGCTTCGCGACGAATTGGGAGCTGGCCGGAGCACGCGCCGCGCGCGTCGTGCGGGCGCTCGAGGAGGCGGGCATCGACGGCGCGAAACTCGCCGCGGTGTCGCGCGGCGAGAAGCAGCCGGTGGCGCCCGACGCTTCGCCCGAGGGTCGCGCCGCCAATCGCCGCATCGAGATCCGCCTGCTCCCGCTGCCCGGTACCAGGCCGGCGACCGCGCCCCCGCCGCTCCGGAAGCCCGGCGGCGGAACCACGAGTCCCGCTCCGAAGCCGCAGTGAACCCCGGCGCGCGCGCGCGGCTCACGGCGATCTTTCGCGCCGCGCTGGCGGCCGTCGACGCCGAGGCGGCGGTGCGCCGCGCGCTACATCGCAACGGCGCGCAGCTCGGGATCGCGGGTCGTGCGATTGCGCCGAAGGCACGGCTGGTCGTGGTCGCCGCTGGCAAGGCGGCCGCCGGAATGGCGGCGGGCGTCGAGGCGGTGGCGGTGGATCGCATCGCTGCGGGGCTCGCCGTCACCAAGGACGGACACGGGCGCGCGCTCTCGCGCGTCGCGCTGCGCGAGTCGAGTCACCCCGTGCCGGATGCGCGCTGCGAAGCGGCCGCGCGCGAGCTGCTCGCGATGGCAGCTTCCGCCGATCCGGACGACGTGTTGTTGGTGCTGCTCTCGGGCGGCGCATCTTCGCTGCTCGCGTGTCCGCAGCCGGGACTCACGCTCGACGAGGTCGCGAGGACGACCGCCGCGCTACTCGCTGCGGGCGCCGACATCCGCGAGCTGAACAGCGTCCGCAAGCACCTGGTCGAGGTGGCGGGCGGGCGCCTGGCGCGCGCGGCGGCCGCCAGGCGCATCGAGGTGCTGATCGTCTCCGACGTGCTCGGCGACGCGCTCGACGTGATCGCGTCGGGCCCGTGTACACCCGACCCCTCCACGTTCGCCGATGCGCTCGCCGTACTCGAAGCGCACGCGCTGCGCGAGCGCGTTCCCCCGCGCGTGCTCGCACACCTCGAAGCCGGCGTACGCGGCGCGCGCGCGGAGTCGCCGAAGCCGGGCGATCCGGGCTTTGCGCGCGTACACGCGACGATCGTCGCATCGCTCGGCGATGCGCTGCGCGCGGCCGGCGCGGCGGCGCGCGCACAGCAGCTACACCCGGTCGTCGTGAGCGCGATGCTGCACGGCGAGGCGCGCATCGCGGGGCGCCGGCTCGCTGCGCTCGCGCGTTCGCTCGCGCCCGCGAGGGCTCCCACGTGTCTGCTGGCCGGTGGCGAGACGACCGTCACGGTGCGCGGGGCCGGCGTCGGCGGGCGCTCGCAGGAACTGGCGCTCGCGGCGGCGATCGAACTCGCGGGGTGCGACGACGCCGTCCTGCTCGCGGCGGGCACCGACGGCAGCGACGGACCCACCGACGCGGCGGGCGCCTTCGCCGATGGCGGAAGCGTCGCGCGGGCCGCGTCGAGGGGCGCGGACGCAGCCCGCGCTCTGGCGGACAACGACGCCTACGCGTTCTTCGCGGCAGAGGGCGGCCTCGTCCGCACCGGACCCACCGGCACCAACGTGATGGACCTGGTGCTCTTCGAAGTGCAATCTCGCGCGGTCTCGTGAGGCGAATCTCCCCTTTCCCATTGCGTCAGAGAGCGTGTACGATTCCCGGCCGCGCCACGGCAGGCGCGTTCGAACCCGTCGAAGTCGATTCCATTTCATCGGATTCCACTTCATCGGATTCCACGTGATCGAACTGGGAACCAACTCGAAATCTGGAGGAATGCCCGATGCCGATTCTCCGCCGTCGTCCGGCCGCGCTCGTCGCAATCGTCGCGATCGCCACCGTCTTCGCCTGGATCGCGCCCGAGGCCGCGCAAGCGCAGGCCACCGCGGGCAAGAAGAAGACGGAGGGCTGCATGGTCAGCTACGACGCCGCTGGCGGCGCGCTCGTCGTGAAGGACAAGAAGAACAAGAAGGAGGAGACCTTCAAGGTCAAGCAGGGCACCTCGGTGCTCGACAAGACCGGCACCTCGGTGGCCAAGAACGGCCGTGGCGCGAAGCTCGCCGACCTCGAAGCCAATCGCCCGGTGATCGTGTACTGGATGCCGCAGGGCGAGGACAAGTTCGCGTCCAAGGTCGACGCGCCGGATGCGATCGATTCGGAGACCGGGAAAGTCGATCCCGACATCATGGAAGACGCCGGTTGCAAGACCGAGTAGCCAGTCGGCCGCGCGCCGTCCTGCACGGGAGCTCTCAGAGGTTGCAGTGGGAACGTGCGCCGCGTCCCGGTGCGCGACTCTGCGCGGGCGCGCTGGCGGTCCTCGTCGCTCTAGCCGGCGCCATGCCGGTGCGCGCCGCGGACGAAGGGAAGAGCGAGCGCTCGAACGGAAAGTTCGTCTCCTACGACGCCGCCAGGCAATCGATCGCGATCAAGGAAGCCGGCAGGGAACAGACCTACCAGGTGAAAGCCGAGGGAAGCGTCCTCACCCGAACCACGCTCACGATGAACGGCAAGGTCGCGAAGTTCGAGGACCTGAAACCGGGAATGATCGTGATCGTGTACTGGAAGCCCGACACGGCCGACGCCAACAAGCGAAATGCCCGCAAGGTGGATGCGCCGAAGGTCCCAAAGGAGTTCCAGGAGGACGTCGACGCCGCGGAGAAGGCGGAGTCGGGATAGGCCGGTCCCGAGCGGGCGCAGGCCAGTGATGTGCAGGCAGGCGGGGACGGGGCTCGAGTTCGTCCCCACAGTCGTTTGGCGCTCGCGCGTTGCGGTGAGACGGCGTCGCGCGAACTCCCGCCGGCCGCGCTGCCGGGGCGCCTTCGGATTCTCTATACAGAGGGCCGGTTTTTCGGCCCGGCCGACCGCCGAGAGCCGCGACCCAAGGAGCCGCCCGATGAGTTACGCGAAAGAACTCGAGTCCACCGCCAAGTCCCTCGTCGCGCCGGGCAAGGGCATCCTCGCCGCCGACGAGAGTACCGGCACGATCAAGAAGCGCTTCGACAAGATCAAGGTCGAGAACACCGAAGACAACCGCCGCAACTACCGCGAAATGCTCTTCACCACGAAGGGCTGCGAGGAGTTCGTGAGCGGCGTGATCCTCTTCGACGAGACGCTGCGCCAGAAGGCGTCGGACGGGACGCCGCTCGCGCAGATCCTCACCAGCAAGGGCATCATCCCGGGCATCAAGGTGGACAAGGGGCCGACCAAGCTCGCGGGCAGCGCCGACGAGCAGATCACCGACGGTCTCGACGGCCTGCGCGCGCGACTGGTCGAGTACCGCAGCCTCGGCGCGCGCTTCGCCAAGTGGCGCGCCGTACTCTCGATCGGGGACGGCAAGCCCAGCGACCTTTGCCTGCTCACCAACGCCCACGCGCTCGCGCGCTATGCAGGACTGTGCGTGGACGAGGGGCTGGTGCCGATCGTCGAGCCCGAGATCCTGATGGACGGCACGCACACCATCGAGCGTTCGCACGAGGCGACCGAGCGCGCGCTGCATTTCGTGTTCGACGCGCTGGCCCAGCAGCTCGTCCCGCTCGAGCAGATCCTGCTCAAGCCGAACATGGTGCTCTCGGGGTACGAGTGCCCGAAGCAGGCGAGCGTGCGCGAGGTCGCGGAGCGAACCATCCGGTGCTTCAAGCGAGTCGTGCCCGCGGCCGTGCCCGGGATCGTGTTCCTCTCCGGCGGCCAGAGCGACGAGGCAGCCAGCGCGCATCTTTCCGAGATGAACCGCATTGGCGACACCCCTTGGCAGATGAGCTTCTCCTACGGGCGCGCGCTGCAGGCGCCGGCGCTGAAGGCCTGGGGCGGCAAGCAGGAGAACCGCGCCGCCGCCCAGAAGGCCTTCTACCACCGCGCCAGGTGCAACGGAGCCGCGCGCTACGGCAAGTACAGCGACGCCATGGAGAAGGTGGCCTGATCTCGATGTCACCTGGCTCCAGACTCGATGTCTCCTGACCCGGACTCGATGTCACCTGACCCGTGTTGGCGCGGCCGGTTCATCCGGCCGGTGCGAGATCATGAACTGTGATCGATCGCCAGCGGTTCAAAGCGGCGCTGCGGCGTTGGGCGAGCGGCGTGACGATCGTCACGACGCGCGCGGGTGAGCGCGTCTTCGGCATGACGGCGTCCGCCTTCAGCAGCGTTTCGCTCGAGCCGCCGCTGGTGCTGGTGTGCATCGACAAGCAGGCGCACACGCTGCCCTGGATCGTCGAGAGCGGCGTCTTCGCGGTGAACGTGCTGGCGAAAGAGCAGCGCGAACTGGCGAACCGTTTCGCGACGGAGGGCAACGAGTTGGTGCGCTTCGAGGGAATCGCGTGCCGGAGCGGCCCATCCGGAGCGCCGTGGCTTCCCGACACCGTCGCGGTGCTCGACTGTCGCGTCGCCGTCGCGCACGACGCGGGCGACCACTGGATCTACGTCGGCGAAGTCCGGGCCACCGAGGTCGCCGCGGGGCGCGAGCCGCTGCTCTACTACGACGCGAGGTATCGCGCGCTCGCCGACCATTGAGCCCGGACGGGCGCGGGGATCGCTGCGCCGGGCCTTCGGAGCCCCGCAGGTCGTTTGCGAACTGCCGCGGCCGGCTCCACACGTCGCCAGGGAGATCGATCAATGACGGGGTCCGGGATCGAACATCTTCTCGGCGCGCTGCGCGTCGTCGGGGTGAAGCCGGAACGCGCACTCTGCCACGGGCTGCGGCCGGTTCCGGCGTGAGCGGCGTGGATCCCGCGCGCGCGTTTCGGCTCGATGGTCGTGTCGCGGTCGTGACGGGCGCATCCGCCGGAATTGGCGAAGCGCTGGCCGAGGGACTCGCTGCTGCCGGCGCGAAGCTGGTGCTCGCCGCACGCCGGAAGGACCGTCTCGAAGCGCTCGCCGCGCGGTTGGCAGCCGCCGGTGGCGAGGCGCATGCGGTCGCCTGCGACGTCGCGTGCGCCGACGACGTCGAGCGGCTCGCCCGCGAGACACAGAAGCGTTTCGGGCGCGTCGACGTGCTCGTCAACAACGCGGCGTTCGTGGAGATCGTTCCCGCCGAGAACGAGCCGCTCGCGGGCTTCGAGTCGGTGCTCGACGTGAATCTCACCGGCACCTTCCGCTGCGCGCAGCGCTTCGGACGGGAGATGCTCGCGCGGCAGAGCGGGTCGATCGTGAACGTCGCGTCGATCCTCGGCGTGGTCGGCGTCGGGCAGATCCCGCAGGCAGGCTACGCGGCGTCGAAGGGCGGTGTCGTGAATCTCACGCGCGAGTTGGCGGCGCAGTGGGCGCGTCGCGGCGTGCGCGTGAACGCGCTCGCGCCGGCATGGTTCCCGAGCGAGATGACAGCCGACATGTTCGCCGACGAGGCGTCCCAGACGTGGATGCGCCAGCGAACGCCGATGGGCCGCCCCGGTCGCGTCGAAGAACTGGTCGGCCCGCTTCTCTTCCTCGCCTCCGACGCCGCCAGC
>Ga0113563_10000811_pt1 | contig 16422 bp, 16 predicted proteins | sample Mud3Dept3metaG_FD_80117 | JGI IMG/M metagenome (GOLD analysis project Ga0113563, IMG submission 80117) | Freshwater wetland microbial communities from Ohio, USA, analyzing the effect of biotic and abiotic controls - Mud 3 Core 4 Depth 3... | ecosystem: Environmental > Aquatic > Freshwater >...
ACCGCCTGGCGGTTACCCAGAGTGATCGTGCCAGTCTTATCCAGCAGCAGCACGTCCACGTCACCAGCAGCCTCTACCGCGCGCCCTGACATGGCAATCACGTTATGCCGGATCATGCGGTCCATCCCAGCGATGCCAATGGCAGAGAGAAGCCCACCGATCGTGGTTGGGATCAGGCAGACCAGCAACGCAACCAAGGCGGTGATTGTGATAGGCATGCCTTGACCGGCTGTCTCGACACCGTAGAGGGAGAAGGGCAGCAGGGAGATGCAGACTCCCAAAAAGATGATGGTGAAGGCGGCTAACAGGATATTCAAGGCAATTTCATTGGGTGTCCTTTGCCGCTTTGCACCCTCGATTAAGCCAATCATACGATCGAGGAAGCCTTCACCAGGATTGGCAGTCACACGCACAATCAGCCAGTCGGATAAAAGGCGCGTCCCGCCGGTCACTGCGCTGCGGTCTCCGCCAGCTTCACGGATTACCGGGGCACTCTCACCTGTCACAGCGCTCTCGTCTACCGAGGCGATGCCGTCGATGATTTCGCCATCGGCGGGGATGATGTCACCCGCCTCGACCAAATACAGGTTCCCCTGCCGCAGCGCAGTGGATACGATAATTTCCACCGGCGCCTCCCGGTGTGGCTGCTGGATTCTCTTAGCCTGGGTCTCCTGGCGTGCATGGCGCAGCGATTCCGCCTGGGCCTTTCCACGCCCCTCAGCCAGGGCCTCCGAAAAGTTGGCAAACAGAACAGTGAACCACAGCCAGATCGCTACTGCGCCAATAAAGCCGGTCGGGGCTTCACCCTTTCCCAACAAAGCCTGGATCCACAAAATGGTGGTCAGCACGCTCCCAACTTCTACCACGAACATGACCGGGTTGCGCACCATCCATCTTGGATTCAGCTTGGTGAACACCTCCACGATGGCGCGCTGGTAAAGTTGGCGGCGGAATTTGGGCTGTTTCTTGGGTTGAATAGCCATAGATCGCTTGGTCATCACATGCCTGACATCATCAAATGCTCCACAATCGGACCCAACGCCAGTGCTGGGATGAAGTTCAATGCAGCGACGATGATGACGATGCCAATCAGCCAGCCGATGAACAGGGGCGTGTGGGTGGGCAGGGTACCTGCGCTTGCTGGCACTTTCTTCTTGCGCGCCAACGAACCCGCCATCGCCAGGGTGGGCACAGCCAGCCAGTAGCGGGAGATCAGCATCGCCAGGCCGCCGGTCAGGTTGTAGAAGGGCGTGTTGGCGCCTAACCCAGCAAAGGCGCTGCCGTTGTTGTTGCCCTGAGATGTGAAAGCGTACAGAATTTCGCTGAAACCATGCGGGCCAGGGTTGTACACCGTAGCCTTGCCAGCTGCAGTTGACACTGCCACCGCCGTAAAGCCCAGCACAATAAGGGGCATGATCAAGATCAGCAGCGAAGCCATCTTCATCTCGTAGGCTTCGATTTTCTTGCCCAGGTATTCGGGCGTGCGCCCGACCATCAAACCAGCTACAAACACCGCTATGATCACGAAGACCAGCATGCCATATAGACCCGAACCAACCCCGCCAAACACGACCTCACCGAAGTGCATCATCACCATGGGCACCAGCCCACCCAGTGGGGTGAACGAATCGTGCATGGCATTGACCGAGCCGTTGGAGGCGGCTGTGGTAATCGTAGCCCACAACGCAGAATTCGGGACGCCGAAGCGCACTTCTTTGCCCTCCATGTTCCCGCCTGGATTCAAGTCGCTTGCTCGCTGGTCAACGTTCAGGTCATCCAGGCGCGGATTGCCGGCTGCTTCTGCCGCGTATGTGCCGATTACAAACATCACCAAAATGACGGTCATTGCTGCCAGCAACGCCCAACCCTGGCGCGTATCCCCCACCATCTGGCCAAAGGTGTAGCACAGGGCGGCTGGAATGAGCAGAATGGCCAGCAACTCAAAGAAGTTGGAAAGCGGTGTGGGATTCTCAAATGGGTGGGCGGAGTTGGTATTGAAGAATCCTCCGCCGTTGGTGCCTAATTCTTTAATTGCAATTTGCGAAGCCGCCGGGCCTAGCGGTAAGACCTGATCGGTGATTGGGTTGCCTTCAGCATTAGCGATTGGCTGGAGCAATGCGGCTGACTGGTAAGGTGAGAAACTCTGTACTACTCCCTGCGAGACCAGCAGAAGCGCCAATATGGTTGCTAGGGGGAGCAAGATGTACAGCGTCGTGCGCGTCAAGTCCACCCAAAAGTTGCCCAACAGGCGAGTGGTATAGCGCACCAGGCCGCGAATGAAGGCAACCAGGATAGCCATGCCCGTAGCGGCTGAGACGAAGTTCTGCACTGTCAGGCCCAGCATTTGGGTCAGGTAGCTCATCGTCCACTCGCCACCGTACCCTTGCCAATTGGTATTGGATACAAAACTGACTGCGGTGCTAAACGACGAGTCCGGTGATACCGCCCCGAAACCCTGCGGGTTGAGCGGCAGAGCGCTCTGGAAGCGCTGCAATGCATATAACACGAACATACCGGTTGCATTGAACAGCAAAATAGCGATGGTGTATGTTTTCCAACTCATCTCCTGAGTTGGGTCGACCCCAGCCAAGCGATAGATCAAATGCTCAACCGGGTTGAAGACCCGCTCCAGGAAGGTGCTCTCGCCGTTGTACACGCGTGCCATGTAAGCCCCCAGCGGTTTGACAAGCAACAGCAACACGAGCAGATAAACAGCGATTTGAAGGGCACCATTGGTTGTCAATAGAAAATCCTCCCAGGTTGTGGAGTTCCCATCCGCTTATCGTAAAGTATTATCCGAACAGCTCTGGCTTGAGCAACGCCAGGAACAGGTAGACCAGCAAACCAAACGCGATAAGCCCGACGATCAGATACAAACAATTCATGACCCCATCAGACTTTCACACAGCTTGAGCAGCGCCCAACTGAGGGCAAAAAAGACGCAGATGACGCTTAAGTAAATCAGATCCATTATTCAGAAGCTCCAATCCGGTTCATTTTTCGAATCACAAAGAGGGATTAGACCATGCAACCGGTCAAGAAGGTATCAAGATAGTTATGAAAAATGTCAAGAAAGTATCAAGAAGTGGTTCAATCGAAATTAGAACTCCCCCGATTCAGAACTATACTTAGAAGAGTTTTTGGCTAGATCATAGAAAAGATATTATCTGGGAAAATGCTGATGAAATTCCAGGGACGTAAAATCTATGCAGGCAGCGCCGAGGGCGAAGCGTTAGTCACCAAGATGGGCATTTCCTTCTATGGCGGCGTTGACCCGGATAGCGGCATCATTGTTGAAAGGGGGCACGAACTAGAAGGGCAATCGATCGCCGGGAAAATCCTGGTCTTCCCCAGCGGCAAAGGCTCAACCGTGGGATCATACACGCTATACCGATTGAAGGTAAATGGGATAGCACCGGCGGCGATCGTCAACGCCGAATGCGAGACGATCACTGCCGTAGGCTGCATCATCGCCGAGATCCCTTGCGTGGATCACATCCCTATTGAGCAGCTAATGTCTGGGCAAACCGTCCGAGTGGATGGGGATTCAGGTATTGTCTATTGTGACCAGTAGGTAGGCGTCCTGTCCCAGCGGTGCAGGCGTAGCCTAGCGTGCAGCTCCTCGGGCAATGGCCCGGCGTCGCTGCAAGCCAGGTTGCTGCGCACGTGCTTTTCCTTGCGCATACCCGGGATGATGGTGCTGACCACCGGATTGTTCAGAATAAAGCGCAATGCCATCTCAGGCATGCTCATCCCCGGTGGGACAAGCGGGCGAAGTCGTTCGCCGTGCTCCACGCTGGCTTTCAGGTTTTCAGGGACGAAGTAGGTATTGCGCCAATCGCCTTTTGGCCACCTGCTTTCCAGGGTGAGCGTGCCGGCCAAGGTGCCTTCATCGAAAGGTACGCGGGCGATGACCGCCACATCCATCTCCTGGCAGGCAGGGAAGAGCTCATCCTCCGGGTTCTGATCAAAGATGTTATAGATGACCTGCACCGCATCAATTAACCCACTGCGCACGGCTTTGACCCCATTCCAGTGTTCCCAGCGGTTGATGCTAATGCCCACGGCGTGAATTAAGCCCTGGCGCTTAAGCTCGTCCAGCTTCTTCGCCCAACGGTCGTCCTCCACCCAGGCGTCTTCCCAGGTGTGGAATTGCACCAGGTCGAAGCTCTCCAGCTCCGCGTTACGCAAGCTGCTATGGACATATTCTTCGATGTGGTCAGGCGGAAAGCAATCGTCCAGCGTGTGCTCACGGCGGCTGGGCCACTTGGAGTTCTTAGGGGGGATTTTGGTGGCGGTGTAAAGCCTTTTCTGCGGGTTGAGGCGCACGATTTGCCCCAGCAGGCCTTCGCTGCGGCCACTGCCATAAGCCCAGGCAGTGTCGAAGAAATTGCAACCCAGGTCAATGGCGAGCTGCAAGGAGCCCAGCGACTCGGCGTCATCCGATCCGCTCCAACCGCCCATACCCCACATGCCATAGCCGATCTCGCTGACCATCCACCCGGTGCGTCCAAAACGACGATAATTCATTATTACCTCCTCATTAAGAACATTTCAATTGCAGAGATGAATACCCAGGAATTATAAACCTTCAGCTTTCATCAAACACAAACCTTTAATTCCGTAATCTCTGTTATAATGAGATAATATCGGTTATATTAGTCACTATTTCTATGCATCCTACCTTGGGCGAAAATGTACTTCGCGCCAGAAGTTGTGATGGCGAATAAGAAAAACAGGGAGGCAAATTGGCAAAACCAGCAATTTTCACCATAGATGACGACCCCATGGTGCTCAACGCAATCGAGCGTGACCTGCGCAAGCGCTATGGGCAGGATTACCGCATCGTGTCGGTCAACCAGGGTCAGGCGGCGCTGAATTTTCTAAAACAGATGAGTCAGCGTAATGAAACGGTTGCCCTGTTCCTGGTGGACCAGCGTATGCCGCAAATGAGCGGAACCGAGTTCCTGGCACAGGCGCGCCCGATTTTTTCAGAGGCTAAGCGTCTTCTGCTCACCGCCTACGCCGATACCCAGGCTGCCATTGACTCGATCAACCAGGTCGGGCTGGATTACTATCTGATGAAGCCCTGGGATCCACCAGAAGAACGATTATATCCGGTGCTGGATGAGATGCTTGCCGACTGGAAGGCTCATGCCCGCCTGCCTTATGAAGGCATCCGGGTGGCTGGCACGCTATGGTCGATGCAATCCCACGAAGTGAAAGACTTCCTGGCGCGCCACCAGATCCCCTATCAGTGGCTGGACATCGAAAGCAATCCGATGGCGCACCAGCTAGTCACGGAGGTTAACCAGGGCGACGTGGTGATCCCAACCGTTTTCTTCCCCGATGGAAGCGTGATGACGCAACCCACCCTGCGTGACCTGGCAGAGAAAGCGGGCTTGCAGACGCGCGCCGAGCGCCCTTTCTACGATCTGGTCATCATTGGTGCCGGCCCAGCTGGCCTGGCAGCCGCCGTCTACGCTGGCTCAGAGGGTTTGCGCACCCTGGTGCTCGAACGGCAGGCCCCCGGCGGGCAGGCGAGCCGCAGCCCGAGGATTGAAAACTATCTCGGATTTCCTACGGGGATTTCGGGAGATGATCTGGCGCGGCGGGCGGTGACACAGGCGCGCCGCTTCAACACGGAAATCCTCTCCGCCCAGGAAGCACAGCAGATCTCCATCCAGCACTCCTACCGCATTGTACATCTGGCCGATGAAAGCGAGATTTCCTGCTACGCAGTCCTGTTAGCCACCGGTGCAACCTTCCACTTGTTAAAGATGCCCGGCGCAGCTGCCTTGAATGGCGCTGGTGTTTACTATGGAGCGGCCTATACCGAGGCCACTTATTACCAGGGTAAAGACGTAATCGTCGTCGGCGGCGCAAATTCCGCCGGGCAGGCTGCTATATACCTCAGCCGTTTCGCCAGCAAAGTGACCGTTCTTATGCGCGGTCCAGAACCCACCGCTTCGAAATACCTGGTGGACGAACTTCGGGAGAACGAGAAAATCGAGCTGCTCCTGGATACGGATTTGATCGAGGTAAAAGGTCAGGACAGGTTGGAAGAGGTCATCGTCCGCAATAACCAGAACAACGAGATTCGCTCGCTGCGTGCCGCCGCATTGTTCGTGTTTATCGGCGTAGAACCGCAAAGCAAGCTGGTGGCCGGGCTGGCGAAGTGCGACGAGAAAGGCTATGTCCTCACCGGCGTAGACTTGCTTGTCGATGGAAAGCGGCCAGAGGGATGGCCGCTGGAGCGCGACCCGTACCTGCTGGAAACGAGCGTGCCCGGGATATTCGCTGCGGGTGATGTACGCTATGGCACCAGCCACCGCGTGGCCTCGGCTGTAGGCGAGGGCGCCATCGCCGTGGCTTTGATCCGCCAGTACTTGAGGTCGCTGTGAACCCGGAGCTTCTGCGCTGCTCCCCACTTTTCGCCGGCATGAGCGACGAAGACCTGGGGCAACTGGTTAAGGAGTCCGAGGTGATCTCCATCAAGGCAGGCGACGTGCTCATCGAGCAAGGCGCTCCTGGAGAGGCTGCCTTTGTCGTCCTGGACGGCGAGCACGAGGTGCGCGTCAAATCCGGCATGCAGGATATCCCCGTTGACATCCGAGGTAAGGGGGATGTGCTTGGCGAGATGGCATTGCTCAGTCGTGAGCCACGCACAGCAACCGTGCGTGCCCTGAGCGACAGCACATTGTTGCGCATTCCTCCGGATGCTTTCGAACACTTGCTATCCCTTAGCCCTTCGGCGCGCATGGCAGTGCTGCAAACGGTGATCACCCGCCTGCGGCATGTAGAGTCCCTGCTGCTCCAACAGGAAAAGATGGCTTCTCTGGGGACGTTAAGCGCCGGATTGGCGCACGAGCTAAACAATCCGGCTTCGGCCGTCCGGCGCAGCGCAGCCCAAATGGGCGAGTCGCTAGCTGAATGGCAATGGCTGTCCTACCAGCTGGCTACCCTGGCGGTGCGCTCTGGTTTGAGCGGCTGGTTTGAACAAGCCAACGCCGAAATCCTGCGCCGTGCCACTTCTACCGCCAAACTTGATCCATTGCAACGCCTGGACCTGACCGACCGCTTGCAAGAATGGCTGGAAGAGCACAATGTGGGCAGCGCCTGGGAGCTCGCGCCAGCGCTGGCGATGTTCGGCTGGGACATGCCATCCCTCGAAAAACTCACCGAAAATGCTGCCCTCTCCGAAAATGGAATGGAAGCAGAGAATATTCTGCGCTGGGTGAGCGCCAGCAGCTCAATTTACGCCTTGCTAGATGAAATTCGCGTGGGCGCAGAGCGCATTTCTGAACTGGTCAAGGCTGTTAAGTCTTATACTTACCTGGATCAGGCGCCTATCCAGGACGTTGACGTGCACGAGGGGTTGGAAAACACACTGACCATCCTGCAAAGCAAGCTAAAAGGTGGGGTGACCATCCACCGCCATTACTCTACTAGCCTGCCCCATATCGAGGCCTATGCCAGCGAGTTGAATCAGGTGTGGACTAACCTGATCGATAATGCAATCGACGCCATGCAAGGACAAGGAGAGTTGAACTTACGAACCTATGCCCAAGATGGAGAGGTAGTAGTTGAGATTGCCGACAGCGGCCCAGGAATTCCCACCGATATCCAAAGCCGCATCTTTGACCCCTTCTTCACCACCAAACCGCCAGGATTGGGAACTGGATTGGGCTTGCACATCGCTTACAACATTGTTGTCGTCAGGCATCGCGGCCGGATAACTGTCCACTCACAACCTGGCGAGACCTGCTTCCAGATAATCCTGCCAACCAAACTTCACGAAAGTTGAACATGACCGATAACCAGATCCTGCAAATCCTGAAATCCACGCGAACCATTGCCACCGTGGGCTTATCCACCAACCCACATAAGGACAGCCATAGCATCGCCGCATACCTGCAAAGCCAGGGCTACCGGGTGATCCCAGTCAACCCGACAGCGGAGGAGATTCTGGGCGAGAAATCCTATCCCGACCTGCTCGCCATTCCAGTGAAAGTCGATGTAGTGCAGGTGTTTCGCCCGCCGCAAGATGTCCCACAGATTGTCGAGCAGGCCATCCAGATCGGGGCGAAGGTCATCTGGATGCAGCTCGACACCGGCAACGCACAGGCAGCCCAAATGGCACAGGCCGCTGGATTGCAGGTGGTCATGGAGCGCTGTATGCGCGTCGAACACCGGCGGCTGTTAGGATAGCTGCAACCATTGACAGATTAGAAAATCACGCTAAACTGTTTAGTATCAATTTCAACCAGTGGCTTTTGTTTCTAATACCTGTAGGAGGATAAAATGCCATCGTTAAATCGTGTGCAATTGATCGGGCGGCTGGGGAAGGATCCAGAGACGCGCTTCACACCCACCGGTAGTAAAGTATGCAGTTTTCCAGTTGCTGTCGATCGCCGCTGGCGGGGTGCTGAAGGCGAACCTAAAGAGGCTACCGACTGGTTCAATGTGGATGCCTGGGGGAGATTAGGTGAGGTTTGTCAGGAATACCTTCACAAGGGACGGCTGGTTTACATTGAAGGCCGGTTGAAAACCGACCGCTACGAAAAGGAAGGGGAAACGCGGTATATCACCAAGGTGGTGGCCTCGCAGATGCAAATGCTGGAGCGCAAACCGGAGGAAGAGGAGCCGATAACACCACCCTCGGAAGAGGAAGAATTCCCCTTCTAAACATTTGTAGAGCAAAATAAATTTTGCCCTACATCATACCAGTCCTCTTGCTGTGCTCGGGAGATGTTGCCCCTAAAGGGAGATGGGCAACTCCTCGAGTTGCTCAATCCAACCGCGGATGACGTCAAAACCACCCTGCCAGAACCCAGCACGGTAAACATCGATGCCTGCCTCGGTCAGGAGGCGCACGGGCGTTTCTGAGCCGCCCGCTGACAGAAGTTTCAAGTAGCGCGGCTTGAAGGATTCCCCCTCCGCTTTGTACTGCTGATAGAGAGAGAGCACCAATAGCTGCCCAAAGGAATAGGCATACACATAGAAGGGCACGTGGTGAATGTGGGGGATGGAAACCCACTCCCACCGGAATTCATCGCTCAACTGCACTGCATCCCCAAATTGCTCTTTCAAATTTTCCATGTAAGCAGTCGACAACTCATCTACCGTTGCCCCTTGCTGGATTAGCTCATGCGCTTCTCGCTCGAAGAGGGCAAAAAACGCCTGGCGCATGATGGTGGCATAGGTGTCGTCCACCTGGCGGAAGAGCAGATCACGGCGCACGGTTGCATCGCTCTCTTCGGCCAACAAGCGGTCAACCAGCAGCATCTCTCCAAAGGTGGAGGCCGTCTCGGCCAGGGGCAGGTTCGATTGCTGGGTGAAGATGCTATGCTGTTCGGCAAGCATGGAGTGGACGGCGTGCCCGAGTTCGTGAGCCAGGGTAGCGACGTCTTCCGCCCTGCCCTGGTAATTGACCAGAACCCAGGGAGTCAGGTCGGGAGAGAGGGTCTCGCAAAAGGCGCCATCCATTTTGCCTGGGCGCACTTCACTATCCAGATGGTTTTCATCAAAGATGCGGCGCGCCAGCCTGGCGACCAGCGGATCGAAGCGGTGGAATGAATCGAGCACCGTCTCCGCCGCAACATCATAGCTATACGTTCTCTCTGACTTGTCCACCGGCGCATAGATGTCATAACGGCGCAGGCGTTCCATACCCAGCCAGCGCGCTTTGAGGCGGAAGTAGCGCTGGTAAAGAGATGCGTTGCGCTGGCAGACTTCCAGCAGCGTGCTTACCACCTCATCGGGAAGGTCATTCTGCAGGTTGCGGGCGGCAATCGGGCTGGTGAAATGGCGCAAGTCAACCTGCTCGTTGCGCCAATCGCGCACCAGAGTCTGGTAAACCTGTCCCAGGATCGGCCCATCCTGTCCATAAACACGGTATAGCTCCTGGTAGGCGCGGGCGCGCAGGTCAGGATCTGCCTGGCGTACGTATACCATCAGCGCGTCCCGCGTTAGCTCTTTCACCTCGCCATCGACCTCCAGCTTGAAGACGTAGCGGTTGGTTATGGCGTCATAGAGCGTGTTCAGCGCCCTGGAGCCAGTGATGTCTTTGATATTGATGATCTTTTCTTCCGGCTCGGAGAGGGTATGCGGCTTGAACTGGCGTATCACCTGCAGCCAGTAGCGATAGTCGCCCGTATCAGCCATCAGGCGCTGTGCTTCGGCGTCGTCCAGGTCTTTCCACCACAGGCTGAAGAACAGCGTGCGGTTCTGAACATCAGCCATCAACTGCTCCGTTTGCGCCAGGAAAGATTGCGCGCTTTGGTCCTGGGTATCGGCGGAAAAGCGCAACAGGGCAAAACCGTAGACACGGTTAGCGACGTGTTGGATATGCTCCAGGTGGCGCACGACCTCCATGAAGCTGGCAGTCGAAATCCTGGCGTTGAGCTCGGCGCGCCAGGTTTCAAACCCGGCGACGAGCGTCTCCAAGCCCTGCAGGGCAGCCTGTAACTCCGGGCTGTCCTGGGAGGCGAATAAGTCGGCAAGGCTCCACGGGGATAGAGTGTAAGTTGTCTCAGTCATGTTCCTCTCACAATAATGCTAGATGATCCTGCTCCCGCAAGATTTGGCGCAGATGATCGATGGGGCGGCGCTCCCCTGTTGCAGAGTCCTGATAATACCACTGATCCCAGCCGTTACAGGGTGCCTGGCGCAATTGGCGGGCAACTTGATGGATCGAGCCGCGCAGACCATTGCAATCCAGCGCTCCATCCGCAAGGATACGGGCAGTGATCTCGCCGCTCCTGCCGAAATAGAGCATCTGCCCCGGCTGGAGCAAACCCGCCTCCAGCAGCCTGCCAAAAGGGAGGCGCGGCTGGTGGCGCGGGTCGGGCGTTTTGAAAATCGCCTGTTCATATTCCACCTGCGGCGTGTGCTCGATACGCTGCTGCGCCAGGTGTACATAGCGCGCTTCGCGCTCGACGCCAATCCAGCGTCGGTGCAGGCGTTTGCAAACCACGCCAGTGGTGCCGCTGCCGAAAAACGGATCGAGGACAATATCGCCCGGATTGGTGCTGGCCAGGAGTAGGCGGTAAAGCAAGGCCTCCGGCTTCTGCGTAGGGTGGGCGCGCACACCCTGGATGCGCAACCTCTCCTTGCCGGAGCAGACCGGCAGGTACCAATCGCTGCGCATCTGCAAGTCGTCGTTCAAGGCTTTCATCGCCTGATGATTGAAGGTGTACGGTGCACCGCGCTCCTTCTGCGCCCAAATCAAGGTCTCATGAGCGTTGGTGAAACGCACGCCACGGAAGTTAGGCATTGGATTGATTTTAAGCCAGATGACATCATTCAGCAGCCAGAAACCCAGGTCCTGCATCAACTTCCCGATGCGAAAGATGTTATGGTAGGTGCCGATGACCCACAGGGTGCCGCTGCGTTTGAGCACCCGCTGGCAGGCTGTGAGCCAGGCCAGGGTGAATCGGTCATAGCTCTCGAAGTCGGCAAATTGGTCCCAGACGTCGTCGACCGCCTCGACCCGCGTCAGGTTTGGTCGCCACAGCTCCTGGTGCAACTGCAGGTTGTAGGGAGGGTCAGCAAAGACCAGATCCACCGCTTCGGCTGGGAGCGAAGCCAGGACTTCCAGGCAGTCGCCGTGGAGGATTTGGTCTAGGGGTAGTTGGCTCAACTCGATCAACCTGATAACTTAAAGATTAAACCGGATGTGGACGATGTCCCCATCCTTAACAATATAATCCTTGCCTTCCAGGCGCAGCTTTCCCTTAGCACGGGCTTCAGCCAGCCCACCCAGCTCCACCAGGTCCTGGTAGCTGGCAACTTCGGCACGGATGAAACCCTTCTGCAGGTCGGAATGGATGGCGCCGGCTGCTTCATAGGCATTTGCCCCCTGGCGAACCGTCCAGGCGCGCACCTCATCCTCGCCAACGGTGAAGAAGGAATGCAAGCCAAGCAAGCAATAGGATTCGTCGATCACACGCTCCAGGCCTAGCTCGGCGATGCCATATTCGGCCATGAACATCTCAACCTCTTGCGGTGGAAGCTGGGCCAGCTCCATCTCCAGCTTGCCTTGCAGGGCGACCACATCGCAGCGTGAGGCGGGGTATTCGATGCAAGGCTGGGTCTGCCCATCGGACAGGTTGAACAGGACGAGCATCGGCTTGCGGGTCAAGAAGCCAAAACCGGAGAAAGTCTTCTCCTCCTGTGGGGTGAGGTCAAGCGTGCGCAGCGGCTGCTCGACTGCCAGCGTTTCGCGCAGCTTTTCAAAGTGGGAGATTTCGATCTCGACCTGGGCTTTGTCCCGCCCGCCGCCCCTGCGACGTTCCTGCTCCAGACGCTCCAGCTTGCGCTCGACAGAGATCAGGTCGTTGAGTATCATCTCTCCGTGCAAGGCGAGCAAATCGCGCCTGGCGTCCAGACTGCCGACGGGATGCGGCACGCTGGCGTTCTCGAAACAGCGCACCACGTGGACAAAGCCATCCATCTGGGAGAGCTGGTTGAGCAGCGGACCGGAGATGCCACCCTTGCCAGAGTCCCCTTCCAGGCCAGTAATGTCTGCATAGGTCACTTTGGCGTGGGTGGTTTTCTTCGGCTGGAATATAGCCGACAGGCAATCGAGGCGCGTGTCGGGCACGTTGACGACGCCGGTGTGCACTTCAATACGCCCGCCGCTGGTGATTACCGGGCGGTCGCCGCGCGTTAATGCGTTGAAAATCGTCGTTTTGCCGGACTGGGGCAGTCCAATAATGCCAAGGCGCATAAGCTTTGCGAATCCGCATCCAATTATAAAGGGATACCGCGAGAATTGGATTGCTTCACAACCCAATTCTCACCTAAATATTGACCTGTCTAAAGAGTTTCGATAAAATAAGCAGGCGAATAAAGATAACGCCGAAGTGGCGGAACAGGCAGACGCGCACGACTCAAAATCGTGTTCCCTCGGGAGTGTGGGTTCGATTCCCTCCTTCGGCACCTGGAGAAAACCAGCAACCTTGCACAGGCTGATAGCCTACACAAGGTTGCTGGTGCGTTAATCTTAACCCTTACACTGGTTCGACAGTTTTTGTGGTTATCTCAAACTGCGGGGGATGCTCTATATGCTTTTTCACCGCACATAACTCAGCCGAGCGCACCAGAGAAGGCAAGTATTTCTCTGGAAAATTGGGCGGAACCTGGATTTCCAGGTCGATCTTATCCACCATGCCGCTGGTCGAGTCACGCTGTATGCGCTGGATCAGTCGCAGCCCTTCGGTAGGCAGGCCGCGCTGCTGGCAAAAGCCGAGGACATAAATGCCGGCGCAAGTGCCAATGGAGGCCAGGAAAAGGGAAAACGGAGCAGGCGCAGTCTCAGATGGTGGCTGGTCGGTTAGCACTGTGAAGGGACCGAAGTGGGCGTCGACACGCTGCCCACCCGGGAAGTCGATTATCATTTCCATATTACTTTCTCCTTAGATTGCTGGTTTGACATCACCCCATTAGATGTATTCTTGTGAAAAAAGTTACATTAATAATCTAATCGCCCGGCATAACGGCAGGTATGGGTTCCACCGACTTGTGCCAGAAGAAAGCCCAATACAGGACAATGGAGAGCGAGTACAGGAGGATCGTGCCCAGAAAGGCCGGGCCAAAGCCATAATTCACTTGCAGCCAGCCACTGACCACCGGGCTGAAAGCCCAGCCAAAGTTCCACGCCATGCCCTCCAGGCTGGCAACGGTGGCGCGGGCGCTTGACTCGACGCGTTCCATAACAAAGGTCTGATAGACCGGGCTGCTCATGTTCATCAGCGCCAGGCGGATGTAATAGGCAACCGCCGACAGCCAGAACCAGGGCGAAAAACCCATCATCACCAGGAAGGGAACGGATATCGCCTGGGTGATTACCACGAGCTGGATCTTGCCAATGCGGTCGGCAAGCGGCGGGGCAAGTAACAATCCCAAGCCCATCGCTAGCGAACCCCAGGCAAACATAGCACCAATCATTGGATCAGGCTGGTGGTACACCTGGCGATAGAAGACATTCATGAAAGGCATGATCAGACCGGCGCCAATCGAGGTGATCAGCATGGGCAGGATCAGCTTGGTTAGTAGCACGGGGTTTTCGGTGGCATAACGGATTGGAGCAAAGTCCGTACGCTCGTTGCGCCTGGTGCGGGATGTGTGCAGGAAGAATAAGGGCAGCAAGCCGACCATCGTAATGAACGAAGCTACCAATAATGCGCCAGCGTAAGCCACACTAGAGGTAGGTGTTATCATGCGCATCGAGGCTACCCAGGTGGGCAGGTAGCCGCCGATCCAGTTGCCTAACGAGTTGGCTGCCATCATCAAACCGGAGGCAAAGCTGAACAGATAGGTGCGCTCCTGCTCGCCGCTGTTCTCCATTAAGAATGGGGCATTGGTGACTGTCAACAAGCTTTGCGAGAAGCCAAAAAGCACATTGGCCAGGTAAAGCATGGTAACCTGTGGCCAGATAACCATAGCCAGCACCGCCAGGGCAGTCAGGCTGCCACCCGTCAGGAGCGACCTCTTGCGCCCCAGGTAATCTGCCAGGTAGCCGGTGGGCAAGGCAAGCAGCAAAGCCGTCATATTGTTGACGGTGACTAATTTGCCCACCAAAACCTCGTCGTACCCCAGGCTGAGCACGAAGAAGTTGAACAACAAACGCAGGACGCCCATTGCCACGCCGGTAATGATGATATTAACAAGATAAAGGCGGGCATTGGGTTTAAACGCCCGCACTTTTACCGCATATTCTCGTAAAGTATTGGAGGCTGCGGAATGGATGTCGATTTGCATAGTCTAATCCGGAGTCTGATCCTCCCCCTGACTCACCAGGAACTCGTGCAACCCTCGGCACAGGTCATCGATTCCCTCCTGGCGGGCGGTGTAATGGCGCTCTCCTTCCGCTTCCAGGGACAGATGCACCAGCCCCGCCAGGCGCAATGCAGACAGATGATGGGTGACAGTAGGAGCACGCAAGCGCAGGCGGCGTGAAAGGTCGGCTGGGGTCAACGGCTCTTGCGACAAGAAGCGCAGAATCTTAAGCCGGGTCGGGTCAGCCACTGCTTTGAGACCACGCAGGAGGGCATCGGGCACGACTTCACCCGGCACCAGAGAGGCATAGGCCGGGCGCGCCCCATAGATCATCACAAAACGCTCAGCGCTACTCTTTTGCCAGGTAATGAGCGGCGTGATCCAATAGGAAGGGATGAAGACCAGCTCAGTCGTATCGATACGCTCTTGAAAGCGAATGCCCTGCGAAAGCTCTTCAATCAAGTCTAGCAGTGGCAAGTGCGTGGCCAGCTCCTGGCCTTTTTGAATGCTGGTCTGGAGTGCGGGCAGGATGCGCTGCTCCTCCTCGGCGAAGAACTCGCGATAGTAAGACTGCAACGCATCCAGATATGCCTCCCCAAATTGGGCTGGTGAAGCCCAGGCATCCAGGATGCCCTTGAGGATATCTGGCGGAGGGATTTCATGGCTCAGACCTTTAACCTTTATTGCCCGGATGGCAGCCCTGAACGTCTGCAAGTCTGTATCGTTCCACGCTCCTTTGGCTTGCACACCGTTCAAGACCTGGCATAGCTCTTCGGATTTGTCCGGATGCGCACCCAGCAAGGGCAATCGTTCGGCGGCTGGTATCTGGCGCAAAGCCCAGAGGACACTGGCGGCGTCTTTGGGAGCGGGTAAAGTATCGAGCCAGTGGATGGGCACCCAGACCATCTCCACCGACAGATCCAAAATCTTGCGCTCAGCCGGAGTCAGGCGTGAGCGTACACCTGCCGCCCAGGAGGGGCGCAGGCTATGCTCTTCGGGTTTGTGCAAGATTTCCAGGCTGAGGAAAAAGTCGTACGCCGTACCCAACTCCCAATGCAACCGGGGCAAACGTTCTTGTTTCTCCGTTTGCCCCGGGCTGGTGCTGTCTGAATTCAATTGTTCGTCTGTTGCTGGCTTGCTGCTCATGCCCGACCCTGCGCACACTCAGGATGCATCGCTCCGAAGCGAACCCTTTCGCCTATAGCGATCAAGCCTTCGCCCAGGTGAAAGCGGAAGTGGTTCCATCTTGAGACAAGGCCCGCTGAGGGGGATGGGTACTGGCTGGAAGCGCTCCATCTCTCGGCGCTGCGCAATAACTCGTCCTGGTAGGCGTGAGCGAAATCGAGTTGGGTATCGCTGTGGTACATGTCTGTCTCCTTTCAACTTCTATCCGGCTTATTAGATACATTTCTAAGTTAGATAAGCGACTAAGTTAGATATATATCTAACACAGATAATAATCTAATATTTTTAATTTGTCAAGGGTTTTAACCAAGAATAATAGTCCCCATTTACACCCCCAGATATTGGCAGGCTGTTAAATGTGCACACAGAGATTTTCCACGATTTCTGTGGATAACTCTCAAAAAACTGTGGATAACCTGCTCGAATTGGGGAAAACTCGCAAATTTGATCGAA
>Ga0113563_10000813_pt1 | contig 16416 bp, 9 predicted proteins | sample Mud3Dept3metaG_FD_80117 | JGI IMG/M metagenome (GOLD analysis project Ga0113563, IMG submission 80117) | Freshwater wetland microbial communities from Ohio, USA, analyzing the effect of biotic and abiotic controls - Mud 3 Core 4 Depth 3... | ecosystem: Environmental > Aquatic > Freshwater >...
GAGGGCATGGCGATCGCGGGTTTCGCGATCGGATCCTCGGAGGGGTACATCTACGTCCGGGCCGAGTACCCGAAGGCGATCGAGCGGCTGACCATCGCGATCGCGCGGGCGGAGGAGCGGGGGCTGCTCGGCGGCGACATTTTCGGCAGCGGCTTCTCCTTCCGCATCCGCCTCAAGGAGGGCGCGGGGGCGTTCGTGTGCGGTGAGGAGACGGCGCTCATCGCGTCGATCGAGGGCCGGCGCGGCATGCCGCGCATCCGCCCGCCGTTCCCGGCGGTCAAGGGGCTCTGGGACTGCCCGACCTGCATCAACAACGTCGAGACGTTCGCCAACGTGCCGTGGATCGTGGTCAACGGCGCCTCGGCCTTCAGCAGCCATGGCACGGCCACGAGCAAGGGCACGAAGGTGTTCGCCATGGCGGGCAAGATCCGGCACGGCGGCCTCGTGGAGGTGCCGATGGGGATCTCGATCCGCGAGATCGTCTACGACATCTGCGGCGGGATCCGCGACGGCAAGCAGTTCAAGGCGGTGCAGATGGGCGGGCCGTCGGGCGGCTGCATTCCGGCCGAGCTCCAGGACACCGTGATCGACTACGAGTCGATCAACAAGACCGGCGCGATCATGGGGTCGGGCGGCCTTGTCGTGATGGACGAGGCGACGTGCATGGTGGACGTCGCGCGCTTCTTCCTCGACTTCACCCAGCGCGAGTCGTGCGGGAAGTGCACCTTCTGCCGGGTCGGCACCAAGCGCATGCTCGAGGTGCTGACGCGGATCACGGATGGGACGGGGCAGGACGGCGACATCGAGCTGCTCGAGGAGCTGGCCGAGCGCGTCAAGAGCTCGTCGCTCTGCGGCCTCGGCCAGACGGCGCCCAACCCGGTGCTGACGACGCTGAAGTACTTCCGGTCGGAGTACGAGGCGCACATCGCGAACAGGAAGTGCCCGGCCCACCACTGCACGAAGCTGCTCACCTTCACGATCACGGACGACTGCACGGGCTGCATGGTGTGCCTGAAGGCGTGCCCGGTCGACGCCATCACGGGGAAGCGCAAGGAGAAGCACGTCATCGACCAGGATCTCTGCACGTCGTGCGGCGAGTGCTTCAAGGTGTGCAACTTCGATGCGATCCGTAAGGACTGAGTCCGGGACCCGGGCTCCCCTATCGAGGACCTGATGCCGCTCGTCAAGCTCCAGATCGACGGAAAGCGCGTGACGGCCGACAGCGCCGAGACCATCCTGCAGGTGGCCCGGCGCCACGGCATCGGCACGATCCCGACGCTCTGTCACGACGATCAGCTCGAACCGTTCGCCTCGTGCTATCTCTGCGTCGTCAAGGTCAAGGGCGCACGTTCGCTGGCGCCGGCCTGCGCCACCAGGGTGATGAGCGGCATGGTGGTCGAGACCAACACCGGCGAGATCCGCCAGTCGCGCAAGGCGGCGCTGGAACTGCTGCTGTCGAACCACTACGCCGACTGCATCGCCCCCTGCCAGCTGTTGTGCCCGGCCGGAGTGGACGTCCAGGGCTACATCGCCCTGGCCGCCATCGGGAAGTACCGCGACGCGGTGGCGCTCATCAAGGACACCAACCCGCTGCCGTCAGTCTGCGGGCGCGTGTGCACGCGCCCGTGCGAGGTGCGGGGATGCCGCCGCAACATGCTCGACGATGCGGTGGGCATCGACTACATCAAGCGCTACGTCACCGATTTGGAGATGGGATCGGGCGACTCGTTCCGCCCGCCGCAGGCGCCGCCGAACGGCGAGCGCGTGGCCGTGGTGGGCGCGGGCCCCGCCGGCCTGTCCTGCGCCTACTACCTGGCGCTCAGGGGCTACCAGGTCGACCTGTTCGAGTCGCAGCCCGAGGCCGGGGGCATGCTGCGCTACGGGATCCCGGAGTACCGGCTGCCCAGGGACATTCTCGATCTCGAGATCACCCAGATTCTCGACATGGGCGTGACGCTGAAGACGGGGATCTGGCTCGGCAGGGACTTCACCGTGGCGAGCCTGAAGGAGGACGGCTACCGCGCGGTGTTCCTCGGCATCGGCGCGTGGCGCAGCTCGCTGATGCGCGTGCAGGGCGAGGACGCGCCGGCTGTGCTGTCGGGGATCGAGTTCCTCAAGAACTTCGGCCTCAAGAAGCCGATCGACATCTCCGGGCGCGTGGCGGTCGTCGGGGGCGGCAACACGGCGATCGACTGCGCGCGGACGGCCCTCCGCCTCGGCGTCGACGAGGTGCGCCTCCTCTACCGGCGGACCGAGAAGGAAATGCCGGCGAACGAAGCGGAGATCCACGAGGCCAAGCTCGAGGGCGTGATCATGGACTTCCTGGTCGCGCCGGTCCGGGTCGTCTCGCATGACGGCGCGTTCGTCGGCCTCGAGTGCCTGCGCATGGAGCTTGGAGAGCCCGACGCCTCGGGGCGCAGGAGCCCGAAGCCGATCCGCGGCTCGGAGTTCCTCGTCGAGTGCGACTACGTCCTGTCGGCGATCGGCCAGAGCACGACCGTCACCGACCTGCTCGGGGGGAAGGTGCCGGGATTCCTGCCGCCCGGCGAGGCGCTCGACCTGACGCGCTGGCAGACGATCCAAGTCCACGAGAAGACGTTCGAGACGAGCGTGGAGGGGGTCTTCTCGGGCGGCGACGTCGTGACCGGGGCAGCCACCGCCATCGAGGCCATCGCCGCCGGCCGCAAGGCGGCCTACGCCATCGACACGTACATCCGCACCGGCAACGCCGAAGCCGAACCGGAGCCGTTCAACAGCCGCAAGGACGTGTTCGCCAAGGTGACGGTCCAGGACCTGCGGTCGCAGGTATCGACGCCGCGCCGCGCCATGCGCATGCTGCCGATGGCCGAGCGCGTCAGGAGCTTCGCCGAGGTGGAGCAGGGCTACACCGCTGATGACGTGAAGCGGGAGGTGACGCGCTGCCTCGAGTGCGGGTGCGTCGCGCTCTTCGACTGCGACCTGCGGCGCTACGCGACCGAGTACGGCGTCGATGTGAAGCGGTTCCTCGGCGAGGCGAACCAGTACAAGATCGACAGCACCCACCCGCTCATCGAGCTCGACCCGAACAAGTGCATCCTGTGCGGCCGGTGCGTTCGGGTCTGCAGCGAGGTGGTCGGCGTGTCGGCCTACGGCTACATCAACCGCGGCTTCGGCACCGTGGTGATGCCGGCCCTCGGCGGCTCGCTGCTCGACACCGACTGCGTGTCGTGCGGCCTGTGCATCGGGACCTGCCCGACTGGCGCCATCGCCCAGAAGGTGCCGCTCGCCAAGCCGGGCCCGTGGCGGACCGATCGCACGCTGTCGGTCTGCCACTACTGCGGCGTGGGATGCACCATCGGATACGACGCGTACGGCGAAACGCTTGTCAAGACCTCGCGCGACGAGGGGAACACCCTGACCTACGGCAGCCACTGCAAGAAAGGCCGGTTCGGCTTCAGCTACGTGCACGCGCCCGACCGCCTCGTGAGCGGCCGGATCCGCACCGACGCCGGGCTCAAGGACGTGCCGGTCAGCGAGGCCGTGGGCGAGGCCGCGCGCCGGCTGAAGCAGCTCGCAGAGCGCGTGCCAGGGCGCGAGATCGCCGTGTTCGTCTCGCCGCGCCTGACCAACGAGGAGATCTACCTGGCGCAGAAGCTCGCGCGGGTCGGGCTCAAGACGCACAACATCACGTCGTTCGCGCAGCTGGCCAACGAGGACATGGCTTGCCCGGACGTGGCGGCGACCGCGACCTACCGGGACGTGGCCGACGCGCAGGTGCTCCTCGTCGCGAACGCCAGCCCCGACGAAGAGCACTTCGTGGTCGACCTGCTCGGCAAGCGCGCAGTCCGAAGCGGCGGCAGGCTGATCTACGTGGGCCCGGACGAGAACCGCACGGCCCGGTTCGCCGAGGTCTTCCTCCAGTGCCGGCCCGAGGAGCAGACCACGGTCGTCCTGGGCGTGCTGGCCGAGTACGCCCGGCACAGCGGCACGCCGATCGATGTCCCGCCCGGCGTCCGGGCCGCGATGGCCGGGTTGACACCCGAGGAGGTCGAGCGCCGGACGGGCGCCACGGCGGCAGGGGTCCGCGAAGCGGCCGAGGCGCTCTCGAGGAGCACCCGCAAGGTGCTCATTGTCAACCGTGACTTCCGCGGGCCGCGCCGGGCGGGGGACACCCGCCTGTTGGCTGCCGCCGGGCAGGCGCTCGGCTGCAGCCTGCTGCCGCTTCACGAACAGGCCAACATGCAGGGGTTGCTCGACATGGGGGCGAACCCTGCGTGGTTCCCCGGCTACCAGCCGGTCGGCGAGCCTGGCGTGATTGACCGGTTCGAGCGGGAATGGTCCGTCGCGCTCGGCGGTGTCGAGACCGGCGGCAGCAGTGTCGCGCGGCTCCTGGCCGAGAAGAAGATCAAGGCCGCGCTCGTCATCGGCGAGGATCCTCTGGCCTCCGCGTCGCTGCCGCCAGCGCTGCGTGAGGGGCTCGCGGCGGCCGAGCTCCTCGTGGTCGCCGATCTCTTCCTCACGGACACGGCGAAGGCAGCTCACGTGGTGCTTCCCCTGGGCAGCCCGGTCGAGACCTCGGGCACCTACACCAACTCTGAGCGGCGGGTGCAGCGGCTCCGGCGCGCGGTCCACTCGAGAACCGGGGTCGAGGGATGGGAACTCCTCTGCCAGCTGGCGGCGCGGATGGGTCTCGAGGCCGGGATGACCTATGAGCATCCGGGCGAGATCTTCGAGGAGATCCGGAGGGTCACGCCGATCTACCGCGATCTGGTGTTCGGCAGCCAGGAGCCTGGAGCAATCTGGGACCTCAACCTCTTCCAGCCGCCGCGCGTCACGGCGCCGTACCAGCCTGAGTCGCCGGCGGTCGTGCCGTCAGCCACGCTGATGCTCGATTGCCTCGAGGCTCGGTTCTCGCGGTGGTTCGCGGGCCTGTTTCCTGCCGGCGCGGCGGCTGGAAAGGCGGCCGGCGAGTAGAAATGCCCACGGCTCTCACGCCTGGATCTTCAGGAGGCGCAACGCATTGGCAATCACGAGCAGTGATACGCCCATGTCAGACGCGATGGCCGCCCACAGCGAGGCGGCCCCGAACAAGGTCAGGACGACGAAGGCGGCTTTGACTCCGAGCGAGACCGTGATGTTCTGCCGGACAATCGCCAGAGTGCGGCGCGAGTGCTGAATCAACCACGGGACTTTGGCGAGGTCGTCGGACATGAGCGCCACATCCGCCGTCTCGATGGCGGCGTCACTCCCGGCGGCACCCATCGCGATGCCGAGCGTCGCACGCGCCATCGCGGGCGCGTCGTTGACGCCGTCTCCGATCATGGCGACCCTGCCGTACTTGCCCATCAGGCTCTCGACGGCCTTGACCTTGTCCGCCGGCAACAGCTCGGCCATCACCTCGGTGATGCCAGCGTCGTTCGCAATCGCCTCAGCCGTCGGTCGGTTGTCGCCGGTCAGCATCACCACGTGCGCGACGCCAAGCGCTCTGATACGTGCGACCGCTGCGGACGTTGCCGGACGGACCGCGTCCGCGAGGGCGATCATGCCGCAGACATGTTCGGCATTGCCCACGACGACAACGCTGCGCCCTGTGCTTGCGAGCTCCTCGAGTTCGGCGTGCACCGCCGGGGTTTCCTGACGCCGCTCCTCGAGATAGCGGTGGGAACCCAGCCAATACGGTACCCCGTCGATCATCCCGGTGGCACCCTTGCCTGGCAGGATGGTGAAGTCCGTCACCCGGGCAGGCGCCACGGCCGTGCGCTCGGCATGAACCCGCACGGCGTGGGCCAGCGGATGGTCGCTGTGCGTTTCGAGTCCCGCCGCGATGGCGAGCAGTTCCTGTTCGGTATGACCGCTGTGCGGTAGAACGGCAGCGACGGCCGGCCGTCCCTCCGTCAGCGTGCCGGTCTTGTCGAGCGCGATGGCCCGGATGGTGGCGGGAGTCTCGACGAAGGCCCCTCCCTTGATCAGCACGCCGTTGCGGGCCGCGGCGGCGAGCGACGCGACGACGCTGACCGGCGTGGAGATCACCAGCGCACACGGGCATCCGATGACCAGCAGGACCAGCGCGCCGTAGAACCATCTGCTCCATTCGCCGGTGACGAACGGCCCAACGAGCGCCACGCCGGCCGCTGTGGCGAGCACAACCGGCGTGTAGACCCGCGCAAACCGCTCAACCCATTGCTCAGCGGGGGCGCGGCGGCCCTGGGCGGAGTCGATCAGGCGAATGATGTGGGACAGGGTGGAATCCCCGGCGGTCTTGGTCGCCACCACCTCGATGGCGCCCTCGCCATTGATGGTGCCGGCGAAGACGTCGAGGCCAGGCTCCTTGAGGGCCGGCACGCTCTCACCGGTAATCGGCGCCTGGTTGACGCTGCTGATGCCCGCGACCACACGTCCATCGAGCGGGATTCGCTCCCCCGGCCGAACCGCGAATCGTGCCCCCACCGTCGCTTCCGCAGCCAGCACCTCGGTGTAACCCTCAGGCACCACGAGGCGCACGGTGTCCGGGGCGAGTTCCAGCAGAGCCTCGACGGCGCGCCGCGCCCGGCCGACGCTCCATCGCTCGAGGGCGAGCGATACCGCAAACAGGAACGACACCGTCGCGGCTTCGAACCATTCGCCGATGACGATCGCTCCGCAGACGGCAATCGTCATCAGCAGGTTCATGTCCGGACGGAGCGTCCGGATCGCGAACCAGGCGCGAGGCAGGATGAACCAGACCCCGGCGACAATCGCGAGCGCATACGTGATCTGCACCGCCCCTGGCACTGCGGGGCCCAGCCCGGCGCCCTCCGAGCCCAGCGCGGCACTGAGACCGCCGGCCAGCGCGGCATGCCACCCGAACGCGGCGGCGGTCAGAAGCCCGCTTGCCACCGTGAACACCGTACGGGTGGCACCGCGCCGTCGGGGACTCGCCCCGTCGGCCGCTTCAATCCACGGCTCCGCGCGCATGCCGGTCTTCGCGACCGCCTCGACGATCATCGCCGGCGTTGCGCCGGCCGCCGCCGGGACGGACATCCGGCCTTTCAGGACGTCGAAGGCGAGGTTGTCCTCGCCGCCGACGATGGGACCGAGCTGCCGACGAAGGACGGCCACCTCGTCAGCGCAGTCCATCCCATGAATCCGGAACCGGAGGATTCGTCGATCTGGACGGCTACCGACGCCGGCAGCGTTAGAGGACACGTGTCATTCTCCGTTCAAACACACTCGCACGCTACCGGTCGTCACGCCCCGTAGGATAATCCCGAATCCTGATGGCTTGAAGCACGGGCATGACGAAGATCCTGCCGTCGCCGGGGCCGCCGGTTCGCGCATGCTGCACGATGGCGTCAATCACGCTCCGAACCATGTCGTCGTCGACCACCGCCTCCAGCTTGGTGAAGTCCGTTTGATCGTACTCCGCCGCGCCGGTCCCCGACGCTCGCTTGCCGAAGCCCCGCACGGTCGACACGGTGACTCCCGGCAAACTCGGCAGCGCGTGAAGCGCTTGAATCACGTCCTGAAGACGGTCCGTCCTGATGATCGCCTTGATCTCCTGCATCAGAGTTCCACCTCCTTCCGCTCGGGTGCAAGCCACTGATACAGCGTCGGCAGTACCAGCAGGGTGAGTATGGTCGAGGTCACGAGTCCGCCTATGACGACGACGGCCAGTGGGCGCTGCACCTCGGAACCCGGACCCGTCGCAAAGACCATCGGAATCAAGCTCAGAATGGAGATGCTTGCGGTCATCAGCACCGGGCGTAGCCGCGCCTCGCAGCCGTTCCGTACGGCGTCAACGACGCTCGCGCCGCCGTCCCGCAGGTCAGAGATGTACGAGATCAGGACGACGCCGTTCAAGACCGCCACGCCGAAGAGCACGATGAAGCCGACCGAGGCGGGGACCGAGAGGTAGAGCCCGGAGAGGAACAGCGCGAACACGCCGCCCACCATGGCGAAGGGCAGGTTGACGAGCACGAGTCCTGCCAGCCAGATGGAGTCGAAGGTGAAGAGGAGCAGCAGGAAGATCAACACGACCACGACGGGCGTGATGAGCGTGAGTCGCCGCATCGCCTGTTGCTGGTTCTCGAACTGCCCGCCCCAGCTCACGTAGTAGCCAGGCGGCAGCTCGACGTTTCGCGCGATCTGTTGCTGCGCCTCTTTCACAAAGCTCCCGATATCCCGCCCGACGACGTTCATTTCGAGGCCGATCCGTCGCTGGCCGTTCTCGCGACTGATTTGCGTCGGTCCCTCGACCGACTTGAGGTCAGCGAGTTGATTCAGCGGGACTCGGTAGCCGCCGGGCACATCGACCAGGAGGCTGCCAAGCGCCTCGACCGACTGCCGGCGTTCCTCGGGAAAGCGTAAGGCGATGTCGAACGCCCGGTTCTGCTGATACAGGCGCGACAAGGGCTTGCCGCCGATGGCCAGCTCGATGACCCTCAGCACGTCGCCCGTGTTCACACCGTAGCGCGCCACTTTGTCTCGATCCACGGTCACGGTCAGGTACGGCTGTCCAGCCAGGCGTTCCACAACCAGGTCGGCCCCTCCCCGGATGTTCCCGAGGAGCGCCGCCATCTCGGAGGCCTTCCGTAGCAGCACGTCGGTATCGTCGCCAAAGAGCTTGAGGATCACCTGCGCGCGAGTCCCGGCCACGAGTTCGTCGATGCGGCACTGGATGGGCTGACTGAACGTGTAGGCCATTCCTGGGATGTCCGCCAGCGACTCGCGCATCTTGTCGATCAGCTCCTCGCGGGTGTTGCCACTCGTCCACTGGTCCCGAGGTGTGAGCGCGCCGACGAACCCCGTCTTGTCCACGCCGCGTGCCTCGATCGCCACGCCCGTCTGTCCCGTCCTCGACACCACCGTCTCCAGTTCCGGGAATCGCTTCAGCCGCTCCTGGACTTCCCCCGCCGTCTTCATCGCGTGCTCGAGGGAGACACCCGGGATCAGTTGCACGTCCATGTCGAACGCGCCCTCGTCCATCACGGGCACGAATTCGGTGCCCAGGCGCGGGACGATCGCCAGCGCGGCCACGAGCGCGACCGTGGCGGCCGCGATGACGACAATCCGTCTCCGCAGCGCGAACGCCAGAAGCGGCAGGTACAACCGTTTGGCCAGCGTGAAGACCGGGCTCTCATTGTGAACGGACCTTAGCGCCACCAGGCAGACCGTCGGGATGACGAAGATCGACAGCAGAAGCGAGGACAAGAGCGCGAGCGCCACTGTATACGCGAGCGGCGAGAACATCTTGCCTTCCATGCCCTGCATCGTGGCGATTGGGATGAAGGTCAACGCGATGATCAGCTCGCCGAAGATGCTGGGCTTTCGTACCTCGACCGCGGCCCGCAGGACCGTCTCGAGCTTGCTCCGGCCGCCCGGGTCCATCGCCAAGTGGCGCTGGACGTTCTCCACCTGGATGATCGTGGCGTCGATGACCATGCCGATCGAGATGGCCAGGCCGCCGAGCGACATCAGGTTCGCGTTCAGCCCTGTGTACCGCATCGTGATGAACGTCAGCAGGGCCGAGACGGGCAGTGCGAAGATGACGACCAGCGCCCCGCGAACGCTCCAGAGGAACACGGCGAGAACCACCAGGACCAACACCGAGCCCTCGGTGAGAGCCTTCAGGACCGTCTTCGTGCTTTCGTTGACGATTGACGAGCGTTCGTAGAACGGGACGATCCGTAGTCCACCTGGCAGCACGTGGTTCGCGTTGATCTCGCGGACCTTGGCGTCGACGTTCGCGACCACGTTGCGGCTGTTCTCGCCGCGCAGCATCATCACGATGCCGCCGACCACCTCGTGCTGACCGTTCTTCTGCGAGGCGCCCTGCCGGATCGCGTGGTCGATCCGGACCTCTCCCACGTCGCGAATCGTGACCGGCGTGCCGCGCTCAGCCTTGAGGACGATTTTGCGAATGTCGTCCTCCGACCGGATCAACCCCACGCCGCGAATAATGTGCTGCTCGGACGCAAAGGAGGCGACGTTGCCGCCGACGTTGGAGTTGTTGTTGCGAACCGCGTCGGCGATCGCGTCGACCGAGAGGTCGTACTTCAGCAGTTTGTCCGGGTCCACCAAGACCTGGTACTGCTGGAGATACCCACCGAACGAATTGATCTCGGTGACGCCGGTCACGCCCTTGAGCAGCGGCGTCACCATCCAATCCTGGATCGTTCGGCGTTTCGTCAGTTCGGCGACATCGGGGCCGGCCGGGTCCTCCTTGTCGCTTTCGAGCGTGTATTGGTAGATTTCGCCCATCGCCGTCGCGATGGGGCCCATTTCGGTGTCCACGCCCTCGGGCAAGCTCCGCTCGACCTCGGACACCCGCTCGTGGACCTGCTGCCGGGCGAAGTAGATGTCCACGTCGTCGCGAAACACGATCGTCACCACCGAGAGGCCGTACTTCGTCACCGACCGCATCATGACCAGGCCGGGCAGGCCGCGCATCGCGTTTTCCAGCGGGTACGTCACGAACTGCTCGATTTCGAGCGGCGACATCCCCGCTGCCGTGCTGACCACCTCGACCTGGATGTTCGTGACATCCGGAAAGGCGTCAATGGGAATCGTGCGGACCGCATAGGCGCCCAGGCCCAGAATCACCAGGATGCCCAGGCCAACCATCAGGCGGTTCCGGAGGGACAGTGCCATCAACCGTTCAAGCATGTGCAGGTGCCTCTCACCACGTCGCGGCTACTCGCCGGCCAGCGTCGACTTCAGGAGTTCCGCCTTGAGGTTGAACGCCCCGGCGATCACCACCACCTCCGAGCCGCTCAGTCCCCGTAGGACCGCCCGGCGCGCGCCGACACGGCCGCCGACCTCCACCGGGCGTGCCACGAACTTGTCCGCGCCTTCGCGCACGAACACGACCGATTCGCCGCCAATCGTCTGGATGGCCTCCTGAGGGACCGTGAGCACGTCGCGTGAGCTGACCGCGTCTGGCAGTTCGCCCTGGATGTACATGTTGGGTTTCAGCAGTCGGCCGTCGTTGCGGACAAGAACCCGGACTTTGACGGTGCGCGTCTTCTCGTCCACGATGTCACCCACGTGATCCACCCGCCCGTGCCACACGCGATCTGGGTAGATGCTGGTCGTGATGCGCACCTCACGGCCGCGGGCTACGTGCGGCAGGTCGGCTTCACGGGCGTCGAGGAGTGCCCAGAGGGTGGAGAGGTCGGACACCGTGAGGAGCATCTTCTGCGGCTCGATGTGCTGGCCAGTCACCACGTCTCGCTCGACGACGTGGCCGGAGATCGGCGCCGTCAGTTTGAGGTACGGTTCTGCGAGGTCGTCCATCGCCGCCGAGCTCTTGTCCGGCCGGCGAGCCGCGCTGAGGAGCTGGTCAACGGCTGCCTGGTCGAGGCCGTACGAGTGAAGATTCGACTCGGCGACCGCGAACTCGGTGGAGGCGTTCTCGAACTCCGTCCGTCTGCGCAGGTGCTCCTTCTGGTCGATGGCTTCCTGCTTCAAGAGGACTTCCGCCCGTTCGAATTCCCGGCGTGCGAGTTCCAGCTTGGAGCCCGCCTGGAGGAAGAGCGTTTTGGCTTGGGCGAGCGCAGGCGCGTGCACCGTGACCAGCACCTGGTCTCGTCGAACCTCGTCGCCAACCTGGGCCGCAACGGACACGACCTTCCCGTCGAGGAGCGAGGAAATCTGGGCGGTGTGCTGGGGATCGAGTGAGATCACACCGGGGATGGTGATCCCTTCCGAGACCGTTGCCCGCGTGGCCGCGGCGACATCGATGCCCCATTTCTTCTGGACCTCGCCGGACACCCGAACGGTGTTCCGCTCTGCGCTCTTCGCGGTCGACTTCGACTCCGGCCCCTCCGACTTCGGGCCTTCGGCGCTGGAGCCGCCGCAAGCGCCGCAGGCGACCACGCCCAACAGCGCCAGTCCAATCCACTGGCTCTTCATGGCAGTTCCTTTCGCACGGCCGCCGAGGATGTTCCCATGGCTGCCTCGTATTGAAACAAGCTCATCCGGTAGTCGAAACGCGCCCGATTCTGGATGCGGAGGGCCTCGCGAAGGGCGCGCTGGGCGTCCATGTAGTCGATGAGGGTGGCGGCGCCGCTCCGGTAGGACGCCAGCACGATGTCGCGGGCTTCGCGCGCGTTCTTCAGATACTCGCCCTCGACGTAACTGACGCGCCGGCGGGCGACATCCCGGGCGTTCAGGGCCTGCTGCACGTCGAGCGACACACGAGTCTCGACGGCTGCCAGGCGCGCTGCCGCCTGCTGCTGCTCGGCGCTCGCCCGCGCCACGCCGCCCTCGTTCTTGTTGAACAACTGCAGCGGGATGCCGAAGGTCACCACCAGACCGTTCTCGCCGAAATCGCGTCTCATGCCGGCACCAACCGAGAACAGGGGCTTGCCCAAGGCATTCTGCAGGCGGACTCCCGCCTCCGCCCGCTGCTGTTCCCGACGGGCCGCCTCGAGGTCCGGCCGGGTGGCCAGTGCCAGGGTGATGGCGGAGCCGGCGGTTTCCTGGGGCGGTGGCGCGGCCCCAGCAAACGACGCGGGCAGCAGGTCTTCGGTCGTGTCGAACGGCTGGTCGAGCGGGCGGACATTCAGCAGCGCAAGCAGCGTGCTGCGCGCGTTCCTCAGCGCGAGTTCGGCGGCAAAGGCGTCGTCGGCGAACCGAAACCGTTCCACTTGGAGGCGGCGCAGTTCGACGCCGGATAGTTCGCCCTGCTCGTATCGGGCGCGGTTCAGCGCCAGCACCTTGTCGATCTCCTCGAGCGTGGTGCGAGCCACCTCGTCATCGGCCTTGGCGAGAACGACGCCCATGTAGGCACGACGGACGTCAAAACGGAGCTGGCGGAGCGTGTCCTGGACGGAGGCCTGCGACGCGGCGACGCCGTAGTTCGCCTGCTCTTTCCGCAAGCCCCGGCGTCCGCCGGTTTCGAACGTCTGCTGGACCTCGAACCTCAACTCCTGGTTATCGAAGAACGGGGGGTGGTTCGGCTGCGAGTAGGACAGTCCCTCCGTGCTGAAGGCGAAGTCCGGATTCAGCCGCTTCCCGGCGGCGGTCACGTCGGCCTCCGACGCGGCCACGGCTTGTCGAGCGACGACGACCTGCGGGTTGCGCGCTTCCGCGATTCGAAGGGCATCTTCGAGCGAGAGCTCGGCGGGCAGATCGGGTCCCTGCGCAGACAGGGTTGCGCTCAGCACTACGCCAAAGACAGCGATGCAGGCTTTTCTCATAGGAGTCCGACGGTTCTGGAGGCGAGCGATTGTCTTGGAACGGAAGAGCGCGACTTACGCGGCGAGTTGCGGGGGGCGGTCGAGCGGATGGCGGGTGCCCGAAGGCCCTCGCGGAGGCAGATCAAGCACGAGCTTGCCGGCCGACGTCAGACTTACGGTCAGGGCGGGCATGACGGCAGGCATCGAGATGCTGTGGCAGAAGCAATGATCAGGCGCAGCAGACGCCGCGTCACCGCTGGCATCATGACTGAGGCGCAGGGTCAGACCGCTCGCGGGAATGGGCGTGAAATCGGAGCCGAAAAGGCCGTGCGCCCCGACGTCGAGGCCGACCCAGACGAGAAGGAGCAGCGTCAGTGTGCGAAGCAGAGCCGAGTGCCTCGGCAGCGACATGGACAACACACACATTTTAGCACGCAATCCGGGACGGCGGCAGCTTTCCGCAGACGACCGGCAGCATCAGCGACCGCCAGGACGCGGCCTTGTTCATCGGCCTGCACGCCACCTCGTACACCCTGCAGTTCATGCCTCATGCTGTTCGCCGAGTCGTGTGCGGTGCGGCTGTGCCGCCAGTATTCCCGGCCGCGCGTGGTGTTCGTGGTCGGCGATCGCGCCCCGTTCGCAGTGAGGGTAGGCGAACGCCATCGACAACGGGGCATTGTAATCTCTGAGGGGGCTATAATGAACGGTCCGATGACCTCCCAGCCGGCAGCGCGCGCGTTCGTCCCGTTCCTCCTCTCGACGTCGATCGTGGCAGCCGGGTCTGTCGCACCGTGGGGTCCCGTCGCGAGCCCGGCAACGGAAACTCAGGCGGCCGCCGCCCGCCCGTGGATGACGCTGCCGCGGGTTGCCGAACACCGGTACCGGATCAACGGCAAGATCCGCCTGCTCTTGTTCTGGGTGGGCAGAGATAACGTCGGCACCGCCCGCATGGGCTGGTACCGCGGCCCGGACGGCGACCGCGGCTACGAGTTCCTGATCGGGTCCGATCCCGCGCGGGCGCCGCGCAAGATCAACCGCTGGGGCTACGTCTACGAGGAACACCGCGGGGCCGTGGCGACGACCGTCGGCGTCATGAAACAGTCGAACGAGGCCACGCTCGAAGAAGCCAAGAAGAACGTCGAGAGCGCGGCCACCGAGGGGGTTGCCTTCTCGCGGATTCGCGAGCAGGTGACCGGGGGCGAGTCGGTGTCGGAGGTGACGACCGCCCGCCTGAAGCGGGACTACTCGTACCAGGAATTCGATCTCCTGATCTCGGAGTTCGCGACGGTCACGCGGGCGCCGCAGGTCAAGCGCGCGCGCCTGGATGCCGACGTGACGCCGGGCCTGTTGTCCACCATTGCCGCCGTCATCCACGAGGACGCCGAGACGAGGCGCAAGACGCCGACCTCGCGCGGGGCGCTCGGCCGGGTTGCGCGGTACGTCTACAATGCCCAGGTCTACACGCTGACGCTGGCATCGTCCCAGTTCCAGGGCACCCAGGAGTACGGCGGGCGGAAGTACCCGAGCACCGTCCAGAACGAGTTCGAGATCACGATGAAGGGCTTCACGTGGAAAGAGAAGTTCACTGTCGTCTACACCCTGGAGGATCCGACAGCCGAAGTGCCCGTCTTTGCCGTCTACCAGCCGCGATGGTGGTTCAAGGTCGAGCTTCTGCTCGACGACAGCCAGGTGATGTGATCGCGCGCAGCACCGCCGCCTGCATTGCGGCCTGCGTCGTGCTGCTCGCGTGTGCGGCCAGCGCCTTCGCCGATCCGCCCCTGAAGGTGACCTCGCCGGACGGGAAGTCGTCGCTGTCGTTCGGGTTTCTCGTGCAGCCGCAACTGGAGATCCAGACGACCGCGGACGGCACCGACACGTCGCAGAATCTCTACCTGCGGCGGATCCGGCTGATCTTCGGCGGCCAGGCGACCGACAAGCTGAGTTTCTTCATCGAGACCGACAGCCCGAACCTGGGCAAGGACACCGCTTCCGGCCAGAAGAACGCGGAGAGCCCCTTCCTGCAGGACGTGATCCTGACCTACGCGTTCCGCGAGGCGTTCCAGGTGGACGCCGGGATGCTGCTCGTGCCGCTGTCACACAACACGGGGCAGTCGGCAGCGTCCCTCCTGGCGCTCGACTTCGGACCGTATTCCTTCGTGGCCTCGGAGCCGACCGGCTCGCGAAACGGCCGCGACTACGGGGTGCAGGCCCGCGGGTACACGTTCAGCCGGCATCTGGAGTACCGGCTCGGCGTGTTCCAGGGGCACCCGGACACGCAGGCGACCTCTCCATTCCGCTATGCCGCGCGCGTGGTGTGGTACCCGTTCGAGGCGGACACCGGCTTCTTCTACAGCGGCACGACACTCGGCGCGCGGAGAATCGTGGCGATCGGGGCGGGTTACGACTTCCAGGAGCGGTATGCGGCGCTCGCACTCGATGCATTCCTTGATCAGCCGCTGAGGGGCGGGAACGGGCTCACGCTCCAGGCCGACTACATCCGCTATGACGGCGGCAGGACGCTGACGCAGCTGGCAGAACAGCACACATGGCTCGTGGAGGCCGGCGCCTACCACAAGGGAACGAAGCTCGGGCCGTGGGTGCAGGTTGCGGGCCGGACGTTTCCGTCCGGAGATCCCGGCGAGACCAAGGTGCTTGCGGGGCTCTCGTACTATGCGCTCGGCCACCGGTTCAACATCAAGGCCGGCGCGGGAAGCCTGATCCGGTCGGGGTCGCCCTCGCGCGCGCAGTTCCAGGTGCAGGCTCAGTGGTTTTGGTACTGAGTCGGCCAGCGCTGGCCGCCTGACGTGCTATGATCCGGCCGCACAGGCACTTGCCGGTGGGCGGGAGGAGCTCGTGAGCGAGAAGCGCAGCTGGGGCTCGACGGTGCTGGGCTGGTTCATCGTCCAGGATGAGGACGGCGGCGGCGACCGCGGCGGAACCGGCCAGCCCGAGGGCTCGTCTCAACCAGAGATGGGCTCCACGGCGACGCCAGCCATCTTCCAGAGGGAGCCCCCGGCCGCGCCCGGCGGGCAGGTGGACTTCGACGCCGTCTTCGAGGCGGCCGGGATTGACGCGGACGAGCGGGAGCGCGTGGCCAAAGCGGGCGAGCTGCTGGCCAGCCTGCCGGCGGACACGGCGGTGGCCGTCAAGAAGCAGATCGTCGAAGCCTCGCTCAAGGCCTTCGGCGTGCCGATCGACAAGATCATCGAGAGCGGCGTCAGCGAGATCCAGGCGCTGGAAGGGTACATCCGCGCCGGCGCCGCCGACACGCAGAAGC
>Ga0113563_10000814_pt1 | contig 16412 bp, 12 predicted proteins | sample Mud3Dept3metaG_FD_80117 | JGI IMG/M metagenome (GOLD analysis project Ga0113563, IMG submission 80117) | Freshwater wetland microbial communities from Ohio, USA, analyzing the effect of biotic and abiotic controls - Mud 3 Core 4 Depth 3... | ecosystem: Environmental > Aquatic > Freshwater >...
CAGCGACACGTTTGCGTCGGACGCCGGCTGCTGCCATGCCTGCTCGAGGTCGGCCGACAGCGTGGTCACCTGGTGGTCCAACGACTCGCGCCGGATCAGCACATAGCGCAGGTCGGAATTGGGCTTCAGGTCCTCCGGGCGAGGCAGCACGTCCGCCACGCGCAGGCCCTGCCGCCAGGCGACGACGCCGGGCCGGTAGATATTGCCGCTCAGCGTAACCGCGTTGGCAAACTGCGGGCGTACGGCGGCGAGCCGCATGAGGTCGCCGGATCGCAGCGGCAGCGTGCGGCCCGTCGGAGTGGTCAGGTCCACGTTCAGCACCACGCGCACGCGTGATTCGTCGATGCGCTCGAGCGTGGCGGTGCTCGGATCTGCGTCCGGCAGGAGCCCACCCGCCAGGTTCACCAGGTCCAATGCCTTGGATTCGCCCCTGAGCTCGTAGATCGCAGGGCGGCGAACTTCGCCCGCAATCCCGGCCGTCTTGCCGACGGGCGGGATGAAGATCACATCCCCGGATATCAGCCGAAGGTCGTTGCTGGAGTCGCCGCGCAGCAGCAGGTCGTAGAGGTCGAGTGTCGTGATCAGCCGGCCGCGCCGCTTGAGCTGCACGTTGCGCAGCGAGCCCGTTTCCCTGATGCCACCGCTCGCGAACAAGGCATTGGTGATCGTCGAGAGCGAGCTGACCGTGTAGGAGCCGGGAGACTCCGCCTCGCCGGTTATGAACACGGTGATCGAGCGCAGTTCGCCGATGGACACCACGACCCTGGTCCCGATCAATTCACGGGTCACGCGCTCTTCGATCGCCTGCCGCGCCTCGGCGAAACGCAGTCCCGCGACCGCGATCGGGCCGAGATTCGGGAACTGCACGGTACCGTCGCGGCCGACCGTCAGCGTGTATTCGCCGTCGGCGTTGCCGAGCAACTGCACTTCAATGGTGTCGCCGGGGCCTACGACGTACTCCGATGGCACCGGGACATCGGTGATCGGTGCGTAGTCGCTCGCGAACGTCGTGAAAAGGTCGTAGCCGAAGGGCTTCAGCGCCTCGCTGCCCTGGCGCTCGAGCGGCAGCAACGTCACGCGCAGCAGCAGGTCCCGCAATGCGGGATCGTTTGCGAGCCTGAGCCTGGCCTGCTCCTCCGTGAGCCCGGCGAGCTGGACGCCCGCCACGCCCGGCAGGTGGAGCATGCCGCTGCGGTCGAGCCTGTAGGGGTTCCCGCCCCGGATCCGGTCGCGAATCTGCTCGAGGGCTTCGATCTGCTCGGGACTGCGCGCGAGACGCCGCTCTTCCTCGAGCGCCTTGCGCTTCTCGCGCGTGGTCGCCGGTGTCGCGAGGTCCACCGGCTTGGTCGGATCGGTGGCCTTGGCCTGGGCCTGGGCCTTCTCGAGATCCTTCTTGCGCTTCTCCTCCGCCATCGACTGCGCAAGGTCGTCCTCGCCCGGCGCGCGGACCGCGACCTCGATGATGACGGTATCACCGGCACCGAGACGGGGCTCCTGCAGCCTGGCCAGCGCCTCCTGCTGTTCGGCGGCCGTGAGTTCTTTCTGCGTGGCGGGCATCAACGATGCAGCGTCGGTCTTCTTCTGCTGCGTACCCTTGCCCGGGACCGACCTCTGCAGCTGCTGCATGATCATGCGCTGCTGGTCCGGTGGCAGGTTCTTGAAGACCTCCATCTGCGCCGCGGTCGGGGTCTGCGTCGTCGACTGGGCCGCTGCACCAGGCGCACCGAGGCCAAGCGAAACCACCAGCAACAGGGCCGCGCACGCAATCGAGGCAACTCGCCAACGCAGTCTCACCACCATGACCACCCCGTCAACGCAACTCGTGCCGCCAAGAAACGAACCCTCGCCAGCCGTCGTCCACCGTCACCACGACACCCGGGTCGGCATCGACGCTCGAGTAACCAACGCTCGCTTCGAGCGTCCCAAATCCGAACTGACGGCGATGCGTCAACCCAAGGTCCTGCACGTCCGCCGGACCGTCGGCCAGCGGGTCGCCCGTCGCCTTGCCCGCACGATTGAGTCGTATGTCGCGGAAAAGCAACCGCCACTCGTGGCCCTCAGGGTCGACAAGCATACCTCCAATGCCGAGGGATTCCCCATCCGAATCAATCGAGTGACCCAGCGAATGGCCACGGTAGCGATACCCGTCGGTGTAGATGCTGCTCTCGTAGGCGCAGCCATACTGCGGCGTGCCGGCGAAGTTGCAGGCCGTGTCGGCGTATTCGACGTGCGCCCGCCATGACCCACCCAGAGCGTCGCCCCAGGTCTCTACCCCGAAGAGCCCGAGGTACTTCGACGGCAGGAAGCCCGCCTCGTCCTCGCCGATCGCCTGCGCGTATAACGCGGCCGGGATCGCCCCGCCAGGCCAGGACCAGCGCAGGTCGAACCCGGCGAGCTGGTTGCCCGGCTGATCCTCCGGCGCCTGGTCGTTGTCGTTGCCGATGAACAGGTTCCAGAAGTCGTCCCAGGTGCACGGGCGCCCGTCCCCGCACCACTGCGCGGTGCGGCTGGCGGCCAGTTGCAGCGACGGCAGCGGGCGTAGTTCTATGCGCATGCCGAACAGCAGCGCGTTGTCGAAATCGCGGTCGCCCTCGAGCTGGCCCATGAAAGTGACGAAACGCCAGGGGCCGAGCCAGCGCAGCACCGCGACGTCCATCGGCGTCGACTCCTGTCGCTCGATCGCGACGGCAGGCACCGGCCGCGCGTTTGTTCCGAGGATCAGGCTTCCATCCCAGCCGGGACCCCACCACCGATCCATGTAGCCGAGCGACAGCATCCAGTTGCCGAGGCTGGCGGCCACGTAGGACCCGTCGGGACGCCAGGCCTGGTTGTCCTCCGGCTGGCTCACCATCGTGGCCTGCATACGGAACGCGAAGCGCTTGCCCAGACCATCGAGCGCGACGGTCGCCTGGACATCCTCGCGCGGCGTGTCGGCGAAGGTTCGGATCACCGCCGGGCTGGCACCGAGGGCGACTTCGGCCGACAGCGACGGCTCGTTCAGTCGCTGCTCGCGCTTGAGCCTGCCACGCACGCGAAGCAAAGCCGCCGCTGTACCCACTGGCACCTGCGACTGCTCGGCGCGATCGAGGTCACGCGCAATGTCCGGCCACGAAAGCGGCCAGGAGAGGCTCGGCCCCGAGAGCACGCCACTGTCGTAGAGCAGCTCGAGGTCGTGACGCAGACGCATGTCCCCGGGTGCGACCCACGGCTCGGCCGACACTTGCGCGGCGGTGAAGAGCGCAAACACGCCCGTGACCAGGCAGGCATTCACGATCGCACGCATGAGCAAGCGCCCGGAGCTCAGAATCCGCGATGCCACGTGATGGTTCCGCGTGGCAGCAACGCGGTGTCGTCGTCCCACTTGCGGTCTTCCTGGTCCAGGCCGACGCCGACCTCTATCCATCCCTTGTGGACCGGCCGGCGGTACGACACGTCGTAGCTCCACCAGTTCTCCGGACCCGGGGCCACGGTGTTCTGCGTATCGGGGAAGGCACCGTCGCGGTTCAGCTGCGAATAACGCACCATGAAGCCCCAGGAAGAGCCACTTTCAGGCATCAGCAGGTAGCGGACCGCGTATTGCACGCCGTCGCCGTCCATCGAGTGACCCAGCACGCGGCCTTTGTAGCGGTAGCCTTCCACGTTGAAGATGCCGTTGTTGTACGCGCAGTCCCAGAGCTTCTGCTCGTCCACGGTGCCGCTGCACAATGTGTCGGCCCACTCGGCCACGAGCCGCCAGCTGGCGCCCGAGTCGAGATCGCCCCAGGTCTCGACACCGCCGAGCTCCATGCTCCGGTAGGGCCGGTAGAGCTGGTTGTCGATGGTCTCGCCGGTGTGCTGCCAGTAGATGGCATACGGCCAGTCGCCGATCGGCGAAGCCCAGCGCACGTCCCAGCCCGCGAGCTGGTTGCCCGGCTCGTCGTTCGCGTCGACGTTGTCGCCGGAGTTATCGTTACCCCACCAAAGGTTCCAGAAATCGCTCCAGGTGCAGCTGCGGCCTTCGCCGCAGAACTGCGCGGTGCGCTCGAGGCCGATCTCGAGTCCTCTGAGCGGCCGCGCCGTCACACGCGCTCCGAACAGCAGCGGGTGATCGTAATCGCCACGATCGCCGTCCATGTAGCCGAGGAACGTCGAGAGTCGCCACGGACCGATCCAGCGCAGCCACTTCGACTCGAACGGCAGCGACTCGGCGCGGTCGAGCGAGATCGCGGGGACCGGCCGCGCGTTGTTGCCGAGTATCAGGCTGCCCTGCCAGCCGGAGCCCCACCAGCGGTCCTGGGCACCGAGCGTCACGAGCCAGTTGCCGAGCCGTCCGGTCAGGTAGCTGCCGTCGAGCCGGTAGTTGTCGCCGTCCGGCGGAGAACCAACGACGGTGAGTTCCAGTCGGCCCCCGAAGGACTCGTTGAAATTGCCGGCGTAGCCCGCATTGGCCCCGTACTCGGCGCGCGGCTCGTCGCGAAAAGTTCGCAATGCCTCCGGGCGCGCGGCGCCGCCCAACTCAGCGAAAAAGCCCGTGCTTTCGGTCCGCGCGATTGCCCGCAGCCGGGTCAGCGCCGCGAACTGGGCCTTCGACAGCGTGAATCCCCAGCTGGTCTTGCCATCGGCCTTCTCACCGGCCTTGTCGTCGGCACCGCTCTGCTCCTCGAAGAGGCCATACTTGCGCTCGGCCGCAGCCAGCGCCTGCGCCAGGTCTGCGGTCGCGATCGGCCACTGCGACAAGGGGATGTCGATGACACCGTCGTCCACCAGCAGCTGGATGTCGTGGCGTGCCTGCAGGTTGCCCGGCGCCAGCCAGGGTTCACCGCCAAACGCCGCCGAGCCCGCGAGCAAGCCCGCGAGCACCATCAGGATGGTTCGCTTCATCCGCGAATGGTAGCGGGATCAGCCGGGGTTGACGACTTCCGGGTTCGGCGGCCCGCCGTCCTTGTAGTAGCCGAGGTACCAGTCGACGAACTGGCGGATGCCCGTTTCGACCGATGTGGCTGGCGTATAGCCCACGTCGCGGACGAGGTCTTCGATGTCAGCCCAGGTGTCGGGCACGTCCCCGGCCTGCAGCGGCAGCAGGTTCATCTGCGCCTTCCTGCCGAGGCACTCCTCGAGCACTTGGATGTAATGCAGCAGCTCGACCGGCTTGTTGTTGCCGATGTTGTAGAGACGGTACGGCGCCCGGCTCGTGCCCGGGTCGGGCGCGTCGCTGTCCCAGGCCGGGTTGCCGGTCGCCACGCGGTCGCACGCGCGGACCACGCCTTCCGCGATGTCGCCCACGTAGGTGAAATCGCGACGATGATGGCCATGGTTGAATACGTCGATGGGCTTGCCGGCGAGGATGTTGCGCGTGAACAGGAACAGCGCCATGTCCGGACGGCCCCAGGGGCCGTAAACCGTAAAGAAGCGCAGGCCCGTCACCGGCAGCGAATACAGCTGCGCATAGGTATGCGCCATCAGCTCGTTGGCTTTCTTGGTCGCAGCGTAGAACGACAGCGGGTGATCGACGTTCTGGTGCACCGAGAACGGCATCCTGGTGTTCGCGCCGTAGACGGAGCTCGTCGACGCGTACACGAGGTGCTCGACGCCGTTGTGGCGACAGCCCTCGAGCACGTTGGCGGTGCCGACCACGTTGCTCTCGACGTAGGCGAGTGGGTTCTCGATCGAATAGCGCACTCCCGCCTGCGCGGCGAGGTGGATCACGCGCTGGAACTTCTCGCGGGCGAACAGCTCGGTCATGCCCGCGCGGTCCGCGAGGTCGAGCTTGACGAAGCGGAAGCCCGGCAGCTTCTGCAGCAGCTCGAGCCGTGCGAGCTTGAGGCGCACGTCGTAGTAGTCGTTGAGGTTGTCGAGCCCGACGACCTCGTCGCCGCGCTCGAGCAGTTTGCGGGCGGTGTGGTAGCCGATGAAGCCGGCGGCGCCGGTGACGAGGAGTCTCATGGGAAAGTGACTAGGGGATAGTGGATAGTGGATAGTGTAAGAGAAGAGCGACCGGCCGTGCCGGTCTCTTGCTATCCACTATCCACTACTCACTATCCGCTCGCGCCTACAGGCGCCCATCCACCTCGTCCGCACGGAACACGTACTTGATGTCGTACAGCACGTGTTGCTTCTTGCCGAGCTCGCGGACCTTCGCGATTCCCATCTTGCGGAACTCCTGGTGGGCCACTCCCATCACGACCGCGTCGTAGGTGCCCGCCTTCAGGCGCTTCACGGGCCTGAGGCCGTACTCGTGCTCGGCCTCGTCGGGGTCGGCCCAGGGATCGACCACGTCCACCTTCGCACCGTATTTTTCCAGCTCGTGGACCACGTCCACGATCTTGGTGTTGCGGACGTCCGGGCAGTTCTCCTTGAACGTGAGGCCCATCATCAGGATCCGCGAGTCCTTCACCTGGATCCTTCGCTGCATCATCAGTTGCGCGATCTGCTGCGCGACGTAGGTACCCATGTTGTCGTTGATGCGCCGTCCCGCGAGGATCATCTCCGGGTGGTAGCCGATCGCCTGCGCCTTGTGCGTCAGGTAATAGGGGTCCACGCCGATGCAGTGGCCGCCCACCAGACCCGGCCGGAACGGCAGGAAATTCCACTTGCTGCCCGCGGCATTGAGCACCTCCTCGGTGTCGATGCCCATGCGGTTGAAGATCAGCGCAAGCTCGTTGATGAGTGCGATGTTGACGTCGCGCTGTGTGTTCTCGATCACCTTGGCGGCCTCCGCCACCTTGATGCTCGACGCCTTGTGCGTGCCCACGATGACGATCGACCGGTACAGCGAGTCGACGAACTCGGCGACCGCCGGCGTCGAGCCGGAGGTCACCTTCTTGATCGTCGTGAGTCGGTGCTGCTTGTCGCCTGGATTGATGCGCTCGGGGCTGTAGCCCGCGTAGAAGTCCTTGTTGAACTTGAGCCCTGAGACGCGCTCGAGGATCGGCACGCAGATCTCCTCGGTGCAGCCCGGGTAGACCGTGGACTCGTACACCACGACGTCGCCCTTCTTCAACACCTGGCCGACCGACTCGCTCGACTTGACGAGCGGCGTCAGGTCCGGCCGCTTGTACTCGTCGATCGGCGTCGGCACGGTGACGATGAAGACTCGGCAGCTCTTGAGGTCCGCGAGCCTGGTCGTGAAGCTGAGCTTGGTTGCCGAGGCCAGCTCCGCCTCGTCCGTCTCGAGCGTGCTGTCGTGGCCCTTGCGCAGCTCTTCCACGCGATCGGCCTTGATGTCGAAGCCGACGGTGCTGAAACGCTTGCCGAACTCGACGGCCAGCGGGAGTCCGACATAGCCGAGGCCGACGACCCCGACATTGAGGTTACGAAGATTGAATCGAGGCATAGGAAAGTGATTCGTGATCAGCGGTTAGCGGTTAGTGAAGAGGGTTGCGGCGTGCTGGCCGGGTTTGGGCGGAAGGATGCCACACCAGCGGGGTCACAAATGAGACAGACGTCAAAATGCCGCGGGCCTCCCTCTTACCTGACCGCTAACCGCTGATCACTAACCGCTTGTTCCTAAAGAAGGTACACCACAGCCGCCAGCCCCACCGACGTCATGACCACGAAATACGGCAGCGCCATCCAGACCATGCGCAGGTACCCGAGGCGGATGAGCGGCGCGAGCGTCGAGGTCAGAAGGAACAGGAAGGCGGCCTGGCCGTTGGGGGTGGCGACACTCGGGATGTTGGTGCCCGTGTTGATGGCGACGGCGGCGACGTCGAACTGCTCGCGCGTCATAGCGCCCTGCAGGAAGGCAGACTTGATCTCGGTGATGTAGATCGAGGCGACGAACACGTTGTCGCTGATCGCAGAGAGCACGCCGGTCGCGAGATACAGCGCCGCCGCCTGCGCACGACCCTCGAGCGCAAGCACGCCGCCGATGACCGGCTCGAACAGGTGCTGGTCGTGAATCCCGGCGACGATCACGAAAAAGACGACCAGCAACGCGGTGAACGGCAGCGCGGACTCGAATGCTTTGCCGATCCGGTGCTCCTCGACGATGCCCGTGAAACTGGTTGCGAGGATGATGACGACCAGCCCGATGAGGCCCACCTCTGCCACGTGGAATGCGAGCCCGAAGACAAGTATCAGGGCCACGACCGCCTGCACGATGAGCACCTGCCGGTCCCGTACCGTGGCTTTCCCGGCCAGGTGCTCGCTGTAATCGCGCAGCACCGCGCGCACGGCCGCCGGCAACTTCGCGCCGTAGCCGAACAATTGGAACCGGTCGAGCAGCCAGCAGGTGGTCAGCCCGGCAACGGCCACCGGGGCCGACACTGGAGCCACCGCAAAAAAGAACTGGCCGAAATTCCAGCCCGCCTGCTCGCCGATCAGCAGGTTCTGCGGCTCGCCGACCAGTGTCATCACGCCGCCGATCGCCGTCCCGACCGCAGCGTGCATCATCAGCCCGCGCAGGAAGGCCCTGAACTGTTCCAGATTGTCGCGATGCAGGGCATGGACGCCGGTGTCCTGGCTCGCATCGTGACTGGCGTCGTGCCGCTTGCCGGACGCGACCCGGTGATAGACCTCGTAGAAACCCACCCCGACCGTGATTGCGACGGCCACCACGGTCAGCGCGTCGAGGAACGCCGAGAGCAAGGCAGCGACGCCGCAGAACAGCACCGCCAGCATCGAGGACGAGCGCACCTTGAGCAGCAGCCACGTGAACGCGTACAGCAGCAGGTCGCGCAGGAAGTAGATGCCCGCGACCATGAAGATGAGCAGCAACACGACCGGGAAGGCCAGCGAGACCTCGTTGTAGACGCCCTCGGCCGTCGTCAGCCCGATCAGCACGGACTGGATTGCCAGCAGCCCGCCTGGCTGCAACGGATAGCAGCGCAGCGCCATCGCCAGCGTGAATATGAACTCCACCAGCAGCACCCAGCCTGTGACGACCGGGCCGAACGCGATCAGGAGCAGCGGGTTCAGGACCAGGAACCCGACGATCGTGAGCTTGTACCAGCCGGGAGCGTCGCCGAGGAAATTGCGCGCGAACGCCTGCGACAGCGTGCTCGTCATGAGGACTGCCCGGCCTCCGGCTCGAAGGTTCGCCACAGCGTCCGGCCACCGCTCGCCTTGTCGAGCGCCGCGAGCCGCTGCTCGTGTGCACTCAGCTCGGCTGCGTCCGCCCTGTGCACGACGAGCGAGCCGCGCGGGCGCTTTGCCCGCTTGATCTTTGCGCGCGTCGCCGCAGTCTCGTCACCCTCTCCGAGCGTCAGCGCACCCTGCCCGCCCGTCATGGTGAGGTACACCTCGAGCAGCAGGTCGGCGTCGAGCAGCGCGCCGTGCAGGTCGCGATGCGAGTTGTCCACCGAGTAGCGCTTGCAGAGCGCATCGAGTCCGTTGCGCTGGCCAGGGTGCATCTGCCGCGCCATCTGCAGCGTATCGAGCACCGTGCAATGGTCCCCGATCCGGCCTGGCGTGTCCGGCAGCCGTCCGAGTTCGGCATCGAGGAACGCGACGTCGAACGGCGCGTTGTGGATGACGAGCTCCGCGCCGCGCAGGAACTCCATCAACTCGACGGCGATCTCCGCAAACCGCGGCTGCCCTGCGAGAAACTCAGCGGTCAGGCCGTGAACCAGCAGTGCGCCAGGGTCGATTTCCCGCTCGGGGCTCAGGTAGCGATGGAACACCCGGCCGGTGCGGCGTCGGTTCACGACCTCGATGCAGCCGATCTCGATGATGCGATGGCCCTGCTCGGGTTCGAGACCGGTGGTCTCCGTGTCGAGGATGATCTGGCGCATTGGAAGTGAGCAGTGAGCAGTGAGCAGTGAGCAGCGGATAGTGTAAGAGAAGAACCGTCGACGCAGTCGACCTCTTGCTAACCGCTAACCGCTGGTCACCAACCGCTACGGCCTGCGGCCCACCGCCTCGGCAAGCGCCGCAACCACCTGCTGCTGCTGCGCTTCCGTCAGGTACGGATGCATCGGCAGGCTGAGCACGCGTCGCGCGGCCGCTTCCGAAACCGGGAATGATCCCGCGGGCTGGCCCAGGTAGCCGAAGACAGGCTGCTCGTGCAGCGACATCGGATAGTGGACTGCGGTCGGCACGCCGAGCGCCTTCATCCGCGTCTCGACGATTTCCCGCGCGTCCACCTCGACCGTGTACTGCGCATACACGCTGGTGTTGCCAGGTGCAACCCAGGGGGGGCGAACCGGGCCACCCTGGCCGAACTCGGCCTCGATCAGCCTCGCGTAGACCGCCGCGACCCGCTCCCTTGCCGCAACCTCGTCGTCGAAGATTTCCAATTTTGCCAGCAGCACCGCCGCCTGGATCGAATCGAGACGTCCCGTCAAACCCAGGCGCGGGTGGTGATAGCGGCGGTCCTGGCCGTGGACCCGGATCTCGCGCATGAGCTTGGCGAGCGCATCGTCGTCGGTGAACAGCGCGCCCCCATCGCCATAGCAGCCGAGAGGTTTCGACGGAAAGAACGACGTTGCGCCGATCAGCCCAAGTGCATTCGACCGCTTGCCCTTGTAGCTGGCGCCAAAGCTCTGCGCAGCATCCTCTATCACCGGCAGCTCGTGGCCGCAGGCGATCGCGTTGATCGCATCGAAATCCGCGCACTGGCCGTACAGCGACACCGGCATGATCGCCCTCGTGCGCGGCGTGATGGCCGCCTCGAGCTTCGCCGGGTCGAGGTTGTAGGTTCGCGGATCGACGTCGACGAAGACCGGGCGCGCACCGATCAGCGCAATCATCTCCGCCGTCGCGAAGAACGTGAACGGCGCGGTGATCACCTCGTCGCCCGGCCGGATGTCGAGCGCCATCAGCGCAATCAGCAACGCATCGGTACCGCTCGAGACCGCGACGCAATGCCTCGCGCCGCAGTAGCGGGCGAGCGACTGCTCGAGTTCGAGCACCTCGGGCCCCATCACGTACTGGCCGTGCTCGAGCACGCGCGCGATGCGCCCGTCGACGGAGGGCTTGATGCGGCGGTACTGGGTCTTTAGGTCGATGAAATCCACAGGAACCGTCCGCACGGCCTACCGGCGCTCGGGAATGTGCGGGGCAAGATACATCAGCACCGCGAGCAAGGCCATTCCGGCGCTCACGAGCGTCGTCGGCAGCGGGATGTTCATGAACGACACGCCGATCACCGCCACCGCGATGAACGCGAAGCGGGGTGGAACGCGGACCGCCATCGAATCGAAAATCCAGAGCACGCCGGCCGCCACGATCGACATCAGGAGCAAGGCGGGCATCCCACCCGCGGCAATGCCGTCCTGCGCCCAGAGCCCGGCGTTCAGGCCGACCGGCGTGCCATAGTAGAAGTAGCCGAGTGTCACTGGCAGGTCCATGTCGTACGGGTCCGCGACAATCGCGCTGATGCCGGCCACCTGGGACCACGCCGTCTCAGGGTGCTGGGCGAAGAAACCGATGTACTGCGCCATCACCAGCTGCGGCACGCCGAAGATCCGCGCGTGCACGAAGGACACGTACAACCGCTGAAGTTCCCGGCCGACCTCGCCGAAGGCGTCGAAGATCACCGGGAACGCAAGCAGCAGCGAGACGCCCAGCACGAACAGGTGGGAGAACCGGGCACCGCGCCTGGCCGAGACGAGCGCCGCGGCACCGAGGATCACGATGGCGAGCATTGCGGTCTTGGTGCCGGTGACGCCGAACAGGAAGCCATAGGCCGCGAGCACGGCCAGGACCAGCAGCACCGAGCGTCGGTACACGGCCACTGCGAACAGCACTGGCAACGACACGCCCGCGAACCACGACATCGCGTACAGCACCAGCGAACCGCCCTGCACCTCCAGCATCTGCGCCGCGTCCCGCCGTACGGTGTAGATGGCCTTCAGGCCGATGAACTGCATGTTGGCACCGAGAAAGATGACGACCAGCACGAGCAGCGCGAGTGTCACGGCCAGGAAGCCGCCCCAGAATGGCCATGGCTGCACCTGCACCCAAGGCAACCTGACCAGGGGCAGCAGGTAGATGGCCTGCATGATCGTCAGGCCCACGAACATCGCGAGCAGGTATCCGAGTGCCTCGTCGGGCGACAGGCGCGGCAGGTCGGTGCTGTAGAGCACCAGCGTGGCCGGCACGAACAGCACGAGGTACTGGCACATGAACAGCAGTTGCGACGGCCTGCGCAATTCCATCGGCATCCAGAGCGCGGGCAGCAGCACCATCATCCAGTTCAGGATCCAGTACTCGACCCCCAGTTCGCTGCGCCCGAAGCCCCAGAAGGACTGCCAGGGCTCCAGCAGCTCGCGGTAGGCCCAGATGAACGTGCCATAGTAGATGGCGACCAGCGCCACCAGCACGAGCCGATCCTGCAGCCGGCGCGGATCCGCGACGCGGCAGAAGCATGACGGCCGCCCCCCGACCGTGATGTTCGGCATCAGCTCTCGGGAGAACGGCACGCGACCGTCGAGCGTCGCAGCAACACCAGGCCGTGCAGCATCAGGGCCAGCAGCGTGCCCGCGACCGCACCGATCAGGATCAGCAGGACGCGACGCGGCTTGACGTACGCCCGGGCGTCCGGTGGCTCGGCCGGGTCGAGGGTCCGCAGGGCGAAGTCCGCACGCGTCCTCGCCACGACCATCGTGCGCAGATGACTCTCCATCAGCTTGTATATGACGGAACGGGTCTCCACAGCCTCGGTTCGCTTGAGCTCGTCGGCCAGGTAGTCGATGCTGCGTTGCGAATCGCGGATCGCTCGCGAACGCAGTTGCTGGTTCGCGAGCGCGACCAGTCCATTGGCCCATTGGGCCGCCAGCTTGCGATCCGGCCAGGTCACCGAGACGAGGATCGTACCCGCCGCCTTGTCCTCAGACACCCGCGTGACACGCTCGCGGAACTTACGGACTCCCTGGGCGATCGTCGGCTGCTCTGCCGGGTCCTTCGCGCGCCACGCCTGGGCACCCGCGTCCCATTCTTCCGCAAAAAGCAGCGGCATCAGCTTCTCGCGCTGGATGAACGTGCGAGCGAGGCGCTGCGAGCGGAGGGTCTGAATCGCCTCGCCTTTGCTGGTCGAGGTGCCGATGTCGACGCCGACGAGAGACGCGAGGCCACCGAGCTGCTCGGTCAGGCCGCCCATGCGCCCTTCGTTCGGACTGACGACCATGAGGACGGCGTCGGCACGATACATCTTCGGGAGGACCTGCCCAGCCGCCAGCCCCAGCAGGGCGCCGATCACGAGACCGGCGATCAGCGTCCACCGGGCGCGGCCGACGAAGCGCAGCACCTCGATCAGTGGCACGGGCGCGATGTCGGCCGTTCCCCGCTCTGGTGGTGCATTGGTGCTCGCCATGGGTCTCCCAACGCAGACGGACTGAATTGAATCGACTGCTGCCGCCGAAACAGGAAGGGTACGACAGCGACCTGCTGCGGGTCTACCGCCCCTCCCCCCGCTCATCGCTCAACCCGGCCCCATGTTCATCCAGGCCCCGGTTCGCAAGCGCATCGGCCCGCTCGTTGCCCTCGTGTCCCGAATGCCCGCGGACCCAGTGCCAGTGCACCTCGTGACGCGCAATCTCGTGCTCCAGTCGCATCCACAGGTCCGCGTTCTTCACCGGCTTCTTGTCGGCCGTCTTCCAGCCGCGCTTCTTCCACTGCGGCAACCACTCGGTGATGCCATTGCGCACATATTGCGAGTCGGTGTAGAGCTGCACCCTGCACGCGCGCTTCAGCGCGGCCAGCGCCTCGATCGCGGCCGTGAGCTCCATGCGGTTGTTGGTCGTCAGCGATTCCCCGCCGCACAGCTCGCGCTCATGCTCCCCGGCGACGAGCCAGGCTCCCCATCCGCCGGGCCCGGGGTTTCCCCGGCAGGCACCGTCCGTGTAGATGTCGACGTCCTTCACGCTGCGTTTCTCGATGTCGGCTCGGCGAGGCCACCCACCACCGCGGGGGCGCGGTGCCACACGTGCCGGATAGGGGTCATCGTGCGGACTCGCTTGAGCGCCTTGACGACATAGGCCCCCGCGAGTGGCGCGAGCAGGTCGGGTCCGCGACGCTCCAGCCAGCTGCTGCCGTCACCGGGCATGCGTCTCGCCCAGGGCGGCGCGAAGAGGTAGCGTCGCGCCACGACGACCTCGAAGCCCAGCAGTCGCAGCCAGTCGCGGATGCGTCCTTCCGCGAGCAGTCGATCGACCGGCGGCGGAAAAGGACGGCGCCAGAGCACGTGCCGCAGGCCCCACGGGCCGAGCGGATTGAAGCCGCAGATGACCAGGTGGCCCTCGCCGTGCAGCACTCGCTCGACTTCCCGCAGCAGCTCGTGCGGATTGGGCGCGATCTCGAGCGTATGCGGCAGCAGCACGGCCTCGATCGAATTGCTCGCGAACGGCAGCGCGTCATAGTGCGCACGGACTGCGCCCTTGCCGTGCGCGTCAGGCGCAACCCACCAGTGATGCTGCGTGCGTGCCGCCTCGCTGAGCCTTGCCGCTTCGCCCCAGTGGCCGACCTGCAGCATCTCGAAGCCGAAAACGTCGGCGAGCAAGTCCGCCAGCAAGGCGCTCTCGAGCTCGGGGACGGTCCTGCCGAGCGGTGTCGCGAGCCAATCGTGTGAGCCCAGGTCTGCCATCGCGCGAAGGATAGCGGCAAAGAGTGCCAACCCCGTCAAAATAGTGAGACATATTCTGGAGTTTTCCGCCGTGAAAAGGTCTAATACGCGCGCCCGGACTCAAGGCCCGAAGGCAACGGGGATCGCGCATGCTCGAAGTGAGCCCGGTGCGGGCGTTCTCGGATAACTACATCTGGCTCATCCGCACGCCGACAGGCCGCGGTGGTGCCGTGGTGGTGGATCCGGGTGACGCTCGACCGGTCAACGTCGCGCTGGATGAGCATGGACTCGAGCTCCATGCGATCCTCGTCACGCACCACCATCTCGACCACGTCGGGGGAGTCGCGGAACTCGCCGCGGCGCACGGAGCCAGGGTTTTCGGGCCGGCCCGCGAGAGCATGCCATGCGAGGTCGAACGACTCGTTGACGGAGACAAAGTCCGCCTTGCAGACGTTGGCATCGAGTTCTCGGTGATGGACGTGCCCGGACACACGCTGGGTCACATCGCCTATCACGGGCACGAAGCGCTTTTTTGCGGTGACACGCTTTTCAGCGGCGGCTGTGGACGCCTGTTCGAGGGATCGCCCGCCCAGATGCTCCACTCGCTGGACCGCATCGCCGCCCTCCCCGCCGCCACGCAGGTCTACTGCGCCCATGAGTACACGCTGAGCAACCTGCGCTTTGCGGCCGAGGTGGAGCCAGGAAACGCCGCGGTGATCGAGGCACTCGAGGCAACCCGCGTGCTCCGGGCGCGCGACGGGATATCGTTGCCATCGACCATCGGGCGGGAGCGCAGCATGAACCCGTTCCTGCGTTGCAGAGAACCGGCGGTGCGAGCCGCGGTCGAAGCGCGTGCCGGCCGGAACCTGCGTGAGCCGGTCGAGATCTTTGCAGCCGTTCGCACCTGGAAGGATGGGTTCCGATGACAGCGATGAAGTCCCTCGTCCGGCTGCTGCTGCTCGGCTGCGTCGCGTTCGCCGTTGCTGGCTGCAGCACCACGCCGACCGACGAGGGCTACTCCAGCCTGCCTCCCGCCACGCAGCCCGTACCCGGAAAGACCCAGTCCGCGGCGGCCAGGCCGTCGGGGGTCGTGCCGACTTACCGTGATTTCCCGCACCTGCCGCCGGACCAGTATGGCGACCTGCTCGACCGGATTCGCGCGGGCTATGCGCTGCCCGACACGCAGCACTATGCTGTCATGCGCGAGGTCGAGGGGTACCGCGCGCGGCCGGATTTCCTCGACAGGACCTTCCGTCGCGGCGAACGCTACCTCTATTTCATCGTGGGCGAGCTCGAGAAGCGCGGCATGCCGCTCGAGCTCGCGCTGCTCCCGGTGGTCGAGAGCGCCTTCAACCCCGTCGCCTACTCGCGCAGTCGCGCCTCCGGTCTCTGGCAGTTCATCCCCAGCACCGGCAAGCACTACGGACTTCAGCAGAACTGGTGGATCGACGAGCGGCGCGACGTGATTCGGGCCACCGATGCGGCGCTCAACTACCTGCAATACCTCAATCGATACTTCAAGGGCGACTGGTACCTGGCCATCGCCGCGTACAACGGCGGCGAGGGCACCGTCAGCCGGGCCATGGAACGCAACGCGGCCCAGGGACGCCCGACCGACTTCTTCAGTCTCGACCTCAAGGCCGAGACGCGCGACTACGTCCCGAAGCTGCTGGCCATCAGCCGCATCGTCGGCGACCCGACAGCTTACGGCCTGCAGTTCGCGGCCATCCCGAACCGGCCCTACTTCGACGTCGTGAATCCAGGCCGGCAGATCAACCTCGGTGAGGCGGCGGTCCTTGCAGGCATCACGCGCGACGACATGTTCGCGCTGAACCCGGCATTCAACCGGATGACGACGCCTCCCGAAGGCCCCCACAGCCTGCTGCTGCCCGTCGCGCGTGTGGAGCCCTTCCGGCAGGCCTTGCTGACC
>Ga0113563_10000816_pt1 | contig 16391 bp, 9 predicted proteins | sample Mud3Dept3metaG_FD_80117 | JGI IMG/M metagenome (GOLD analysis project Ga0113563, IMG submission 80117) | Freshwater wetland microbial communities from Ohio, USA, analyzing the effect of biotic and abiotic controls - Mud 3 Core 4 Depth 3... | ecosystem: Environmental > Aquatic > Freshwater >...
AAACGAATTCACAAATGCAGATATCGATCAGATCCTTGTCAGGAATCCGGCAGAAGCATTTACAGTCAAAATCCGCCCTCTCAATCATTAGTAGTCCCTAATAACCAATAACCAATAACAAATAACAAATAACCAATAACTCCACTCCACCATGAATATTCGCCTGCCCGTTACCCTGCTTGCATCCATTGCAGCTGTATCATGTTCACAATCAAATAAAGAAAAATCCCAGCCAAATATTGTCTTTATTCTTGCAGACGACCTGGGATATGGTGATCTGAGCTGTTACGGGCAGCAAAAATTCACAACCCCAAATATTGACAGGCTCGCCCGTGATGGAATGATGTTCACACAGCACTATACAGGTTGCACAGTCTCGGCGCCTTCTCGTTCGGTCCTGATGACCGGACAACATACAGGACATACACCGATTCGCGGCAACAGGGGCTGGGATCCTGAAGGCCAGTGGCCTTTGCCGGCTGAATCTGTTACTATTGCTGAAATGCTCAAAACAAAAGGATATGCAACTGGCGCATTCGGTAAATGGGGACTTGGTTATATAGATACATATGGAGATCCGAATAAACAGGGGATTGATGAGTTTTTTGGCTATAACTGCCAGAGTCTTGCTCATAACTATTATCCCGACCATCTCTGGCAAAATCATGAAAAGGTCCTGCTTCACGAAAATGACAGCGGTAAAACGGGAGCATACAGCGCCGATCTTATTCATCGGGCAGCAATTAAATTTATAGAAACGAATAAGGAAAAACCTTTCTTTCTTTTTTACCCCACAACTATTCCTCATGCTGAACTCTTTGCCAAAGAGGATTACATGAAAAAGTTCCGGGGAAAATTCGATCCGGAGAAATCCTATGCAGGGACAGATGATGGTCCAAACTACAGGCTTGGTCCTTATGGCTCACAACCTGAAGCACATGCCGCATTTGCCGCTATGGTAAAACAGCTCGACGATTATGTCGGTGAACTTATGGCAAAACTCGCTGAATTTGAGCTTGAAGAAAACACCATTGTGATTTTCGCATCCGATAACGGACCACACCTCGAAGGTGGTGCCGATCCGGATTATTTCAACAGCAATGGCGATCTTAAAGGCTTTAAGCGCGATATGTACGAAGGTGGTATCAGAACTCCTCTGCTTGTAAAATGGCCTGAAAAAATAAAGGAAGGATCAGTATCCGATCATGTTTCAGCATTCTGGGACTTCATGCCGACTTTCGCCGAGATCACCGGTGCCGATCCGCCTGAAAACATTGACGGGATATCATTACTTCCCACATTGCTTGGAAAAAAGAAACAGAAAGAACATGAATATCTGTACTGGGAATTCCATGAACAGGGTGGAAAAATTGCCGTCAGGATGGGTAACTGGAAAGCTGTACAACGCAACGTTGATAAAGCACCCGGGGGAGAGACAGAATTGTACGACCTCTCCACTGATGTTGGTGAAGCAAACAATGTGGCATCGTCAAATCCGGAAATAGTCTCTAAGATGGAAGAACTTATGAAACAGGCGCATACACCATCCAGGGATTTTCCGTTTGCATCTGAGAAATGAAACAGTTGACCTCACCCTAAATCCCTCTCCCAGGGGAGAGGGACTTGATAAAACGATTAAATAGAATATTTTACAGAAAAATATGATTTACAAAAACATTAAACTGATCCCGTATTCGCTCGGAATCATATCCGCAGCTTCTTTGCAGTCAGGCTGCAATCAGATACCCGAAAAGCCTAATATCATTATCATCAATGCCGACGATCTTGGCTACGGCGATATCAGCTGTTACGGTGCGACCAGTTTCAGTACACCCAACATTGACATGGTTGCAAGCCAGGGTCTCCGGTTTACGAATGCCCATTGCACTTCAGCTACAAGCACTCCTTCGCGCTATTCAATGCTAACAGGTGAATATGCCTGGCGCCGCAAGGGAACCGGGATCGCCACCGGCGATGCACCTGCTATCATAACCCCTGGAAGGATAACAATCGCTTCTGTTCTGAAGAATGCAGGTTATACAACAGGTGTTGTTGGCAAGTGGCACCTGGGATTGGGTCCGGCTGGGGGAGCTGACTGGAACGGTGAAATTACATCAGGTCCGATGGATATCGGCTTTGATTACAATTTTCTGATCCCTGCCACCGGCGACAGGGTACCGTGTGTCTATGTAGAGAACAGGAGGGTAGCAGGACTCGATCCTGCTGACCCTATAAAAGTCAGTTTTGCAGAACCAATCCTGACTGAGCCAACCGGCAGGGACCATCCTGAATTGCTTAAAATGCATCCGAGCCATGGCCACGACATGACCATTGTGAACGGGATCAGCAGGATAGGCTATATGAGCGGTGGAAAATCTGCTCTCTGGGTCGATGAAGATATAGCAGATGTCATCACAGGCAAAGCAGTCGCTTTCATTGAAAAGAATAAGGACAAACCTTTCTTCCTCTATTTCGCAACGCATGATATTCATGTTCCGCGTGTTCCGCATCAGAGATTCGTCGGGAAAAGCGGTTTGGGTCCAAGGGGAGATGCCATCATGGAATTTGACTGGTCGGTAGGTGAGATTGTTAAAACAATCTATAATCTTGACCTTTCACGCAAGACCCTGATTATCGTAACCAGTGACAACGGTCCTGTGGTTGACGATGGTTATAAGGATGATGCTGTTGAGAAGCTGGGCAATCACAAACCAGCCGGCCCTTTGAGGGGAGGAAAATACAGCGCCTTCGACGGAGGTACGAGGATCGCATTTATTGCCAGGTGGCCGGGACAAATCAAACCCGGGACTTCAGATGCTCTTTTTACACAGATCGACCTGATGTCATCATTTGCCGTTCTGGCAGGCCAATCGCTCTCCCCTGATGCCGGTCCGGACAGTTTTGATCAACTGCAGGCATTGCTTGGCAAATCAAAAACCGGGAGGGAATGGCTTGTCGAGCATTCCTCAAATGGCCGGTTGTCGGTTATAAAGGGTGACTGGAAATTTATTGAACCCGGACCCGGACCAAAAATAAATGTAAACACCAACATCGAAACTGGTAACGACACTGTTCCTCAACTTTATAATCTGAAATCTGACCTGGGAGAAAGAAACAATGTGGCAACTGAAAATCCGGCTATTGTTAAAGAATTAACAGAACTGCTCCGGAAAATAAAGGATAACGAAATAAACCGTTTAAAGAATTAACACAGAGTATGCATGATCGACCCCTCATCCCCCCTAAAGGGGGACTATTACTGTATTTTACAGATAATGTTTTATGTTATCTTTTAAATCAATTCTTAATTTATCTACGTAATATAAAACGTATTATAAAAAGTATTATAATACGTATTATAATACGTAGGTTTCAATTATTGTCTGAGAAATTAACTAATAATTACTGCATTAACCCCCCTTTAGGGGGCAGGGGGATTGGGGGGTAACAATTCAATGTAACTCATTGGTTTAAAATATGTTAAATGACCTGCTTTAAATCAACTTTCAAATTGGGAATTATTGCCATTACTCCGCTGGTGACATTGACTCAATGCGGAAAATCCGGTGACCAAAAACCGAATATCATTTTCATTCTGCTCGATGATTACGGTTATATGGACGTTGGATGCTATGGCAGCAAATTCTATGAAACACCCAATGTCGACAGGCTTGCATCTGAAAGCGTAAAGTTTACCAGCGCCTATGCTGCCTGTCCGGTTTCATCACCGACAAGAGCTTCAATAATGACCGGAATGTATCCTGTGAATACCGGGATAACCGACTGGATACCCGGACGCCAGGCAACCAACAGCGGCTCGCCCACCGATAAGCTTCTGGCACAACCCTTTAAACTGGACCTCGATCTGAATGAACTGACCATTGCCGAGATGCTCAGGGAAAATGGTTACAAAACAATGATCTCGGGTAAATGGCATCTGGGAATGGACTCTCTTCACTGGCCTGAATATCAGGGTTTTGAAGTGAACAAGGGAGGTTACAGTAAAGGATCTCCGGTAAGAAACAAACAAGCTAATGGTTATTTCTCTCCATATGGAAATCCGAGATTGACCGACGGTCCTCCGGGAGAATACCTTACCGACAGGCAGACTGATGAAGCCATACAATTCATTGAACAGAACAACAAAAAACCCTTTTTCGTCTACCTTTCTTATTATGGTGTGCATAATCCATTACAGGCAAAGGAGGACCATATCAAACACTTCACTGAAAAGGCCGAAGAAATGGGACTTACCAAAATGCCTGCCTTTACGAGGGAAAAAGACTGGATCAGGGAGAATATGAGCGATAATTTCAAGGAGAGGATCATCCAGAGCAATCCTGTTTTTGCAGCAATGATCTTCAGCGTGGATGAAAATATAGGCAGGCTTCTGAAGAGACTTGAGGAGCTTAAGATCGATAAGAATACTATTGTCTTTTTCACTTCGGATAATGGGGGGCTCGCAACATCTGAAGGTTCCCCTACGTGCAATTCCCCGTTGCGGGCTGGTAAAGGATGGTTGTATGAAGGCGGTATAAGGGTGCCCCTTATTATAAAATACCCGGGAAAAAGTCAGCCTGGAGCAGTTATAAATACTCCGGTGTGTTCAATTGATTTCTTTTCAACAATAGCTGAAATGACCGGCTCTGATCCGGGATCTGCAAGGACTGACGGTATCAGCTTTGTGCAGCTATTTACAAGGGATGAAATGAGTGATCGCCCGCTGTTCTGGCATTATCCCCATTACTCCAACCAGGGTGTTGAACCCGGAAGCGCAGTCAGGCTCGGAAAATACAAGCTCATTGATAACTTTGAAAGAGAAAGACAGGAACTCTATGATCTTGAGAATGATCTGTCGGAAACGAACGATATTTCAGCTTCCAATCCGGAAAAAACTGAAGAATTATTTAATCTCCTGAAGGATTGGAGAACAAAGACTAACGCTAAAATGATGCTGCCGAACCCAAAATGGAACGGAGGAATTTAAGAACTTACACAGAGAGACACCGGGAAGGCACAGAGGACCACAGAGGTTTTAGAGAAAGTCCCTCATTGTAACTCTGAGTAACAAAAAAAAAACGAACATGATAAATGTCAAATCTATTATTGGATTAAGCGTTGCTTCACTTTCAGCAATAACTGTTACAGCTCAAAAGAATCACGCTCTCAAAACCAGCACCCCGAATATCATCCTCATTCTCATGGATGATATGGGCAACGGAGATATAGGCCGTACAGGAGCAAACCAGTATGATACACCAAATCTTAACCGCCTTGCAGATCAGGGTATGCAGTTCACATGGTATTACTGCCCTCAGGCAGTAAGCAGCGCTTCCAGAGCCGGATTAATGACCGGTTGCTATCCAAACCGTATCGGATTCGCTGGCGCTCTGATGCCATGGGCCCAGGTGGGCATCAATTCTGAAGAGACAACAATTGCCGAAGTATTGAAAACCAAAGGTTATCATACCTGTATTATCGGTAAATGGCATCTGGGCCATCATAGGGAATTCCTTCCGTTGCAGCATGGATTTGATGAGTATTTTGGCATTCCTTATTCCAATGATATGTGGCCCGTCGATTTTGACGGAGTTGCAATACATCTGAAAGATACAACCAGCAGGTTGATGAAATATCCGATACTGCCGTTAATTGAAGGAAATGAAAAAGTTGCAGAAGTCCGTAACCTGGCCGATCAGGATAAGCTTACAACTATGTATACGGAAAAAGCTGTAAAGTTTATTGAAGAACATAAGAAACAACATTTCTTCTTGTACCTTCCTCATTCCATGGTACATATACCTCTGGGCGTCTCTGAAAAATTCAGAGGTAAAAGCGAACAGGGTATGTACGGTGATGTGATGATGGAGGTAGACTGGTCAATTGGTGAGATAATGAATGCTCTTAAAAAGAACGGTCTCGAGAAGAATACACTGGTGATTTTTACCAGCGATAACGGACCATGGCTCAATTTCGGGAACCACGCAGGTACAACCGGCGGGCTGCGTGAAGGTAAAGGATCAAGCTGGGAAGGAGGTCAGAGGGTACCGTGCATTATGAGATGGCCGGGTGTGATACCTCAGGGGGAAATATGCAACAGGCTTGCAAGTTCAATTGATATCCTGCCAACCTTAGCTGAAATAACAGGGGCCTCACTTCCTGATAAGAAAATTGACGGTATAAGCATCCTTCCCCTGATGCTTGGTGATAAAACAGCCTCTCCAAGGCATGAATTCTTATATTATTATCAGCAAAACAGCCTCGAGGCGGTCCAGTATGATTTCTGGAAGCTTGTTCTGCCTCACAGAGGGAGAACTTACCGGGGATATAAACCAGGAAAAGACGGATGGCCCGGACCTACCGGAACAGAGATTATCAATACAGCTGAGCTTTATGATCTGAGGCGTGATCCTGGCGAATGGTATGATGTGGCAGATGTTTTTCCTGAAAAAGTTAAGGAGCTGGAAGTGCTTGCTGATAAAGCCCGTGCGGATCTGGGTGATGACCTTACCCAATCCCCCGGTCCTGGCCGCCGCAATCCAGGCTCGCTCAATCAACCCTATAACAAATAACCAATAACAAATAACAAATAACAAATAATCAATAACAAATAACCCATAATATAACAACCATGATTAATCTCAAACATGCAATCGGAGTGGGGGTAGCATCCCTTTTAGCATTTCAGGCTACTGCTCAGCAAACACAAAAACGTCCCAATATCCTATGGATCTCAACTGAGGATATGAGCCCTCACCTTGGCTGTTACGGGGATAATACAGCCCGTACCCCCAATATCGACAAACTTGCTTCACAGGGAATCCGGTATACAAATGTATTCACAACCGCTGCAATCAGTGCTCCATGCCGTGCAGGAATAATTACCGGAATGTATCAGACATCAATAGGATGTATGCATATGCGGACGACATCCTACAGGCGGTCTGCCGACAACCCTCTCCAGTTTACTGCTGTCCCTCCTCATTACGTCAAGACATTTACTGAGTTTTTGAGGACCGCAGGATATTACTGCACAAACAACTCAAAAACCGATTACCAGTTCGCCGGTAATGTGGTTCCGGCAAGCATCTGGGATGAATGCAACAACAAGGCACATTACAGGAACAGGCCTGATAAAAGCCAGCCTTTCTTTGCGGTATTTAACTGGACAGGCACACATGAAAGCCAGAACTGGGACGTAAAAAATGTAAAAACTGATCCCGGGAAAATCAAAGTACCGCCATATTATCCTGATAATGAAATAATAAGAATAAACATGGCCAAGATGTATGATAATATTGCCCGCCTCGATTCCGTTGTCGGTGCCTTTATAAATGAACTCGAAAGAGAAGGAGAACTGGGCAATACAATAATCTTTTTCTGGGGTGATCATGGTGACGGATTACCAAGAGGTAAAAGATGGCTGTATGATTCCGGACTCAATATCCCTTTGATCATCAAATGGCCTGATAAATCCAATGCCGGTACTGTTGATGAGAGGTTGATAAGTTCTATCGACCTTGGACCTACGGTACTATCTCTCGCCGGTGTCCCTGTACCTTCCCACATGCAGGGTATCCCGTTCCTTGGCAGACAGACAGGAATTCCGCGTGATGCAGTATTTGCAGCGCGCGACAGGGTGGATGAATCATACGACATGATCAGGTCCGTTCGGACAAAAGATTATCTCTATATACGCAACTTTTATCCGAATGAACCATTCCCGATCTGGGTTCCTTATCTCAGCAATATGCCTATCTATAAAGAAATGCTGAGACTTGATGCTGAGGATAAGCTGACAGGTCCGCAAAAAGCCTGGATGGCATACTTGCGCCCGCCTGAAGAGCTTTATGATGTGAAAGCTGATCCTTTCCAGATCAAAAATCTTATCAATGATCCGAAGCTCAAACCCGTACTGGAGGATCTTCGCAAACGACAGAAGGAATGGACTATCGAAACAGGAGACATGGGTCATATCAATGAACCAGAAATGATTGAGCAGATGTGGCCAGGGGGAAAACAACCTGTTACCGACGTACCATATTTTATAATCAACTCTCCCGAAGAACGTGCAGCAAAGAACTATCGCGCAGGCGGATCGTATACTTCACCAATGACTTTAGGATTCTATTGTCCGACGCACGGAGCCAGCATTGTATATACCTTCGAGGAACGAAACAATCCCCGGTGGTTATTGTATTCAGGCCCTCTACATCTGAAGCCCGGAACATATAATATAAGGGTGAAAGCCGTTCGGTACGGATATAAAGAGAGTGAAGAACTTAAAGGTACATTCGAAATTAAATAATCCCTTATACTTTGCTGATAAATATTAAACACCTGACTGTCCTGGGATTGTCAGCAACTACAGCCGCCTGCACAAATTCACGGGAATCCGGGGCTGAAAATCCCTGTTTCTGCGGTTATCCAATACAAATACAAAGGATTATTTTCATATTAATATTACTGATTCTGCTTTCCTGTAACAGAGTCACCCACACCGAATTAACTCCTCCACTCATGGTGTCGGAAAACCACAGGTTCCTTGTTACAAATAGAGGTGCTCCCTTCTTCTGGCTTGGTGATACGGGATGGCTGCTGTTCGCAAAGCTGAGCCGTGAAGAGGCTGAACTTTATCTTGAAACCCGACGTAAGCAGGGATTTAACGTGATTCAGGTGATGGTTCTTCATAGCACCGAAAATGCGGTGAATTTCTATGGCGACTCAGCCATTATCTCCGGCAGGGTGGACAGACCGCTCACAACACCCGGAAATTCATTTGATGATCCGGAACAATATGACTTCTGGGACCATATCGACTATGTAGTAGATCTTGCAGGCCGCAAGGGATTATATATGGCTCTGGTACCGGTATGGGGTTCAAATGTCAGGGCAGGTCATGTTACCGTTGAACAGGCCGGAAAGTACGGGGAATGGATTGCAGAAAGATTTAAAGACAGACCCAATGTGATCTGGCTTAATGGTGGAGATGTCCGTGGTGATGACTCAACGGCTGTATGGAAAACCCTTGGTTCGGCAATAAGGCAAAAAAGCCCTGACCAGCTTATTACATACCACCCCTTTGGAAGAACACAGTCCTCAACCTGGTTTCATAATGAACCCTGGCTCGACTTTAACATGTTCCAGTCAGGGCACCGCAGGTATGACCAGGATACGATCGGTCTTGCATATGGGGAGGATAACTGGAGATATGCTGTTGACGATTATTCAAGGATGCCCGTGAAACCTACTCTGGATGGTGAGCCATCGTATGAAGGCATTCCCCAGGGTCTTCACGATACAACCCAGCCATACTGGACCGACAAAGAGGTCAGGAGATATGCTTACTGGTCAGTATTTGCCGGTTGCTGCGGATTTACCTACGGACACAGTGCTATAATGCAATTCTACAAAACAACCGACGGGAAGCCTGGCTATGGAGCAAAAGAGTTTTGGAACACCGCAATAAATGCCCCGGGAGCCTTACAGATGAAATATCTTAAACAGCTTATGTTGTCAAAACCTTATTTTGAAAGGGTTCCTGCAAATGAACTTCTGGCGGATAAACAGGGTGAAAGATATGATTATATTGCAGTTACACAGGGTGATAAATATGTTTTTGCATATACGTGGAACGGTCGTGATATCCCTCTTTCCCTTCAAAAATTACCGGGGGAAGAGTACAAAGCCTCCTGGTTCGATCCACAGACTGGAACATCGACCAGAACAGGTATATATAAAAATACAGGTGTAACAATTTTTGATCCGCCGGGAGAAAAAGAATCCGGCAATGACTGGGTACTTGTTCTGGAGGAAATCTGAAACATGGCACATACAGGCTTCACAATTATATGATCTTGTTATTTTTGGACCCAGAAACTATACCTGCCAATGACGTTAACCATTGAGAATATAATTTTAATTGGCTCGATATTACTGTTCCTTGGCATTCTGGCCGGTAAGACATCATTCCGACTCGGTATTCCCACACTTGTGCTTTTCCTTATGGTCGGAATGCTTGCAGGAAGTGACGGGATAGGAGGGATCCATTTCGATAGTCCCGGTATTGCACAGTTTATAGGAGTAATTGCTTTGAATTTCATCCTTTTCTCAGGGGGATTTGAAACCGATTGGACATCCGTCAAACCTGTATTTGGACAGTCGATTGTTCTTTCTGTACTTGGAGTATTGATCACAGCAATCACGGTGGGCTTATTCGTCTGGTGGATAATGGATTTCACAATTTTTGAAGGTCTTCTGCTTGGTTCAATTGTCTCCTCTACTGATGCCGCAGCAGTTTTTTCAATTCTGAGGTCAAAAAATCTGGCTCTTAAAGGACATATCCGTCCAACGCTCGAATTTGAAAGCGGAAGCAATGATCCGATGGCCTATATTCTCACGATTGTTTTTATAAGTCTGATCCAGAGCAATGATAAATCATTGCTGTCAATTAGCCTGATGTTCTTTAGTCAGCTAATAATAGGCGGAACTCTCGGTTACCTCTTCGGCCTTGGAGGGAAATTGATAATAAACAGGATCAGGCTGGATTATGAGGGGCTTTATCCCGCACTTGCCATTACCCTGATGCTTCTGACCTATTCAATAACCACAACTGCAGGAGGCAATGGATTTCTGGCAGTTTACATTTCAGCACTCTACCTTGGCAACCAGGAACTCCTGCATAAAAGAACTATAATGAAGATGTACGATGCGATGGCCTGGCTGATGCAGATCATTCTTTTTATTACACTGGGCCTGCTTGTGTTCCCGAGTCATATTATCCCGGTCGTTGGGATCGGTCTTCTTATATCGGCATTTCTGATGTTCGTGGCGCGTCCGGTAAGTGTGTTCCTGTGTCTTGCACCATTTAAGCTTAAAAACAGGGTCAGATTGTTCATCTCCTGGGTTGGACTCAGGGGAGCGGTCCCCATTGTTTTTGCAACTTTCCCTTTGATGGCAGGCATAGAAAAAGCAGATATGATCTTTAATATTGTTTTCTTCATTTCACTGACATCTGTGCTTTTACAAGGTACTACAATACCTGTGGTTGCAAAATGGCTCCATGTATCATTACCTGCCCGCGTAAAATCAATCACTCCGGCAGATATTCTGCTGTCGGAGTCAATAAATTCAGAAATGGCTGAGATAGTCATATCTCATGAAGCGGCAGCATCAGGAATGAAAATCATTGATCTCGGATTTCCCCAGAATGCAAGGATAGCCCTGATGAAAAGAGGTGAGAGATACCTTATTCCTGACGGTCAGACTGTAATAAATCCCGGTGATAAATTGATTTTAATTGCCGGAAACAAAGATATCCTGACTTATATAACCGATAATCTTATGGAAGTCAAATCCCCGGATAAATAACTTCTTTACCTTTTTATACTGATCAATTCACTATTCTGTTCTTAAGGAGCTTGCCGGATTAAGTATTGCTGCCTGGTATGCCTTGTAACTAATTGTAATAAAGGTGATAAGGATGGTAAGTAATGCTGCGGAAATTATCAGGAATACTCCAATGTCCGTCCTGTAAATATAATTTTGGAGCCATTTGCTCATAAAATAGTATGCTGCAGGTAAAGCAATGAGTATCGCAATGGTTACCAGTAAAAGAAAATCCTTTGATATCAGTCTGAGTATGACTAACTCATCGGCGCCAAATGACTTTCGTATCCCAATCTCTTTTGTTCTCTGCTCAACCATATACGATGCAAGACCGAATAAACCGAGGCATGCTATCAGGATAGCAAGTATTGTAAACATGGTAAATATGAGACCTCTCTTCTTATCAGCTTCAAACTGCCTGTTAAACCTCTCCGAAAGAAAGGTATACGAGTAAGGCTGATCCGGAAAGACCTCCTTCCACTTGTTTTCGATGAAGCTCAGGGTCTGATCCATATTGTTGCCACTGAGCTTCACATAAATTATATTACCTAACGCACGGTAAACCAGAATCAATGATTCGATCTCATTGTACATTCCGGTCTGGTGATAATCTGCCATTACCCCTATAACACGTGCACGGATGAATGATCCATCCCCAAGCTCTACTTTTTTACCGATCGGATCACTCCAGGCCATTCGGTTTACGAAAGTCTCATTCACAACAACGCTGTTAATCGTATCTGATGGCATATCCTGCTGAAAATCACGTCCGTTAACCATTTTTATACCAAGAGTCTCTATAAAATCATGATCAACAACAACAAAATTGATCCCTCTCGATTGCATCCCAAGATCGGTTTCGACATTGAATAACAGCTTCCCTGAACCTTCTCCCATTGGGGAACTGGTCATAGTGACATACTTAATATCGTTATTTTCAAGAAGGTTTTGTTTCAATACCGGATACCTGCGGATCATACCCTGATTAAGCTCAAGAGTCAGAACGTTCTCCTGGTTATAGCCCTGGTCCTTATTTTTTAAGTAATTTAACTGTTTGAATACTACCAGAGTGCAAATTATCATTACCACTGAAACGGTAAACTGGATAACTACAAGTATTTTCCGGAACAGACTCCCTGCTGAGCCCTGGGTGATCTCTCCCTTGAGGACAGTTGTCGGGGTGAATCTTGAAAGGAAGAATGCAGGATAGCTGCCTCCGAAAATACCTGAAACAAGCACTACTCCGATTATCGAGACAAGAACCACGGGACTGTAAAGAATTGAAAGGTCGAATTGCTTTCCTGCAAGCAGGTTAAACTTCGGGAGTAATATCATCAGCAAAACTATACTGATCAGAAGAGATATTACTGTCAGCACAACTGATTCTGAAAGGAATTGTGCGATCAGAGCTGACCGGCGTGAACCTACAACCTTGCGTAATCCTACTTCCCTTGCACGGCCTGTTGAACGTGCCGTTGCCAGATTCATATAATTCATAGCTGCAATAAGAACGAGGAATATTGCTACAATCCCGAATATATAAACATATGTAATGCTCCCGGTTGGTTCAGGTTCACTGGGATTTGTGGAGTAAAGGTGGATCTTTGTGACCGGTTCAAGTATGTATTCAACAGTTATATTGACTGGTCCGAATATCGTTTTCATATGCGCATCATACATACTGTGCATTTTGGTTTCAAATGCTTTAACATCAAGATCACGCGGAAGCAGGAGGTAAGTGAAAACACCGAAATTACCCCAGCTGCCCAGCTGTTTTGGAAGATTATTCCTTGCGGATACTGCCTCAAACCGGAAATGGGAATTGAATGGCACATCTTCGATCACACCGGTCACTTCAAAAGTATTGTCGCCGGTGGTAAGCGTCTTTCCTATCGGATCGGCATCTCCGAAATATCTTGCAGCAACAGTCTCTGTCAGAACTATTTTACCCGGATCCTTCACTGCCGACCTGACTTCACCTTTAATTATTTTGCAGGTAAAAATGTCGAATAAAGTGGAATCAGCATAGTAAAAGTCTTCTTCAATAAACTCCTTATCCTCAAATTTATAAAGTGCCCTCGGCATATTAATGAATCTGACAAATGACTGAACTTCAGGATAATCCTGGACAACCTGAGGGCCGAACGGTATTTGTGCAACAATCCATGTGAACTGATCATCCGGTTCAGTGATCTTCGACGACACGCGGTATATCCGGTCGGCATTCTCATGGTACCTGTCATAACTTACTTCATCAGATACATATATTATAAGGAACAGTGCGCTGGAGATCCCCAGAGTCAGTCCGAGGATATTCATAATACTATAACCCGGGTGTTTTCTTATATGCCGGATGGCTGTCTTGATCAGATTCTTTAACATTTTTTCTCTGAGGATTAGTTAAGGTTTAAATGTAGAATATATCTTTTCAATATTCATTGCATTGTTAATGCATTAACAGATTATTAACAAAAGTTCATGCTTACTTGATTTTAACCTGAGGTTTGTCCTTCACAATAAAGACTTTATTTTTTCCAAAGTGCAACAGAAGTGATAAAAAAGCGTCCTTAATGTGATTCAAGACCAGGACATGATTAAGACCTTCTTCCGGCTCTCTTTTCGTAACATCTTGAAAAATAAAGGCTTTGCTTTTATCAATATTTCCGGCCTTGCAACAGGGCTCGCCGCATCACTTTTAATACTCCTCTGGGTACAGGATGAGCTGAGCTATGAAAGGTTCAACAAGAATGCCCAAAACATTTACAGGGTCGAAGAGGATCAGTTTTATTCCGGTGAGAGATACCATGTAACCGTGACACCCCATCCCAGCGGGCCGGTCTGGAAAGAAAAGATACCGGAGATCAGGGAACAGACACGGATAAACCGCCTGCCAAGGATCCTGTTCCGTCAGGAGGAAACAGTATTTTTCGAATCAGCCGTAGTTGCAGCAGACTCCGGTCTTTTTGAAGTTTTTACCATGCCCTTATTACTGGGTGATCCCAAAACCGCATTGAGCTCACCCAATAAAATTGTCCTGACAGAAAAGCTCGCTTCAAAATATTTCGGAGAGACAAATCCGGTTGGGAAAACCCTTAACCTTGAAAACAAATACCAGTTCATGGTAACCGGAGTGATGAAAGATCTTCCCCCCAATTCAATGTTCACATTCGAGGCAGTTATCCCATATTCATTCCTCAGAGAAATAGGGGCGATAAGTGACTCATGGGGAAATAATTCTATTCTTACCTTCCTCTTGCTTGAAAAAGGCGTTGACACAGATGCCATCAATAAGAAGCTGACAGATGTTGTGCTTGAATACCAACCGCAGACTACCACAAAGTACATGTTATTTCCTCTGCTGGATATTCACCTGCATTCCCAGTTTGGCTACGAGATCAGCAAGGGTCCTATAGTAGTAGTCCTGATTTTCACCCTGATAGCGATCTTTATCCTTCTCATTGCATGCATTAATTTCGTAAATCTGTCAACAGCCAAAGCATCAGGCCGTGCAAAAGAGATAGGTATTAAAAAAGTTACAGGTGCAAACCAGAAAACCCTGATTGCGCAATTTATGCTGGAATCTTTCTTCCTTGTCGCGGTTGCACTTCTGTTTGCTTTGTTACTTATTGGACTGGCCCTTCCATTGTTCAATAATATTTCAGGAAAGCGCTTCATCCTTTCCGATCTCTTTCAGTTTAAATTCATTTTCAGTGTAATTGTGGTTGGGTTAGCCGCAGGGTTGATATCCGGTATTTATCCGGCATTTTATCTTTCATCAATCAAACCTGTATCCATATTAAAAGGGGAGACAATCTCAGGGAAAGGGAATGGCAGGCTCAGACAGATCCTGGTTGTTATCCAGTTCACACTTTCCATACTTATTGCCGTAGCAGCTATTTTCATGTACAAACAGCTTATACATCTGCAGGATAAGGATCTGGGATATACTAAAGAAAATCTTATCTGCATTCAAATACCTTTCGAAATGCAGCCAAAGTATTATTCCCTGAAAGAAGAGCTTCTAAAGGAACCTCTTATTGAGGGAGTTACGGCTGCAAGAAGCAATCCGGTCAGGATTGGAAGCAATTCCGGAGGAGCTGACTGGGAAGGCAGGGACCCGGAAAAAAGAGTGCTTATAGGTACGAATGCAGTTGACTACGATTACCTTAAAACATTGAAGATGGAACTTGTCTCAGGCAGGGATTTTTCACGGGAATTTGTATCAGACCTTGCAACGGACTCTACGGGTAATTTTTTTGTAAATGAGGAAGTTGTAAAGATAATGGGGGTTGATGATGCAGTTGGTAAAAGTTTTAGCTTTATGGGCCTGAATGGAAGAATCGTAGGTGTTCTGAAAAATTTTCACTTCAAGGGAGCCGACCAGCCAATTGAACCCATTGCCTTTGCGCTGACTCCGCCTGCATATCTGAATTTTATACTTATAAGACTTGCACCCGGTAACATTCCTGAAGCCCTGAAAACTGCAGAAAAGGCTTGGAAAAATGTGCTTCCGGAATACCCGTTCGACTATTCCTTTATTGAGGACGATTACAATAAACTTTTCAGCACTCAGATACGTCTTACAAAAATATTGAGGTATTTTACAATTCTGGCCATGATAATCGCATGTCTGGGGCTGTACGGACTGTCAGCCTATTCAGCGGAGAAAAGAACGAATGAGATAGGTATCAGGAAGGTAATGGGAGCAGGTACATCAATTATAATCTGGGATATGGTCAGGGAGTTCCTGATCCTGATCCTGATTTCGCTGGTAATTGCTTTGCCCGCAGGCTGGATAATAGTTGAGAATCTCCTTAAGCAGTTTGCAAGCAGGATTGAAATAACGGTACTTGTCTTTGCAGGAATAGCTGCCGGATCGATGATCATCGCGCTATTTACAGTAAGTTTCCAGGCATTTAGGGCATCAATTATAAATCCTGCAGTTGCATTGAAAGTAGAATAAAGGGTTCAAAGGTACAAAGGTGCAAAGGTATAATGGTACA
>Ga0113563_10000817_pt1 | contig 16379 bp, 24 predicted proteins | sample Mud3Dept3metaG_FD_80117 | JGI IMG/M metagenome (GOLD analysis project Ga0113563, IMG submission 80117) | Freshwater wetland microbial communities from Ohio, USA, analyzing the effect of biotic and abiotic controls - Mud 3 Core 4 Depth 3... | ecosystem: Environmental > Aquatic > Freshwater >...
GTACTACCGCTTCGACCAACTCCGCCCGCTCCTCGGCCTCATCCAGCGTCTTGATCCCTTCCAGTCCGACGCCGGACTCTACGATCTGCTTGACCCGCTTCGCCCCCTCGATGCAATCCGCCCCGAGCAGATCCATGTCCCGGATGCCGAACGCGGTCGCCGCGGTCATCAGGTGGTGCGTACCGCAGATGTCGACCACATCGATCACCAGGCCACAATCCTTCCCCGGAAAGGGGCGCGTGATTCGGCCGATCGCTTGACAATACGTCACGGGCGATTTGATTGGCCGCGCAAGCACGGCACAATCCGCACGGGGCGCATCCCAGCCCTCGAGGAAGCAATTGACGCCCACGAGCATGCGGAGCCGTCCCTCTTTGAACGCCGCCACTCGCTCGCGCCGATCACTTGGCTTGGTCCGTTCAATCACGACGGCCGCATCATGCCCGCGGTCTTGCAGTTGTTGGGTGAGCGTTTCGGCATGCGCCTGATTCACGGCGAAGACGAGAATGGACTGCCGTGGCGCCAACTTCAGTTCAGGAATACCAGCACAATGATCTTCGATAGCCGAGCAGATGATGGAGTTCCGCGGATCGTTGTTCACGGTATGCGCCAGATCGGCCTGGTCGAACTCACCCTTCTTCGTTTTCACTGTGGCAAGCGAGGTCTTCGTATACGCCCGTACCGCCCGCATGCGCGCCAGATATGGTCCATCCGCGGACTGTTCGCCCAGTTCGGTTAGGTCGGGAATCGTCCGCGAATAGACGACCGCATCGAAGACATTGGCGAGGGGGATGCCGTCCGTTCGATACGGAGTAGCGGTGCAACCAATAGCAATATCCGTATTGAAATATTTCAGTATGTCTGTATACGTAGTGCAGCTACTGTGATGACATTCATCAATGATCACGCACTTGAAGTAGTCCCGAGACCAGCGGTCTGTCAGTCGCTTGAGAAAACGTCCAGACCCCCCACATTGGGGACACAAGGGACTCTTCCCGTGGTCTCGACATTCCGCACAAACACGGGACCGCCCCAATGTCGGAACCGACGCCACCACGATGTCCGCCGACTCGGGGGCGTACTGATCGGCTCGTTCAATCCCGATGGTCAATTCGGGATGCACCGACGTCAGGGTCCCCGTCAGTTGATTGACGAGTTCAATCTGGTGAGCCAGCACCAAGAGCGGCAGCGCCGGCACATAGTCCGGGACATGGGCTAGCATCACCGCTTTCCCGCTCCCGGTCGGCGTCGAGAACAACTGGCGCCGGATGCCCGCGAGATAGGCGGCGCGGATCGCTTCGAGACACTCCCGCTGATACCCTCGCAGTTGCATGGCCATGAAGACCTTAGCCTACCACAGCATGCTCGGTCGGGTCAAGGAAGTAGTGGTAACACTGTTAACAGATGGAGCATCAAGCCCTCTTCCGGGGTTGACATTGGTGCGCGGGGGCGTCAGGCTGGCAGGCAGGGCACCAGTCCTGATCGAGCGTGCCCGTCCAACCGAGACGGGCGAGTGCGGCCCGCGAACGGCGGAGTTGGCTGATGGGCACGAAGCGCATCGGGCCTTCGATGGGGAGATCCGACGCTGTCCAGGGAAGATGAACACGTGCGCCGCAGCCATCGCAAACGACACGGACGTAGAGGCTCATGCTATCGGCGTCTTTCCACAGCTAAACGGACGGGGCGCGTCATGCGTCGGTCTTGTTGAGTCCGCCGAGCCAATCCTTCACCACGGCGACACAATTCTCCCAGCCCGGCTCGACATGATTGAGCACGGTCATCAGGGCCAGTCGGACGACAGCCGGGATCTCTCCACGTTTTTCTTCAGGCTCGGATGTCTTCTTCAGCATGGTAATCCTCCGTTTCGGGTTGTGGTTATTTACGTCAGTCGGATATCGTTATTTACGCCATTTCCGTCCGTAAGTCGGCGCGCCCGGGAACACGCGCTCGCGAATGGCGCGGACGCTGCGGCGCCGCCGGGACAATCCTTCAGCACGGCGCCGACCCCTCATCATCGCCATCCCCGCCTGGATTCCACGGATGGGGATCCTCCCACCCCAAGACCTTGAAGGCCGTCCTGAGTGCGGCAATCCCACCCGTGGTCAACCCCCCCCCTCTGTCGGTCGTCCGCGGAGCAAACTGAACGCAGCAATCCTCCAGCGCGTCCAGTGCCTCACGCCATTGGGCCGTGCGTCGGCGAAGAATCATTGTCGCAGTGGAGTCCGTATTTGACTCGTCCTCGCTCATGCCTCCTCCGAGTCCCCATGTGCGCGGAAGCGCGGGGAACACGCGCTCGCGGATAGCGTGGACATCTGCTGCAGCTCCACCGGGAAAGCGAACCAACTGTATACCGCTCACCACCGTGTCTCCATGTGCCGTGAGATGCCGCTCAAGGAGCGCCGCCAGTTGATCGAAGCCCACTTCCAATCGGGAGAGCCGTCGTTCCCATTGACTCATCGATCCCCTCCGGTTGTCTGCCCTTTTCGTCGTAGTCCCCGCTGCACAAACGCGACCGCCGCGCGCACTTGGCGATGATGGGTCCGCCGCACGCGGTTGATCCGGGCCATCGTCTCCACCCGGATCGAATCCTCGAACCCCGGATGTGCGGCCTCAGCCAATTGCGCTAGCCGCTCGCTGGTTGCCGCATCAGCCGACTCGATCGCCAAAGAGGCGAGCGCGAGCAGGAGTGTCCGTTCCGGGCCGGTCATCGCGTCCTCGTCGTCAGCAACCGCCACCCCATCGCACGCACCAATCGTTCCGCATCCGCATCATCGCGCATCTGCGGCAGCAATTCCACGACGCTCGCGAGTGCCCCGTCAGCGTCCGCCAGCGGACCGCACGGGAGCGCATCCCCCCAATGGCTGGCCTCGAAGTCGGTCCGCCGCAACAATTCCTCGAGTGCTGCTCGACTGACGGTCGCCTGGAACAGCCAGTCGGCCAGGTCCACCTTCCGGGCCGTCCAACCGGCCGGCTTTCGCCAGCCGGTCTCCCACTCCAGCATTCCGTCTAGTCGATAGGGCGACCGGGCCTCGGACTGCCGGAACCGGAGATGACAGCGCAGTTCTTGCGGGGTCGGATCGACCAGGAGATTCAGTGCTAACAATTCGTAGCGCTCCCGGGACCAGAACCCATCCCGGGAAAAGAACGCGGTCAGGTCTTCGACCACCCGCTCGTGCGCCAGAACAGCCTCCTCGAAAGCGTACCAGCCGGTATCCATGGTCAGGCCCATGCCGAGCTGTACGCGTCGCGCCTGGGTCACGTGGTAGCGAATGGCCAGCCGCTGGAATTCCTGCGCCAGATCGAGGGGGTTCGGCCCGTCGTGAACGGGGGCCACGGAGACATGCAGCGTCGGCGGGAGATGCTGGAGGGCTTCCCGGATGACATCTTTCCGCGGCCGGCGTTCAATGTCAGCCAGAAAATCAAACAAATCCCAATGCTTACTACACCCAAAACAATGCGCTCGATGAGCATTGACCGTGAAAGAAGCGGTTTTCTCTTGGTGAAACGGGCAGCAGCCCACCCATTCGTGGCCCCGTTGCTTCAGATCGACGTAGCGGCGGACGACGGCGACGAGGTCGGTCCCCCGTTTGATCGCCGCCAGTTCCGCATGGATGTCACGACGCCTGTACATATCCTGCCTATTCCCCGAATATTTCATCTTGGCAGGTTTGGCAGAGACTGATAGAAAATTCCCGTTTACTGGATTCGTTCCTGAACTCTATGGCTGGACGGCCACAACCGATGGGTGGAGAAAGGCAAGTATCAGAAAGGATCGCAGTCGAGCGACCGTAGTTTTCTTCCAGCAACCGTACGATCTCGGGATGTTTCTTTGAGGGGGTTGCCATGCGAGATCCTTTCGTTGTTGAGTGCAACCTAACTACCACTTACCTACGCCACAATCAAGTGACCATCACTTATTAAAACGGCACAACTGTTCATTTCCCTCAGTCACTCTCTGCTCGCTCTCGCTCGCATCCACTCAAGCTCCGATGCACTCAACCTAGATCGAGGGAGGGGAGGGGGCAGCACGACCTAGCCCCCCGACTTGTGATCGGGAGGGGGTGTGCCGCCACTCAACCTGAGTCTCGGTCGGTAGAGTGGCACCCCAGTCAGGTGACGTACCGCTGGGGCTACAGCCTACTTAGTGACGGTACGCACCCGCCATCACTCCCTGCCTCTCGCTGTCTGCACCAAGGCTGCCGCTCTGGAGTGAGCCCCACGTGGTAACGGCATGAGTATTTCGGGGTTGGCGCCACCTGTCATGTCTAACCAGTCCACCAATCCCATCAAATGGCAACGGCCCCCGAGATTGCTCCCGGAGGCCGTCGTCTGTTTCGCAACCTGCTCTCACGCTTGTGTGGGCGATCAAGACAACGCCGCGAAAGGTCTTTTCATCACGTGATTGTCTTAATGCCCACACACCTTCTCGCTACTCTATTTCTCTGCATTCGTCAAGCCCAATTTTGCTTCCCCGGGAAAACATGCTACCGTGGGCTCAGTTGCGATACCCCTCCCAAATCGTCGCAACCAGAATACCTTCCCTTCCTAGCAGGGCGGTCCTGGTTCTCCCTCCAGGACCGCCACCTCTCAGCGGAGGTCCAGTGAAGGGGGGAAGTGAGGGAAGTCGGTTGGACGGAGCGGTCGCTGTGTCGACCGAACGCGGAGAAACTGCCACGCACCGGCCGCGAAGATCGTGTAGGCATCCAATTGGCTGACGGATCGATCGGGGTGCTCGAGCAGCACACGACCAATGGTCTTTCGGCGCATGGCGATGGCCATTGGCAGTCGATAGACGGCCATGACATCGAGAAAGCGTCCATAATGGAGCAACTGGATACAGGAGACATGGGTCTGCTCCGTGCGCAACCGTTTCCGTGGTTTCCCGTGAGTCACGAGATTCCAGTTCCATCGTGCGCCGAGATTGCCGGCGCGAATCTGGGAGGCGAGGACCAGATCGGTTGCGAAGGATGGCCACTGCTCGAGGAACCATAGGTAGGCCAATCGATGTATCTGGGTTCGATGTTGGCTGTCAAGCGGAATCGCAGTCACGGTGAATCCCCCTCACAGTCCACAGAGCGCGCGCACGTCTGATCCAAGCGCCGCCACCGACCATTGCTCCACATCGATGCCAATCGCGCGCAGTTCTTTCACGCATTCGGCGCGTTGGCGTTCCAAGGATTCGACGATGGCGCGGTATTCCTGTATCGCGCGAATCAGTCGCTGCACATCGCCCAGTTCAATGATGGGGTGACCGTCCAGCGCTTTGATCGCCTCCTCCGCTTGCACGACGGCCCGCTGGAGTTTCTTCACCGCCGCGCGATCCCGTCTGGTCATCAATCAATCCTCCGAATCTGTCCCCGGTCCATCCAGACCCGGCGGTCCGCGGCCTCCCACGCCCGCTCGAGATGGCTCACGAAGATCACCTGATGCACGCCCAGTTGGGCGCGAAACCGCCGGAGCATCTCGAGGTAATGGGCGGCATTCTCCGCATCGAGGGCCGAGGAGGCTTCATCCCGGAAGATCGTGTCCAACTGGATACCATTCAGTTTGGCGTTGACGGCGGCAATGGCGAGCCGGATGGCCTCCTGGATGACGGTCTGTTCCCCGCCGGAGAATCGTGTGGCCTCTCGGCCGTTTGCCGTATCGACGACGATCGGCACAAAGGTCGGCCGGTCTTTTCCCGCTTTGGTGCGAGACGCCAGTGCAAACCGGATCTGGAACCGGCCGTCCCAGAAGTCCGCCAAGAGTTGGTTGGCGAAGGCCGCCACCTCGGGGCAGGCGATCTTCAGCGCCAGATCCCGGAGCACCCCAATGAGATCCTTCACCTTCCGGTAGGCGACGGCCTCCCGTTCGTGCGACAGACAGGTGGCCATCAGTTCGGTGAACCGAGCAAGATCCGCCAGCAGCGTGGCCCGCTGGCGATCATCGGCATCAATCGTGGCCTGATGCCCGCCCACCTGCCGCTGAAGTTCGCGACAGACCTTGGCCGCTTCGGCGACTGCCGCTTCGGCCGCGACCGGCGACGGCAACGGCTCCAGGTCTGGCAGCGCCGCAATGGCCGTCTGCGCTGCCGCTTTGGCGGCCTCCAGGCTTCGCCATTCCCCGTCCCGCTCGTAGGCTCTGACGGCGGCGGTGTGCGCCTGGAGGGCACTGTCGGCATCTGCCAGCGCGGCGGTGAGGACTGGGAGCTGCTCCTGGCAGGTGCGGAGCGCACGGGTGTGTTCGTGTTGGCTGGTCACGAGGCGTTCCCGGGTGAGCAGATAGTCGGCCTGGAGGGCGCCGAGTTCGCCAATGTCGGTGCGAACCATCGTCGTCAGCACACAGACTCGACACATGGGATGCGTGAGATCGACGTCGGCGGCCAGTGCCGTCCCCCGATCCCAGATGCCCTGGATGGCTTTCCAGGTCCGGTCATCCAGATGACGAATCTCTCGCTCGACGGTAGCCAGCGCCTGGGTATGTTCCGTCGCCAGCGTCTTGATCTGTTCGAGGGCCTGCCGCTGTCCGCTGGCGGACGCGGTCAACGTGGCTATCTCGGCAAGAGCGTTCTGGTACTGCGCCGGACCCCAGTGCGGGGCCTCGACCCGATCGGCCAGTTGACTCTCAGCCTCGGCAATGACCCGTTGGAGCCGGTGCCGTTCGGTCTCACGGGCTCGATTGGACGATCGCCGGATGGCAATAGTTTCATGAATGGCGAGCAGCGCGGCCTGGTGTGCGGCATGGGCGGCGTCGGCTGCCGCCAATGCCTCGAGATCTTTGGCGTGCGCCGCCGCCCGTCCGGCCTCTCGCTCCGCGAGCGCATGAAGACCTGCTTCCGCCCGGGCCTGTCCATCCCGGTAGAGCGAGACGCCGCCCAAGTGCTCCCGATGCTCCGCGGCTAGTGTGTCAGCCGCCGCCATCCAATGGTCATAGCGGTCGAGCCCGAGAAGTCGGAGGAAGGCTTCCCGGCGGCTCACGGGATCGAGCAGCAGCAGGCTGCCCACACCCCCTTGGGCCGCAAAGACCGAGAGCAGAAACAGGTCTTCGGATACGAGAAGCGCGGCGATGCCCTCGGCATGGTCGCGGAGCAGTGGGCCGTACCTGGCGTGTGGAGTGACCAGTTCTGCCTGTTCCCGAACGCCATTCTTCGTGAGTGTGGATCGGCAACGTTGGCGTCCAACCGAGAAGTCAAGAACGATCGAGGCTTTCGGTACCTGTGCCGTTTGCTGCATGAAGCTCGTCCCGTAACTCGGGCAGCAGCGGTAGAGCGGGATGGTGGAGGAGCATTCGAGCAGGGACGTTTTGCCGGCGCCGTTGCTGCCGACAATCGCAATCAGGCCGGGACCGAGGTCGTCATAGGAGAGATCCAGTTCCTGGATGGCGTTGTATTGCCGGATACTGACGGAATGGAGTCTCATTCGCTTCGCACCTTGCGTACCGTGTCAATCAATGTCGCCATGAACTGTCGGCCCATCGGCTGGTGTTGGACCCGACGCCAGAGACTCGGGCTCGGTGGTGCCCACGGGAGATACGTGCAGTTCCGGGTCCGCCGCTGACGTCTCCGGCGAATGCCAATGCGCACAATGATGCCCCCATCGTCCCACCACCAAGCGGACCAGAGATCCTCTGAGGTGAGCGTCAACGCCAGACGGACCTCAGAAAGAATGGATTCCATGGTCCGTTCGTAGCGCTGTCGGTCACGCGTTCTCATTTCCGTTCGCTGAGTACGGCGATGCCGAACAGGACGGCGAGAAGTCCGGAGGCGGTGGCCAGCAAAGCATAGGGGTTGTCGGTGAGCACGCCCACGATCGAGGCGCTAAAGAGGACGGCCATCAGAACGAACCATGCCTGATTCGAGGCGGCGCTGCGGGGCAATTCGGGATGTCCGTTCGTACGCATGACCCGTCCTACCAGATCACTGGCGGCTTGATCCATTCCGCCGGACATGCCGTCCCAAACGCACTGTAATGGCTGATCGCCCAATAGGCATCGATCCCGGTGAAAAACGCAAAATCCGTGAGCGGGAGGAGTGGCCATCCGAGCTTTACCCAGACGTTTGGAAGGGTGCCGTCCACATCGAACCCGCACGCATAGTATCCCTGCTGCGCCTGCTCGCAGCCGGCGATGAGTCCATGCCGAAACCCAGGGTTCATCCCGATCAAATGGATATCGCCAAAGAACTCGAAGGCCGACCCCCGCATCAGGAGACACGCGCCCTGTCCCGCACCGCGTCCGCTCATGTCCTGCACGATGTCCGGGACGGTGAGCGCATTGGGCACCGGGCGCCAGCCGAGGCTCGTCATACTGCTGATCGGCGTCGCTGCCCAGGTACAACTACACGGACACGGCTGCCCGTCATCGAGAATCGTGTAGGTGGAACTGACCCGACTGACCCGCGTTTCCAGGCCGAAATAATCTGCCAAGATCGACCCAACGTTAAACAGTAACGTCACCTGTGTTCGCGCGAGGATCGGCCGCCAGCACCATCGGTCACCCGATGCGCCGGCGCTCGTCCCCCCATCGCTGGTTCCGTCACGGAGATCGGCCGGAAGGGGCAGTTCGTTGAATTCTCCCACCGTCACGCGGCAGGTCGTGTTGTCCACATAGAGCCGGAGTGAATGGAGCGAGCCGGCATCGATGTGAAGGCGGGGCAGCCGACAGCCGCCCTCCACGGGTTCGCCCTGCGCGACGATCTGATAGGGTAGCAGATCAAACGTCTCTGGCGTCGGCGCCCCCTGCGCCGTCCCGGCACTCCCGCCGTCAAGGATCGAGGGCAGGCCAAGGGTCACCCGTGGCGAAACCGCGTGACCCATCGCGGGAAGGAGCAGGAGCAGGCTGATGAGAACCCATCGCCGCCGGAAGACGAGCGCAAGGGCACCGAGAAGACTCAGCCAGATCCATGGGGTCGCAGGTGCTCTGGCGGGACAAATGGCACACCCCCCGGCATGGCAGGTGGCGATCGTCCATTGGTTGGTCACCTGCTCCTGACTGACCTGGGCACCCCAATACCAGTTGAAGGGCGACTCATCGACGCCGGGTCCGGTCTGCTGTGCGGTGACCGTGGTGAGTGCGGTGAGGGGTCCGGTGTAGTTGGACAGTACCGGGCTCGCCCAGTGGACCTCACAGAACCCCGGCTTACTGACCACCCGTCCGTCGGTTTCAATATCGCTATCGCATTTGCCCTCGTGTTTCACGATCGTGTGATCATAGAGCAGGACCGGGGCGGCGAACGTCCCGAGCGGGATCTGCTGAAACCCCCGCATACGGACGGTCCCACCACCGGTAAAATCGCGAAAGGAGGCCACGTGCCGCACAGAGCGTTGCGCTCCCGCCCCGATGGTCTGCGCCTCCAGATACGTGCTGTCTTGGGCGTCATAGCCATGGTTGGCCGTCGTGTATTGCGCGGTCGGCATCCACCACGTCCAGCAGGTGTCCCACGGCGAGAGTGGCGAGACGGTCAAGCCAAAAAAATTGACCCCGCAGGTCGGAGAAGTCTGGTCCCAGGGAATTTGCGCCGCCCAGGCGGTCATCCGGCACGCATTGGCCTCATCGTACTTGGTGTTGTTGACGTATCGTTCCCAATGTTGGCCGGAACTCGGGGTTGCCCAGAGCACTAGACCGAGGAGGATCCAGGGCCAGCGGCGACGACGTTTGGTCTGGCGGACGAGACAATGGCGGAACGGATCATAGGCCAGTTCGGGAAATCCAATGACCGCGGTATCAGAGATGAGAAAGCCTTCCCGGTGAATCAGCATCATTTGCGTCTGCCGTCCTTTCCTCCGATTAGTCGCAAGTCGTCGTGCAATGGGTAAAGTCGTGCGAGCAGTCGGTCGTGCAGCAGGTGCCGTACGAGGACCACGAGTCGCAGTCATCACCATCGCCGCAGCCGGGCAGCGCCAACATGGCCCACCAGGCCAGCGCCAGACCGGCGAGCGACAGCCAGAGCCAGCGGGTCATGGGATCCGCTTGGCGGCAAGGGTGGTCCGCAGATCGAGTGCCTTTTCTATCACATCCGGTGGCAGGAGCTGCCGCAGAATGGCTTCCGCCCACAAGGCGCGACTCTGCCAGAACGCTTCATCCACTTGCTGAAGCGCCGGGAGGCTCTGGCATGGCTCCTCCGCCTTTGTCCAGGAAATGCCTTCCCGTTCCCATCTCTGGAGCAACGAGAAGCCAATACCGTGGCGTTTGCAGAGCGCCGCCCGGGCGCCGTAGACGCCCGTTGCCCGGGCTTTCGCCGCTTCGGCGACGATGGCCCGCTTCTGCTCGTCGGTCCAGCGCCGCCGCCGATGCTTCCGTTTCTGTGGGGTGGTGGATGTCATACGTTCTCCTATTCGTGGGTGGAATGGGTCAGGGTACTGCGTTCCTGAACACGGATGAATCGTTCGACCATGGCGTCGATCTCGGTCGCTGGGACTTCCTCGGCGGTGAGCAGATGGAGGAAACGATCGAGGTCGGTGGTCAACGGCGCGAGGCCAGTGGGTAACTCGAGCGCGGCCGCGGGCGTCTCGACCACGATCTTGCATTCAGCGACCTCCGGATACGCTTGGGCAAGCGCGGTATGCACGAGACTCTCGCCCCGTTCCGCTCGCACCTTCAGGCGGAGCCGAGTGCCGGGCAGGACCGGCGCTTGCTCGGGGTCGGGCACCCAGCCTCCAGTGCGACTCCAACAGCCGGTGATTGTCTGCATGATCCATGACGGGATCGGACGAAACTCCACCTGTGGGGAATGGTCCGGATCAAGGGTGACCAGCAGATACCCTTTCGGTTCGGTTTCGCTGTGGTCAATCGGCGTGAGGCTTCCAGCATACCAGCCGTGAAGGCTGACTTGCTGGCGCTGATGGAGATGCCCGAGCGCCACGTACGCCCACCGTTCCCGATCGAGCCAGGTGGGCGTGAAGGCCGCTTCCTGTGCCGCATGGACTTCCCAGGATCCGACTTTCGCCCCGACCACGGACGCATGGGCGAGCAGGATGCAGGACGGTCCCCGCAGTTCGGTCAACGCCGTGAGACGCTTCAGGTACGTCTCCGGATCGGGCATCCGCACATACGGCGCACAAACGACGGCGTACTCCGGTGTCTCGACCCATGCGATGGGGTCTTCTGTGATGCGGACGGGATAGGTTGGTTGGTCCAGATACGGGACATATGATCGGTACTCGCCCACCCGATCGTGATTCCCGGTAATGCCAATGACTGGGGCAATGGTCCCGAGGCGAAAGAGGAACTGGATAAACGCTTCGCGTTCCGTCGGCGTGACCACATGCGGGGCGTCCCGCCCGATGAGATCGCCGGCCAAAAGGATCAAGTCCGGTTGGACCGAGTTCAGATCTGTTACCAATGAATCGAAGACAGCCAGCGTGTCAGCGAAGCGCGTCTTCTCGTCGAGATGGAGATCGGCAATGTGAGCTAGACGCATCAGCAGTGCTCCGCTTGCCATGTCTTGTCTGCGACGCGAAAGCAGGTAGCCCAGTGGCCCTGGTTAGCCTCGAAGGCAGTGTGATAGCCTTCACAGAGTAGCTCGACTCCATCGATCAATGGCATTCGGCAGCCACAGGAACAGCGATCTTTCATCTTGAATACCATCGTCTCGAAGAGGCGCTTATATCCGACTTCTTCGTATTGGGTACGGGGCGTTTTCTTACCGGGTATATTCAGGGGTACCATCATTCCGACCGTCGACACGAGAAATTCGCCAACTTCAGTGCACAGATGAAAGCGACACCGATCTGCGCAGATGAAGTGTCCCGGGGTGCCATACCATCGCCATTCAGATAGCGGAATCATTTGATTCCCCACCAGGCAAACCACCACTCCATGAATCGGAGCAGGAGTGGAGCAATGAGAATGGCGAGAAATATCCCTACTACGAATGCGAGTATAATAAGGCAGACGAAGAGTAATGTGCTGCACTCCATCGAATTAGTCCTTCATGTAGCGCCATTCGAGATCATCCGGTGGCTCTCCGAGCTGTTGCGTTAATTGTGCGATCATCTCGTCGCATTCTGGGGGGCGGGCGAAAGCCCCGACGAGCGGAGCGTGACCCGAGCAGTTCCACCGCGGATCCGTCTGGCTAGCGAGCCACCATGTGCCGGGTTTCAACATTTCAATACCTCGGTTCCGTCTTGTTCCCTTATCGCCACGCCGCGATCAGCCAGCCGACCCCCGGGAGGATCCACGCGATCAGAAGGATCAGCAGTCCAACGAGTCCGAGCAGCAGATGGAGGATGAGCCATCCCGTGCGTGGTATGCCCATCGCTCAATACTCTCGTTCGGCCTGTTCGAGGGCACGGCGGGCCTGGCCCATCTGGTAGCCAGCCAGGCCACCAAAGATGAACAAGATCAGCGAACCACCAAGGGCCACAAACCCCACGATGCGCAGCGTAGGTTCTGCCAAGCGTCGGGCTGCGACGAGGCATGCGATTCCAACCACGAACAGTAAGACTTCCATGGGTCACTCCAATCGGATGAGTAAGCTGACCTCACCCGTCTCGTGACGAAAGACGAGCGCTTCATCGCCCGGATGCATGGTGATCCGTGCGCGGTTCACTGGAATCGCCATGCCCGTCAGCTCGCGGAGCGCCGTGGCGACGCCCGGATAGGCGATGGCCGAATGGAAGTCTCCCAGCGCCAACCACCCAGCGGCCCACGCGGGGGTTTCCAAGCGGAACCGATAGAGGCCCGGCCCAGGCAACGTTGCCATATCCAGGACCCAGCGCATCCGGATTACCGCGAGCGATGGAGCGGATGGCGTCCGGGAATTGGCGGAACGCCCTCCGCTTTGAAGGCGCAATTGAGCAGGGCCTGTAGGACCGTGTTCGTCAACTCGGCGTCCGCGCCCATATCGACCAGTGCCTTGTGGATCCGGGCAAGCGAAAAGTAGTGGACTTCCGTCAGGCCCGAATCGCGGAGAATGCCGTGTTCCAGTTGCTGGACGACCCACTCTTGCATCACTGGACCCCTCCAGTGAGCCCGAGCGCCGCTCGGCGATGATAGGCGGCCAGGAACAGCGCCGACTTCTCGTCTCCGGCGAGTGCCGGATTCGTCTTGATGTCCTCGGTGAGCGCGTTCAACTGTTCACTGGTCGTGGCGGCCGTGATGGCCTGCCGCATCAAATCGGCCACTCCACCCACGCCCGGTGACGGCGGAGCCGGAGCCGACGGGGAGGTGGTGGTCGTCGGCTGGGGGGTCGTCACCGAGGGGGTGGAGGGCTGCCCCATCTCCAGAACGTTGCGTTCCAGGGAGATGAGGAACTGGTCGCTCCGGGTGGTGGCGGAAGCGACACAGGCACTGAGAATGCGAGCCACGGCTTCGTCCTTGGCCGCCATCGTTTGCGTGGACATCACGAGCCCCTGAATCTTGGCCAGCGCTTGCTCGAAGTACCCGTCCCACGCCTCTTTGGCGAGCGTGTGGTACTCTTCCACGGTGAGGCGTCTCCCTTGGTAGCCGTTGGGCACCCAGGGACGCGGCCCGCCGCCGAAAGACCGTCCACCACTGGACCAGCCGCTGCCGGCAGGTCGTCCCGTCTCACTGCCGTCCGGCAGACGCACCCGCCATTTTGGCCACTTGGGATAGGTCGTATCATGCACCAGAGCATCGTCCGGGATTTCGATCTCCCGCTTGTCGTTCATCAGCTTCTCGAGAAAGATCTTCCGATCTCCCATCGACTGGCACGGCGCATAGATCATGCCAGTCTCGGCGTTCTGCGCGGTGAAGTCCGTGCGCGTCCACGATCGCCCCGTCTTTTCACTCGTGCCTGACGTCACGGCAATCGCGTCTTGTTTCGGGATCACTAAACGAATCATTCGTGGCCTCCTCTGCCAGTCACGTGAATGTATGGCTGTCTGTTAACACCACGGGTTCCCAATGTCAAGACAAATGTCAAGGCGGTAGTGCCCCTGGAAACAGCACAGCCCCGCAGGATCTCTTCCCGACGGGGCTGTGCTGTTTGTGGTGGTTCTGGTTAGACGCTCAGACTATATGGGACGAACGGTGGATGGTCAATGGGGAGTGCGGGTGGGGGTTTTGGTGGGCGGGCCGGTGGGGGTTGCTGCGGCGGTCGGTCCGCCGGGCGGCGTTGGATTGACCACCACATTGGCATTGCGGACCGTGAAGATGCCCTCGTCGACCCCCCAGGCACAGGGCACTGGGGTGGGGGTCGTTGGTCCCGCAGTCGGAACACCGGGAAGAACGCAATTGTCGGGATAGCTGAATCGAATCGAGATGCGGTGTTCTTCGGTTTCTGCCTTGCCGAGCATCCGGTTGGTCGCGGAATCCAACTCGAAGTCGATCGTATCGGCCGGCCAGCCGACACAGTTGGTCGGGCAGGTATACTCGGTCGACAGTCGGACATTTGTTCCGAGGGCACTGACCCACCAGGACACGGATTCCGGCACGATGGGCACATTCCCTTTGTCCAAGAACTCGCCACGAATCCAACTGGTCGACCCTTCGGTAATCTCTCCGGGAATCCGTTGTTGGGCCATGGCCAGCTCGAGCGAACCGAGGAGCGGAATGACCCACCACCAGCGCTGCGTATGTCTCATGATTCCTCCATTTGCCCGGTCAGGGGAGTCGGCGGAGCAGCACTCGCGCCCGACTCTGTGTGAGCACCCCCGTATGACCGCGGAAGATGCCGATCCACCGGAGCCGGACTGGTGGTGTGGCGATATGTGGTGCGGTCGGGGTTCGGGTAGGCGTCACCGTTGGCGTCGTCGTACTCGTTGGCGTTCGTGTGGGCGTCGGTGTGGTGCAGGTACACACGTCATTGCAGTCCTCCGGGCCGTTTTCGCCAGCGCGGATTACGCATCGGTCATCCCACATATACTCGCAGCAGTAGGGGTCCCAGCTACACACGCAGGCGCGGCAGTCGGCATCCCCGCAACTGGCATGGGCATCGACGACCGGCGTCTCGTACGGAAAGCCGGCATTGTAGGCGCAACAGTCGCCGGCAGGTGTGGGCGTCGGCGTCCATGTGGGCGTGTGGGTTGGTGTCTTCGTGGGCGTAAAGGTCAGCGTTGCGGTTGGCGTCCCGGTCGGTGTCCCAGTTGGCGTTGACGTATTCGTCGGCGTTGACGTATTCGTTGGGGTATTCGTTACGGTCGCGGTTGCGGTGGGCGTCTGCGTACGGGTTGGGGTTTCCGTGGGAGTCGGAGTCAGGCTCGGCGTGTAACTGAGCACGGGGGTCGGCGTTGCGGTGGGCAATCCCGTAGGGGTTGCGGTGAACTTGACGCAATCCACGGTCGCCGTGTTCGTGGGGGTTCCCGTTGGCGTGCTGGTTCCGGTCGGGGTTGCTGTGGGCGTTCCCGTAGGGGTTGGGGTCGGGGTGTTCGTCGGCGTAGCGGTCGGAATGGCCGTGTCTGTGGCTGTGGGAGTTACGGTCGCGGTTGCCGTGGGGGTGGCCGTATCACTCGGCGTGGGCGTCACCGTGGGGGTCTGTGTGGACGTCGCGGTGGGGGTGCTCGTGGGGGTCGCGGTCGCGAAGCGGGTGTTGGTTGGGGTGTGGGTTGGGGTCGCCGTGGGCGTCGGGGTCGCCGTGAAGGTTGGGGTAAAGGTTGGGGTCGGCGTTGGCGTCCAGATGCAGGCGTACATGACCAGTTGCGCGCCCGGCGTGAGCGCTGCGGTCGGGGCGCTTCGCTGACGCTCCGCTGGGGTCGGACCAGCCGTGGCCACGATCGTGGCATCCGCGTAGGGCCATGTCGGTTCCGGCACGGCGTTCACCCAGAGCCACCAATAGTCTGGAATTGGTGGCTCGGCATGCCACCAGTCGACCACGCTCCGATCGGGACTCGGCGAACTGAGCACCACGTAAATATTACTGGCATCGGAGCACCCGAGAGGCGCCGTCGGTGTCGGTACGGTCATGGTCGGGGTAGCAGTCGCCGTTCCGGTTGAGGTCGGCGTGCCGGTGATCGTCAGGGTCGGAGTGTTGGTGACTGTCGGCGTCGGCGTCACGGTCTCCAGCAGACAGATGCCCGGTTCCGGTGTGGGAGTGGCCGTGGGCACTGGTGGCGCGCAGTACCCGACTGGCAGTGGGGTTGCCGTTGGAGTGGACGTCACCGAGGGCGTTGGGGTATGACTCGGACCGACACAACTCCCGGGCGGTAGACAGACATCGGCATGGCTCATGGTGCCCCACACGAGGCCCAACAGGAGGAGGAGACCCTGGCCACACCGGCGCATCTCACCACCGCAGCGTTACGGGCGTTGGCCGGCCGAGGGTTGGCGTCGGCACCGGCGTGCCTTCGACGATCGGCAGTTGCTCGGCTCGGAGGGCAAAATGATAGGTCGTCCCCGGATCGAGACCACTGATCGTATAGGTCTGCGTCGCACTCGGCCAATTGGGCGTGGGTTCGTCCGACACATTGACGGCAAATCCCGTCACCGTCCCTCCGTTGCCCGAC
>Ga0113563_10000819_pt1 | contig 16367 bp, 15 predicted proteins | sample Mud3Dept3metaG_FD_80117 | JGI IMG/M metagenome (GOLD analysis project Ga0113563, IMG submission 80117) | Freshwater wetland microbial communities from Ohio, USA, analyzing the effect of biotic and abiotic controls - Mud 3 Core 4 Depth 3... | ecosystem: Environmental > Aquatic > Freshwater >...
ACGACATCCGCACCACCTTCGCCCAGCGCTGGATCGATAAGGCGCAGGGCGGCTGGTACTATCAGAACAACGCGGGAGCCTGGACGCGTAAGTGATCCCGGTTCTGGTATTCGACATCGAGACGGTTCCCGATATCGCGGGGCTGCGCAAGATCCACGACCTCGAGGCCGGCGTCAGCGACGAGCAGGTCGCCGCGATGGCGTTCCAGCGCCGCCGCCAGGCCACCGGCGGCGACTTTCTGCAACTCCATCTGCATCGCGTTGTTGCCATCGCGTGCGCGCTGCGCGACCGCGACAGCTTCCGCGTCTGGTCGCTCGGCGAGCCCGGCGACGACGAAGGCCGGCTGATCCAGCGTTTTTTCGACGGCATCGAAAAGTACACGCCGCAAATCGTGTCATGGAACGGCGGCGGTTTCGATCTGCCCGTGCTGCACTACCGCGGCATGCTGCACGGCGTGCGCGCCGCGCGCTACTGGGACCAGGGCGAGGACGACCGCGATTTCAAATGGAACAATTACATCAGCCGCTACCACGCGCGGCACCTCGATCTGATGGATCTGCTCGCGCTCTACCAGCCGCGCGGTGCGGCGCCGCTCGACGACTTCGCGCGCCTGCTCGGATTTCCCGGCAAGCTCGGCCTCGACGGCTCGCAGGTGTGGCAGGCGTGGCAGGACGGCAAGCTCGCGCAGATCCGCAGCTACTGCGAAGCCGACGTCGCCAACACCTGGCTCGTCTTTCTGCGTTTTCAGCTGATGCGCGGCGCGCTGCCGCCGGACAAATACCAACAGGAAATCGCGCTGGTGCGCGCGACGCTCGAAAAATCCTCCGAGCCGCACTGGAAAGAATTCCTCGAGATCTGGGGTCGGGTCCAGGGTTGAATGCAGCCAGTCAGAATCGAATCGATGGACCAGGAAGGCCGCGGCATTGCGCATGCCGACGGCAAAGTGATTTTCATCAACGGCGCGCTGCCCGGTGAACTCGTCACTTATGCGCCGTATCTGAAGAAACCCAAATACGAACTGGCGCAGGTGCAACAGGTCCTGCGGCCGTCGTTTGCGCGCACGGAACCGCGCTGCCGGCATTACGGCATCTGCGGCGGCTGCAGCATTCAGCACCTCGATGCGCGCGCGCAGGTTGCGGTCAAGCAGCGCGTGCTCGAGGACAGTCTCTGGCACATCGGCAAGATCCGCCCGGACTGTATCCTGCCGGCGATTTATGGCGCGCCGTGGGGTTACCGTCATCGCGCGCGATTCTCGGCGCGCTACGTGCCCAACAAGGGCGGGGCGCTGATCGGCTTTCGCGAAAAACGCAGCAGTCACGTCGCCGACATGACAACGTGCGAAGTGGTTCCGCCGCGCATCGCGGCGCTGCTCGTGCCGCTGCGCGCGCTGGTCAACGCGCTCTCGATTCCCGACCGCCTGCCGCAGATCGAGCTTGCGATCGGCGACGGCGTCGACGCGCTGGTGGTGCGCAACCTGCAGCCGCTCGCGGGCGGCGACGAAGAACTGCTCAGGCAATTCGCCGACCGGCATCGCGTACAGTTTTTTCTCCAGCCACGGGGCCCCGATTCGGCCACGCCGTTCTATCCGGCGCATGACGGCGTGCTTTATTACTCGCTGCCCGAGTTCGCGCTCAATATCGGCTTTTCACCGACCGAATTCACGCAGGTCAATCCCGGGGTCAATGCGTTGCTGGTGCGGCGCGCGGTTAGGTTGCTCGAGCCGCAAGCGGGCGAGCGCATCGCGGACATGTTTTGCGGGCTCGGCAATTTCTCGCTGGCGATTGCGCGTGGCGGCGCCGGCGTGGTCGGTTTCGAAGGCACTCGCGGCCTGGTTGCGCGCGCGCGGTCAAACGCCGAGCACAACGGCTTGGCCGCATCGGCGGAATTCGTGCAGGCGGACCTGTTCAAGCTCGACCGCGCCGGCCTGGCGCGGCTGGGCCGCTTCGACCGCATGCTGATCGATCCGCCGCGCGATGGCGCCGTCGAGTTGATCAAGGCGTTCGCCGATGATGCGCCGCGGCGCATTGTTTACATCTCGTGCAATCCGGCGACGCTCGCGCGTGATGCCGGCGTACTGGCGCATACCAGGGGCTATGGATTGAGCGCCGCCGGCGTGGTCAACATGTTCCCCCACACCTCGCACGTCGAATCGATCGCCGTCTTCGACCGGCAATAAAAAAGGGCGTCCGCGGACGCCCTTTTCCCATCACTGGCTTTGTCAGTCGCGATTGCCGCTCAATGCCATCAGCAATTGCAGCAGGCTGGTGAACAGGTTGTAGATGCTCATATAAAGCGTGAGCGTGGCGGAGATGTAGTTGGTTTCGCCGCCGTGCACGAGCTGGCTGACCTGCCACAGGATCACCATCGAGCTGAACAGCACGAACACTGCGCAAATCGTCAGATACAGCGCCGGGCTCGCGAAGAAGATATTCGCCACCACGGCGAGCATCAGCACGATGCCGCCGACCGCCAGGAAATTGCCCATGAAGCCGAAGTCCTTGCGGGTGACGGTGGCGATCCCGGCCATCGCGAAGAACACGGCCGCGGTGCCTCCGGCGGCAAGTGCGATCAGTTGACCGCCGTTGCGCAAGCCGATCGCCACCTGCAGCAGCGGCCCGAGGACGATGCCGAGGAAAAACGTGAGGGCAAGCAGCAACGCGACGCCGAGCCCGCTGTTGCGGTTCTTTTCGATCGCGAAGAACATGCCGTAAATGACTGCGAGCAGCACGAGCGACGAGACGATCGGGCTCGCGCGCATGAAGCCGAAGTTGAGATTCACGCCGATCAGCGCGCCGATTCCCGTCGGGATCAGCGACAGCGCCAGCAGCAGGTAGGTGTTGCGCAGCACTTGCTGCTGCTGCAGCGTGACTTCACCAGCCGCAACCGGGGTTTGATAGGGGTTCTGGTTGATTTGCATTGATTCTCTCTCCTCGTCGCGCCGGAATTCCGGCTCCTGCATAAGACTACCCAAAGCGGTGCAAAGTTTCAATCAGTATCGCATTGCCTCGCGATCGGTCTGTGTTTCGCAAGCGATTGATAATGCATGGTATTATAAATGGCAATCAGATCCATGCCCGATCCGGAAGGTTGGCAGAGCGGTTGAATGCACCGGTCTTGAAAACCGGCAGGGCCGCAAGGCCCTCGTGAGTTCGAATCTCACACCTTCCGCCACCAACTCATCGCCCGTCGGTGGTCGCGTCCGCCCAGCAATTGGGCGTCTCATAAATCCTGACCTGCTCGACCCGTATGCGGTTGCCGTAGGCGGCGCCAAACGCTTTTTCGAGCATCCGCAATGCAGTGACCGACAAATGCTCGGCGGTCGGCGGGGCATCGAACAACACCGTGCGATGACCGGGAATCGAGCGCAGGAAGTCGACCACCGGCGTGTCCTTGGCATACGCGAGGAACGCGTGGTCCCACGGCTCGACGATATGCTTGTGCAGCAGCGCCTTGATGCCCGCAAAATCGGCAACCATGCCTTGTTCCGAGTCACCCTCGGCGGCCACGATCGTGCCGCTGACCGTCACCTCGATCGCGTAGCGGTGCCCGTGCAGGTGCCGGCACTGGCTGGCGTGATTGGGGATGCGGTGGCCGGCGTCGAATTCAAGCCTGCGGGTGATGCGCATCGGGCGGGGAGGGCGGGCGCGGGAAAGCGCGGATTATAGCACCGCGCCCGCGCCACGCGGTCCGGCGCCCCGGCTTAGCGCCCGCTGCTGCGGACTTCGCGCATCAGGCGGCGGTAGAGCGCCGGATTGGTCGAGCGCAGACGATTGGCGATCATGAAATCTTCGCCGCGCGCGCGGGACAGATCGATGCCTTCGATATGCACCAGGCGCACCAGCTCGAACACCGGTTTGGGCATGCTGCGGCCGGTTTCGTAGCGCGAGCCGCCGCTTTGCGTGACCCCGACCGCGGACCAGAACTGCTGCTGGTTGAGCCCGAGGCGCTGGCGCAGATGGCGGGGTTTGAAGGTCTTGCTGGCAAGTCTCATTGCAGTTTCCCTGACAAAAACAGAATATCCAATTGACATAAGAATCGCGATTTAGTTTCCGCGCCGATAATCTCGTTTTTCCCGGCGAAATGCGATAAAATTCAACACTTTGATCCGGCAATTCCTGTTCCATGGCACTCATCGTACAAAAATACGGCGGCACCTCGGTCGGCAGCGCCGAGCGCATCAAGCATGTCGCGCGGCGCATCGCACGCTGGAAACGCGCAGGCCATCAAATCGTGGTGGTGGTGTCGGCGATGAGCGGCGAGACCAATCGGCTGCTCGCGCTTGCCCGCGAAATCCAGGAGCATCCCGATCCGCGCGAGCTCGACGTCATGGTGTCGACCGGCGAGCAGGTCACGATCGCGCTGATGTCGATGGCGCTGATGGATCTGGGCCTCAAGGCGCGCAGCTATACCGGCAGCCAGGTCAAAATCGTGACCGACAGCGCCTACACCAAGGCGCGCATCGTGAGCATCGACGAGGAGAACATCCGGCGCGATTTGCGCGAGGACCACGTCGTTGTCGTCGCCGGCTTTCAGGGCATCGATGCAGCCGGCAACATCACTACGCTCGGCCGCGGCGGCTCGGACACGACAGGTGTCGCGCTCGCGGCCGCGCTCACGGCCGATGAGTGCCAGATTTACACCGACGTCGACGGCGTCTACACCACCGACCCGCGCATCGTGCCCGAGGCGCGGCGGCTCAACACCGTCACGTTCGAGGAGATGCTCGAGATGGCGAGCCTCGGCTCCAAGGTGCTGCAGATCCGGTCGGTCGAGTTCGCGGGAAAATACCGGGTGAAGTTGCGGGTGCTGTCGAGCTTCGAAGAAGAGGGCGAGGGCACGCTGATCACGTTTGAGGAAGACGAAAAAATGGAACACGCGACTATTTCAGGCATCGCGTTCAACCGCGACGAAGCCAAAATCACGATCCTCGGCGTGCCCGACCGTCCCGGCATCGCGTATCAAATCCTCGGTCCGGTCGGGGATGCCAACATCGACGTCGACATGATCGTGCAGAACGTCGGTCAGGACGGGCTGACCGATTTCTCGTTCACCGTGCACCGCAGCGATTACGCGAAGGCGCTCGAGATACTGACGCCGGTCGCCGCGCATATCAAGGCGCGCGAAGTGCAGGGCGGCGACAAAATCGCCAAGGTCTCGGTGGTCGGCGTCGGCATGCGTTCGCACGCCGGCATCGCCAGCACCGCGTTTCGCACGCTTGCGGAAGAAGGCATCAACATCCAGATGATCTCGACTTCCGAGATCAAGATCTCGATCGTGATCGACGAGAAGTACATGGAGCTCGCGGTGCGTGTGCTGCACAAGGCTTTCGGGCTCGAGCAGGCCGCGTGATTGTCGCGTTGCGGGTTTTCGGAGATATGTGAGAAACTGGTTGCAGTTGCGTTAAGTACGGAATCAAACGGAGAGATGGCCGAGTGGCCGAAGGCGCGCCCCTGCTAAGGGCGTATAGGACAAAATCCTATCGTGGGTTCGAATCCCACTCTCTCCGCCAACCAATATCCATGCGGTTCTCCAGCTGTTTTTATCAGAAATTGACAGCACGATCGCCAACCATGGCTTTTGCGTTGCTGCGCGAGCACCAGGCGAAAACGCCTGCATCAGCCGGACTACCTTCAATACCAGACCGGTTCAACGGAGGCGGACATTAAACGTTCAAGCTGGCTCGATGTTCTCGTCAGTGCCGGCGGGAGCGAGCGGCCCCTGACACCGCAGGTGCGCCGTGCGCTGGCGGCGCTCGACGACACGCTGTTCGAGTTCTGGAATCTGGGCGAAAACATCATTCTGGTGTGGACGCACGAGGGGCATGAGCTGCGTTTCCTGCTGGTGCGCCATTACGCGATCGCCGAGTCGATCAACACCGGGGCAGCCATCTCTGACGATCGCGCATCCACCGAGGAGTTCATCAACAAGATACTCGCCGGCTCCAAGTTCGTGCCGCAGGACGAGTTCGGGCGAATCAGCCGGACATTGGCGGCATCTTCGCAGGTAGTCGGGGCGAATTACGAGACGGACGACGAGGTCAGCATTGAGCTTATCAACGGTCTCGTTGCCCGCTACGGCGTGTCATTGATGCGGGAGAGAGCCGTGGTGCTGCTCGACGCCGTGGGCTTCTCGCTGCACTCGCCGCTCGAACAGGTCGCGATGCTGAACAGCCTGACCTATTCGGTGAACTCCGCTTACCGTCAGCTCCTGTCCAAGGACATCAAGATCAATTTTGCCCGCACCACGACCGGCGACGGTTTTTATATCTGGAACCGGATCAAGACCCCTGATGCCAATCTCGCGTTATACAAGCTGATGATGCTGACACTCGCGGACAACGCGGTCGCGCAACGCAAGGCGCAACGCTTCCCGGTGCCCAGGCTGCGCGCGGCTTTTCACATCGGCGAACACTTCGAGTTCTATCAGGTCGAGGCCCTGAACCCGACCACCTTCGGCTATATCGTCGGCCAGGTGACCATCGAGCTCGCGCGGATGATCGAAAAAGCGCTGCCCGGCCAGATTGTTATGGGTGACTTCAGCGTCAATCTGAAGGACGACCGGACCGGCGCCATGGTCAATCACAGCACCCTGGAATTCGTCGACAGAACTGCTTCGACCCTGGAGCAACTGAAGGGCCTCGTTATCTCGGGCGACGAGATCGAAGATTTCCGCTGCTATTTGACCGGCGAGAGCCGTGAGGACGGCACGTTCGCCGTTACTCACTACACGGTCCGGGACAAGCATGGCCTGACGCGTTCGGTCTACAACGCCAAGATCAATATCCACCGGCGCGAAGCCGAGCCGATCTTCCTGGGGATCCAGCATAAGGATCTTAACCTCACATAGGTCGGCCGCCCATGCGTTACCCGGGAACTCCCTAAAACATTACCTCATCTTCTGCTCGCACCAGTGCGCCCATGCGAGCAATTCGACGTCGGTGTCAAAGTGTCCTGCTAATTGCACGCCGAGCGGCAGTCCGCGCGGGCCGGCGCCGCACGGCAGCGTCACGCATGGAACACCGAACAGCGTCCACACGCGATTGAATATCGAGCTGCCGGTGGTATTGAGGTTGTCCGGAGCTTCACCCGGGGCACTGGGCGTGAGCAGGAAATCATAGTCGCGCATCGAATCTGCCAGTCTGCGCCTGCAATCGCGGGCGAGCACGCGTGCGGCATCGTAAGCAACACGCGTAAGCTGCCAGCCCTCGTCGAGCCGTGGCCGCAGCGTAGCGCTGATCTGATCGGGATGGTTGAGGTATTCCCAGGCAAGCCCACGCGCGGACTCGTAGCCCATGATCTTGCCGTGCTCGTCGAAAAGCCGTTCGGATCCTGCCGGAAGCTCGAAATCGTCAACTCGCGCGCCTGCCTTTGCGAATTGCGAAGCGACGCGCTCGATCGCTGCATGAGTGGAGGCGTCCGCTTCCTGCCAGCGCGGCGTGCGGCAGACGCCGATGCGGGGAGTGCGGGTATGCGGCCGGGAAAAGCCGGGCGATGCCCGTCCCGACAGGACTTGCAGGCCGAGCGCGGCGTCTTCTGCCGTGCGCGCAAGCATGCCGATGGTGTCGAGCGATTCGGCGACGAACTTGAGCCCGGCGCGGTTAATGGTGTTAAAGCTCGGCTTGTAGCCCACCGCGCCGCAGTACGCGGCAGGCCGTATGGTCGAACCTCCGGTTTGCGTGCCGAGAGCGAGCGGCACCATGTGGTCCGCAACGGCCGCCGCCGAGCCGCTCGATGATCCGCCCGGAGTGTGCGCAAGGTTGTGCGGATTGCGGGTATGCGACGGATGGTTGTTGGCGAATTCCGTCGTCACGGTCTTGCCGAGGATCACGCAGCCCGCGTGCCGCAGCAGTGCCACGCATGCGGCGTCCCATTTCGGCCGATAGCCGCGGTAAATCGGCGAATTGTATTCGGTCGGCATGTCGGCCGTGTCGATGACGTCCTTGATGCCGAACGGAACACCGTGCAGCGGACTGCGCGGCGCCTCGCGATCCAGCCGGCGGGCCTGCCTGAGTGCGAGATCGGGGTCGAGAAACGCCCAGGCGCGCACGTCACGCTCGCGCGCAGCGATGCGCTCGAGACAGGCTGCGACCAGCGCTTCGCTCGTGAGTTGGCCGCGCGCGATGCGGCGCCCGGCTTCGGCTGCGGCAAGTTCGTTCAGTGCGTCTGACATGATGGTCACCCCGATTTTTCCGCAAGTTTAACATTGCCCGCGCGGACTGCAGTTTCCGCGTGATAACATCGAATCAAATGTTGATCACAAAGGAACACGCATGCAGAAACAAAGCACTGGCAAACGCACGGCGTTCGTGACCGGCGCCTCGTATGGAATTGGCGCCGCAACCGCGCTGGCCCTGGCCCGCAACGGCTTCGATGTGGCGGTCGCGGCAACGCGCGTCGAAAACCTTTCGAACGTCGTCGCGCAACTCGAAGCGACAGGCGCACGCGTGGTGCCGGTTGCGCTCGACCTGCGCGCGAATTCCAGTATCGATCAGACGATGGCCGCGGTGACCGGTGCGTTCGGCAATCTCGACGTGCTGGTCAACAACGCGGGCGTTACGTTGCGCAAGGCGGCAACCGAAGTGACGCCGGAGGAATGGGACGCGGTAATGCAGCCTAACCTGACCGGGACGTTTTTCATGTGCCGGCAAATGGGCCGGCACCTGATCGGTAGCGGCCGGCCGGGATGCATTATCAACATGGCTTCGACCCATGGCGTCATCGGTTTTGCCGAACGCGTGGCTTACGGCGTATCCAAGGCCGCGGTCATGCATATGACCAAGATGCTGGCGATCGAGTGGGCGCAACACGGCATACGCGTCAACTCCATCGCGCCGGGGACGGTGGATACGCCTTCGCGCGCGGCATTTCTGGCCGATCCCAAGACGCGCGAAATGATGCTCAATCGGGTGCCGCTGCACCGGCTCGCTACTGCTGATGAAGTGGCCGCCGCAGTATGCTATCTGGCGAGCCCCGAGGCAGCCTACATCACCGGGCACACGTTGATCATGGATGGAGGGCTTACCGCGAACTGAAAATCCTGGCTATGGCGGCAAGGCAATTTTCTGGTCGACGCTGAACTGGTAATCGTGGAACACGTGTTCCGCGCTGAGTAGCTGGTAGGTGCCGTCGGCAAGCCGCCGCGTGGTGTCCTTGAGACGGTACGTGTTGTGTCCGCAGGTCCAGCAGTCGAAGTTGCGCATGGCGGTGCACAGGCACGTCTTGTCCATCACCGAGATTTTTTTCGCCCCCGGGTGGGCCGCGACCTCGCGGTTATAGGCCGTGATGTAGGCGCAGTTGCCCGTGCTGTCGAGCAGATAACCGTAGGCTTCGCAGTTCGGCCGGGTGCCCGCGCCGATTGCCGGGCTGCCTTTCAGCATGCGCATCGGATAGCCGGTCGGCGAGATCATGTTGACCTCGATGTCGTCCTCGCTCGCCTTGAAATACTCCTGCTTGATCTTGTCCGGAAGACCGCACTCGCGTGTCCCCGTAAAACGCGTTGCCACCTGCACCGCCGCCGCACCCATTTCGAGGTAGGAAACGGCGTCGCTGCCGGTGAAGATGCCGCCCGCCGGAATGAGCGGGATTTCGAGATTTTCGGCGCGCAGGTATTGCAGGATTTCGGTCACGATCGTGCGCAGATCGTGCTTTGCCCAGTCGTCGATGCCGAAGCCGAGGTGTCCGCCGGCAAGCGGCCCCTCGACGATAATGTAATCGGGCAGGCGGCGGAGCCGGGCATTCTTGCGCAGGAACAGCTGCAGCGCCCGCAGCGATGAGACGATGATGCCGAGCCTGGCGTCACGAAACCGCGGATGGTCCGCAATCAGCGCAAACGAGCCGAGATGCAGGCCGGCGCTCAGCGTGATGCCGTCGATTCCGGCGTCGAGCGCCGCGCTCAGCCTTACGCGCAGCGTTTCGCGCGGCGCATTCATCGTGAGTTTTTCCATGCAGTTCACGAAGATCAGGCCGCTGCCGCGCTTGGCCTCCATGGTCGCGCCCAGATGGTTGTGCGTCGCCTTGGCGAGCCGGTCAAGATCGAACAGCACCGCGGATTTATCGGAGCTGGCGACGTTGAATTTATAGCGCTTGAGCTTGCCGCTGACGTAATTCGTCTCGTAGCGCCGGTCCGAGACCGTTTTAACCATGGCATCCGAGACGTGCCCTATGCCGCCGAGCCGCGCCGCTTCGAGCGCCAGCGTTGCCGTCGAGATGTCCACTCCCATCCCGCCAACCATGATCGGCACGAGTTCCTGCGTGCCCAGTCGCAGGCGAAAATCATCCACGCGTTTCATGCATGTCCTTAGAACGCGGCGTTGGCTGAAAATCCATGGCAATTGATCCCGCGGGGCGTGAGCTTCGGCGGATTATACAAGCTCCCGTCGAAGTCGCTACAATTAACCATGCGATGATCGGGGGCAACGGCTTGAATATGACGGCAATCAAAACTGTTTTCGTGACTGGCGGCGCGGGCTTCATCGGCTCCGCGCTGGTGCGACTGCTGATCGCCGAGAGCGATTGGCGGGTCGTCAACATCGACAAGCTGACTTACGCCGGAAACCTCGAGTCTCTGGCGGGCGTCGCCGACCATCCGCGCCATGTATTCAAGCGCACCGATATCGGCGACCGCGCAGCGCTTGACCGTCTGTTCGCCGGGTATCGCCCGGCCGGGGTGATTCATCTGGCGGCCGAATCGCATGTCGACCGCTCGATTGCGAGCCCGGCGGACTTCATCCACACCAATATCGTCGGCACTTACACGTTGCTCGAAGCCGCGCGTGATTACTGGCAGAGCCTGCCGGAAACAGCGCAGGCCGGCTTTCGCTTTCACCATGTTTCCACCGACGAAGTCTTCGGCAGCCTTGGCGATGCCGGTTGTTTTTCGGAAACCACCGCCTATCAGCCTAACTCGCCGTATGCCGCTTCCAAAGCTTCGTCCGATCACCTCGTGCGTGCCTGGCACCACACCTACGGCCTGCCGGCGCTCATCACCAACTGCTCCAACAATTACGGACCCTGCCAGTTTCCGGAAAAGCTCATCCCGCTGATGATCCTGCGCGCGCTCGAAGGCAAGCCGCTGCCGATCTACGGCAATGGCGGCAACGTGCGCGACTGGCTTTACGTCGACGACCACGCGCGTGCGCTCAAGCGCGTCTTCGAAAGCGGGACGAGCGGTGAAATCTACTGCATCGGCGGCCACAACGAGCGCACCAACCTCGAAGTCATCGATGTCCTCTGCGCCCAGCTCGACGAACTGAGGCCGCGCGCCGACGGGCGCCCCTACCGGGACCAGAAGACTTTCGTTACCGACCGGCCGGGGCACGACCAACGCTACGCCATCGACGCCGCAAAAATCCAGCACGAGCTCGGCTGGACACCGCAGGAGACTTTCGAGACGGGGATCAGGAAGACTGTCGAGTGGTATCTCGCCAATCCGGAATGGGTTGCCCATGTCCAAAGCGGAGAGTATCGGCGCTGGATCGATCAACACTACGGGAAGGCGATATGACCAGAATACTTTTGCTGGGGCGCGACGGTCAGGTCGGCTGGGAATTGCAACGTTCGCTTGCGCCGCTGGGCACGGTCATCGCGCCCGGTCTCGATGAACTGGTGTTCGAGCAATTTGACGTTCTCAAAGCCGTAGTCCGCAAGCACGCGCCGCACCTCATCGTGAATGCCGCCGCTTACACGGCAGTCGACAAAGCCGAATCCGAACCCGATGCGGCAGCGACGGTGAACAGTCAAGCGGTGGGGGTGCTCGCGGAGGAAGCGAAGAAACTCGGCGCGTTGCTTATCCATTACTCCACCGATTATGTTTTCGACGGCAGCAAGCCCGGTCCCTACACCGAAGACGATGCGCCCAATCCAATCAGTGTCTACGGTCGCACCAAGCTCGAAGGCGATCGCGCGATTCAGGCAAGCGGCTGCAGGCATCTGATCTTCAGGACCAGCTGGGTTTACGCGGCGCGCGGCGGCAACTTCGCGAAGACCATTCTGCGCCTCGCCGGGGAACGCGACGAGCTCAAAATCGTCGCCGACCAAGTGGGGGCGCCGACCTCGGCGGAGCTCATCGCCGACGTGACTGCGCTGTGCGTGGGTTTGGTCACGCATTGCCCGGAGCGTTTCGCCGCTACCGACGGCATCTATAACCTGGTCGCCTCCGGCGAGACCTCGTGGCACGACTACGCGAAATTCGTGGTGGAAAGCGCGACGCGGCTCGGGCTGCCTCTGAAACTCGCGTCCGGATCGATACGCCCGATTGCGACCCGCGAATACCCGCTGCCTGCGGCGCGTCCGCTTAATTCGCGGCTGGCGACCGGCAAACTGAACCGGGTGTTCGGCATCGAATTGCCGCACTGGCAGATCCACCTCGAACGCGTCATCGCGGAGCTCGTCGCTTGCCGGCAGGGAACGGGAGGGCGATAGGATTGTGGACTGGTCGGGCGAGCGGTATATACCGGGCATGGGCGGGCAAATTGAAACCGAGCATCTTCACCGGTATGCAATTGCGCGGGAGCTGTGCTCCGGCCTCGATGTTCTGGATATTGCCTGCGGCGAGGGTTATGGCGCCAGGTTGCTCGCTGAACGCGCGCGTTCAGTAGCCGGTGTCGACAGTGCTCCCGATGCCATCGCGAATGCGGCGGCAAGATATCCCCGCCCCAACCTTCAGTTTCGCCACGGTACGTGCGCCGAAATTCCGTTTGCGGAGGCATCGTTTGATCTGGTCGTGAGCTTCGAGACCATCGAGCATCACGATCGGCATGAAGAAATGATGAGCGAGTTCAGGCGAGTGCTCAGGCCGGGCGGCGTAGTGTTGATTTCCAGCCCGGACAAGTTGCACTACGCTGATTTGCCGGGCCACCGCAATCCTTACCATGTCAAGGAGTTGTATGCGGATGAGTTTGAATCTTTGCTTCGCCGCTACTTTCGCGAAGTCAGGATATTCGGCCAGCGCGTCTGCTTCGGATCCTATGTCATGCCTTTCCGCGACGACTCCCGTCAGGCGTTCCTGACGATGAAAGGAAGCCCGGAATGCGTTGCAGCAGAGAAGGGGATTGCCGATCCTGTTTATCTGGTCGCGCTCGCCGGCAACGCTAAGCTGCCCGAACTTGCGTGCGGCATTTTCGAAAACACGCGCGCGCTGGTGGAGTCGGTGGTTCAAATGCGCGTGCAGCAAGCGACGGAAGAACTCGAGACACAGTGGCGCCGGCGGGTCTTCTACCGGTTGGGTGATGCAATCGATTTTCGCCAAGGGGGCAACGCGCCTCTCTTTGGAAACGAGGGCTGGGCGATCCCGAACGCCTCCGGAACATGGTCGGTGGCTGAGCGGCCCGCATTGAGGCTGCGCCTGACCGAGCCGGCGGCAGGGGCGCTCAGGCTTTCTGCACGGCTGATTCCGCTGGTTGCGCCAGGCCACGAACACATCTCTGTGGAGGTGTTTGCGAACGGCGTCAGCGTGGGAGTATGGTCGTTCGGCGAGGCCGGGGTGGCGGAGGTTGCGACGACGATTCCCGGCGATCGGGTGCAGGAGCAGACCGAGCTCACGCTGGAGTTTCTCATTGACGAGCCGCGCTCGCCCAAGGAGCTGGGGCTGTCGGAGGACGAACACAAACTGGGCCTGTTGCTCATCGAGCTGCGGTTGGATCCCGCGTGAATGTTTTGAAGTGCGCTTATACTAGCGGCTGGGAAGAAAACATGAAAAAACGCAAAGGCATCATCCTCGCCGGCGGTTCCGGCACACGGCTTTACCCGGCTACGCTCGCGGTATCCAAACAGCTGCTGCCGATCTTCGACAAGCCGATGATCTACTATCCGCTCGCAACGCTGATGCTCACCGGAATTCGCGAGATATTGATCATCTCGACGCCGCAGGATACGCCGCGGTTCGAACAACTGCTCGGCAGCGGCGCGCGGTGGGGGTGCAATCTCAGTTATGCGGTGCAGCCCGCTCCCGAGGGCCTCGCGCAGGCGTTTCTGATCGGCGAATCCTTCATCGGGCGTGACCACAGCGCGCTGGTGCTGGGGGACAACATTTTCTACGGCCACGATTTCGCCGCGTTTCTGCAGCGCGCGAACGAACGGCCGAGCGGGGCGACCGTGTTCGCCTACCCGGTGCAGGACCCCGAGCGCTACGGCGTCGTCGAGTTCAATGGCGAAGGTCAGGCCGTCAGTCTCGAAGAAAAGCCGCAGCAGCCGAAATCACGTTACGCGGTGACCGGCCTTTATTTCTACGACGACAACGTCGTCGAGGTCGCCAAATCGGTCAAGCCTTCCGCCAGGGGGGAACTGGAAATTACCGACGTCAACAGGCACTACCTGAAACGGGGTCAACTCGATGTCGAAGTCATGGGCCGAGGTTACGCCTGGCTCGACACCGGTACTCACGAATCGATGCTCGAAGCAAGCCAGTTCATCGAGACCATCGAGCGGCGGCAGGGCCTGAAGATTGCCTGTCCCGAAGAAGTCGCCTGGCGCCTCGGCTGGATCAGCGACGCAGAACTCGAAGCCCTGGCTCAGCCGCTCGCGAAAAACGGTTACGGCCAATACCTGTTGGGCCTGCTCAAGGAAAAGGTATTCGGATGAAAGCGACTCCGACTGCAATTCCCGACGTGCTCGTCATCGAGCCCCGGGTGTTCGGCGACGACCGCGGATTTTTCTACGAAAGCTTCAACGCCCGCAAGTTCAAAGAGCTGACCGGTCTCGAACCGGTCTTCGTTCAGGACAACCACTCGCGCTCGGCGAAGAACGTGCTCCGGGGCCTGCATTATCAAATCAGGCAGCCGCAGGGAAAACTGATACGCGTCGTGTCGGGCGAGGTATTCGATGTCGCGGTCGATATCCGCAAAGGCTCCCCGACCTTCGGCCGCTGGGTCGGACAGACCCTCTCGGCGGAAAACAGGAAACAGATGTGGATCCCGGTCGGATTCGCGCACGGCTTTCTCGTGCTCTCGGACTACGCCGAGTTTCTCTACAAGACGACTGATTACTGGGCGCCCGAGCACGAGCGCTGCATTGCCTGGAACGCCCCCGACCTTGCGATACAGTGGCCGCTCGAAGGAGCGCCAATCCTTTCGGCCAAGGATGCCAACGGGGCCCCATTGGTACGGGCGGAAGTATTTTAGAGATAGGGAAAAGCCCCAACCTTATGCCCACCGCTTCGCAGGTTCTGGGAACATTCGCGGCCGCACTCCGGTTCGAAGACATTCCGCCGGCGGTCGTCGAACGCGCCAAAGACTGCATCATCGACACGGTGGCGGCGGCTACGTTCGGCGCGCCGTTTCCGTGGAGCCGCATGGTCGCGGATTACGCGCGCCGCTACGGCAGCGGCGGTCCCTGTTCGATCATCGGCTCGCCGGGCCTGCACGTGCACGCGCCTTATGCGGCGCTCGCGAACGGCGTGCTTGCGCACGCGTACGAGCAGGACAGCATACGTGACCCGGGCGTCGGCGCGCACCCCGGTTCGACGCTGCTGCCGGCACTGCTCGCCGCGTGCGAAGAAACCGGTGCTGATGGCAGGAGTGCGGTCGCGGCATTCGTCGCCGGCTGCGAGGTGATGTTTCGCATCGCCCATGCGACGCATCACAGCCCCGAGACGCTCGGGTTCCATTCGCCGGGCCTCACCGGCACCTATGGCGCCGCGGTGGCGGCAGGCCGCGTGTTCGGTCTGGATGCGCGCCAGCTGGTAAATGCGATCGGCATCGCCGGTTCGTTGTCCTCGGGTTTGCTCGCGTTCACCAAGTCCGAACACGGCGCAATGATCAAGCGGTTGCACCTTGGACGCGCGTCCGAGTCAGGCATCCTCGCGGCGCGGCTCGCGCTCGACGGCTACACCGGGCCTGAAACGGTGCTCGAAGGAAAATTCGGCTTCCTCGATGCTTATTGCAACGACGCCGACTGCGATCCGAAGCTGCTGACGGCGGGGCTCGGCAAGACCTGGGAGACTTCGCTCATCTGCATGAAGCGCTATGCCTGCCATATCAATGCCCATACGCCGGTGCAGGCGTTGCGCGAATTGATGGCGGAGCATGCATTCCAGGGAGCGGATGTGGCGCACGTGCGGGTCGAGGGCAGCGCAAGGCTGCTGAGCCATCACAATATCCCCGAGCCCGCCGACATCATGAAGGCGCAGTACAGCGTGCCGTTTTGCGTTGCGCTCGCGCTGTTCCGCGATCCGGATGATCCGCGCTCGTTCGACGCGAGCGCGCTCGACTATCCCGCCATTCGCGCCGCCTGCCGGAACCTCGAGCTGCGCGAGTTCAAAGAAGGCGCCGAGTCGGTCAGAAGTTCGCGCGTGACGGTGCGGCTGAAAGACGGGCGCGAGTTTGCGCGCGCCCGCGACACGTACAAGGGCACGCCGCGCGAGCCGTTGAGTCG
>Ga0113563_10000820_pt1 | contig 16358 bp, 14 predicted proteins | sample Mud3Dept3metaG_FD_80117 | JGI IMG/M metagenome (GOLD analysis project Ga0113563, IMG submission 80117) | Freshwater wetland microbial communities from Ohio, USA, analyzing the effect of biotic and abiotic controls - Mud 3 Core 4 Depth 3... | ecosystem: Environmental > Aquatic > Freshwater >...
GTCGGCGCCGGCGAGGCCGCCGGTATTCTGGACAGCCTGCTCGACCGTCTGGCGACCTACAAGGAAAAAATCCTCGCCATCAAGAGCAAGATCAAGTCCGCGCTGTTCTACCCGATTTCGATTATCGTGGTGGCCTTCGTGATCACCGCGGTCATCATGATTTTCGTGATCCCGGCGTTCAAGGAGGTGTTCACCAGCTTCGGCGCCGACCTTCCCGGTCCCACTCTGTTTGTGATGGCGATCTCGGATTTTTTTGTCGAGTACTGGTACCTGATATTCGGCATCGTCGGCGGCAGCGTGTATTCTTTTTTCTGGACCTGGAAGCGATCCGAAAAAATGCAGAGGATCATGGACCGTTTCATGTTGCGCGTGCCGGTGTTTGGCGGACTCATCAGAAAATCATCGATCGCGCGCTGGACCCGCACGCTGGCGACGATGTTTGCTGCCGGCGTGCCGCTGGTCGAGGCCCTGGAGTCGGTCGCAGGCGCCGCCGGCAATTACGAATACTATCTCGCAACCAAGAAGATCCAGGCGGAGGTGTCCACGGGATCGAGCCTGACCTCGTCGATGCAAGGCACCGAAGTCTTTCCGAACATGGTGATCCAGATGGTATCCATAGGCGAAGAATCGGGCTCGCTGGACGGAATGTTGTCCAAGGTCGCCGATTTCTTTGAAGCCGAGGTCGATGATGCGGTCGAGGCGCTTTCAAGCCTGATGGAACCCATGATCATGGTGGTACTGGGCGTGCTGATCGGCGGCATGGTGATCGCCATGTATCTGCCGATCTTCAAGATGGGCCAGGCCGTTTAGAAAGCCCGCCGTTTGATTTTCCCGCCCTGTTGCGCTGTGCATCCGGGTGGCCGGAGCAGCGCCCGGCCATCGCACGCCGTCGCTACCCGCGGTCGCCAGCGCGCGCTGCGCCAGCCCGTCCCCATATCGATTTCAGCTTTCACGGATAACATTCGATGAGCATTATCTTCACCGATCCGGCAGTCTTCGCGTCTCTTAGCGTCGCTCTTGGGCTGATGGTCGGAAGTTTTCTCAATGTCGTCATTTACCGTCTGCCGAAAATGATGGAGCGCCAATGGCGTTCGGAACACGCCGAAATGAGCGGCACGGAAATTCCGCCGGCCGAACGATACAACCTGGTCGTGCCGCGCTCGCGATGTCCGGCATGCGGCCATCACATCACCGCGCTGGAAAACATTCCAGTGCTGAGTTACCTCATTCAGGGCGGCAAATGCACGGCGTGCCGGGCGAAAATCTCGCCGCGCTACCCGGTCGTGGAGACGCTGACAGGGGCGCTTAGCGGCTATGTCGCATGGCGCTTTGGCTACAGTGCGGCGGCCGCCGGCGCGCTGCTGCTCACCTGGGCGATGATTGCGCTCGCCTTCATCGACCTCGACACCTTCTTCCTGCCTGACGACATCACGCTGCCGCTGCTTTGGACCGGCCTGCTGTTCAATCTTGGGGGTGTATTCACCGACCTGCCGTCGGCCGTGATCGGCGCCGTCAGCGGTTATCTCGTGTTGTGGTCGGTATATTGGCTGTTCAAGCTGGCCACCGGCAAGGAAGGCATGGGTTACGGCGACTTCAAGCTGCTCGCCGCCATCGGCGCGTGGCTGGGCTGGCAACTGCTGCCGCTGGTCATTTTGCTGTCGTCTCTGGTCGGCGCTGTCATCGGCCTCTCGCTCATCGTATTTGCGCGTCATGGCCGCAACGTGCCCATCCCGTTCGGGCCCTATCTTGCCGTTGCCGGTCTCGTTGCGTTGCTTTATGGCAACGCCCTCAACAAGCACTATCTCGGTTTATTCTGACCCGCCATGACCTACTGCATTGGCCTGACCGGCGGCATCGGTTCCGGCAAAAGCAGCGCCGCGGAAATTTTCCGTGAACTTGGCGCCGGTGTCGTGGATACCGATGCCATCGCTCACGACCTGACCCGGCCCGGCGGCGCAGCACTCACCGCAATCCGCAATCAGTTTGGCGCTGAATACATTGCGGCGGATGGCGGGCTCGACCGATCCAAAATGCGCCGCCTGGTCTTCAGCGATCCGGCATCAAAGAAAAGCCTCGAAGCCATCCTGCATCCCCGGATTCGGGCAGAATCCGAGGCGCGGATTGCCGCGGCACGCGAGCCCTACGTGATCATCGCCGTGCCGCTCCTGCTGGAAACCTGCGCCTACAATGCACTGATCGACCGCGTGCTGGTGGTGGATTGCTCGGAAGAACAGCAGGTCGCGCGCACCATGCAGCGCAGCGCAATAACCGCAGATGAAGTGCGCGCAATCATGGCGACCCAGCTGCCGCGCAGCGAGCGCCTCGCCCGGGCCGACGACGTGCTGCATAATGACGCTGACATGGCGGCGCTGCGACGCCAGGCCGAGGCCCTGCACGGCAAGTATCTGGCGTTGGCCCGCGCACACTGACCGCCAGGTGCGCGCACCCGGACATCAAGAAACCCTTAAAAACACGCAATAACCCCTTTATTTTTTGCGGGTTATGGTGAATACTTAGCCGCAGATTTCAACCTCGGACGGTTTCCGCGCACCGTGATCAGCTACGAGTATCCACTAAGCGAACGCGTACGCACGTTGCTGCGCCTGGAAGATCTATACGACCGCGTAGATTTTTTCCTGTCCAAGAACGACCCGCAGGAACACCACATCGTGCTGCTCTCCCTCTTCGAGATCATGGAAGTGTCGGGCCGCGCCGATCTTAAATCGGACCTGCTGCAGGAGCTCGAGCGGCAGAAGCAGTCCCTGGAAGCATTGCGCGAAAATCCGGAAATTTCCGAAGAAGCGCTCGACAATGTTTTGTGGCAGATAGACCAGGTCTCATCTCGCCTGTTCCAGGCCGCCGGCAAGATCGGGCAGGAACTGCGCGAGAACGAATGGCTGATGAGCATCAAGCAGCGCACCAACATCCCGGGCGGCGTGTGCGAGTTCGACCTGCCGTCTTACCATTTCTGGCTGCAGCAAGATGCAGACCAGCGCCGCCACGACCTGCAGCTGTGGCTCGCACCCTTCCTGCCGATCCGCGATGGCATTGCGATCGTGCTCAAGCTGCTGCGGGAGAGCGGCAAGACCACCCTGCAGGTCGCCTATCAGGGCATGTACCAGCAAATGATGGCCGGGCGCGTCGCTCAGATGCTGCGCATCCGGCTCTCGCGCGACTATCACTGCGTGCCCGAGATCAGCGCCAACAAGTATGCGCTCAACATCCGCTTCACCACGCAGGAAGGCGTGCAGCGGCCCAAGGCGGCAGATACCGAAGTCGAGTTCGAACTGACTTTCTGCAATCTGTAGCGTGCATATGAAATTCGTCAGCTGCCCGCAGTGCGGGAATCAAGTGAAATGGGACCCCGGCAACCCTTATCGGCCGTTTTGTTCCGAGCGCTGCAAGCTGATCGACCTCGGCGCGTGGGCGACGGAGTCTTACCGCATTCCGGTCGTCGAACAAAAAGACCTGCCCGATACCGGGAGCCAGGAAAACGACGCCTGAGGTGTCCAAGGACTACATGTAGTCCTTTGTTTTGGCTGTATTTTTTATCCAGATTCCCAAGCGCCCCGCAACAGGCTGACGCCGTGGGCACCCGCCTGCCATGCCGCGTTTAAATCGTCTTCCCGCAACCCCCCGAGCGCGTAGACCGGCAGCGGATAATTCTCAAGCAGGGCCGCGAGTCTGTCCCACCCGATCCCGGGCCGCCCGGGGTGGCTGGGGGTGGGCAGCACCGGCCCCAGCACCGCGAAATCGGCGCCGATCGCGACGGCGCGGGCCAGTTCCGCTGCATCATGACACGATGCACCGACCAGATCGAACGCGGGCCGCGCCTCAGTGCGCATCAGTTGTGCCGATGTCAGATGTACGCCGTCGGCGCCGCTCAGCCCGGCGACCTCGACACTGCCGTTGATCACTACCCGCGCACCGTGGTCATGAGCAAGCTTCACCACCCGCGCCGCAAGTTTGAGCAGGCTGTCCCCGGGCAGCTGCGGCTCACGCAACTGCAGCAGGCGCATGCCGTGTTGCAACGCGCGCTCAAGCCGCCGCATGAATTCATCTTCACCAAGATTGGCGACGTTGCTGATGCCGTATAGCGCCGGCAGTTTCAGCGCGCGCAGGATAGGGCCATTGGCAGGCAGCAAAGGAGCGACCGTCGGCTGGCACGCCGATTGCCAGGAAAAGCGCTGATTTTCCCTGCCATGCGGTTCGCCGCGCCAGCGCCCGACACGGAAAAAATGCAGCCGTACCGCGGCATGCTCGTAATCGTAATCCCGGGTGATCCAGGGATAGGCGCGCTCGACGTCTATGCCGAGTTCCTCGTGCAGTTCGCGCTTTAGCGCCACGGCCGCCGATTCGCCGGGTTCGACCTTGCCGCCGGGAAACTCCCAGTACCCCGCGTACACCTTGCCGGCGGGGCGCTGGGCCAGGAGAAACCTGCCGTCGTCTCGGAAAACGACGGCCGCAGCCACTTCGACGCGCCCCATGAGCTAAGGATGATCCTTCATCCTGCCGCTTACCGCTTTCCGCCTTCGAGTTTTTGCTTCCCGGCCCAGTCACGCGCGAATTGCCATGCCACGCGGCCGCTGCGGGAGCCGCGGGTCAGCGCCCATTGCAGCGCCGCTTTATGCGCGGTATCGGAATGAGCGCCCGGCGCCTTGAAATGCTCGAGCCACACCGCGACGATCTTGAGGTAGTCATCCTGGTCGAACGGATAGAACGACACCCAGATTCCGAAGCGCTCCGACAGGGAAACTTTTTCCTCGGTGGTTTCCCCGGGGTGAATTTCCTCCCCGACATGCTTGTATTCGAGGTTCTCGTGCATGTACTCGGGCATGAGGTGACGGCGGTTGGACGTGGCATAGATCAGGCAGTTATCGGACGCCGCCGCGATCGATCCATCGAGCACGACTTTCAGCGCCTTGTATCCGGGTTCGTCGGCCTCGAAAGACAGGTCGTCGCAGTAGATCACATAACGCTCCGGCCGCTGGCAAATGATGTCTACAATTTCCGGCAGGTCGATGAGATCCTGCTTTTCCACTTCGATCAGGCGAAGTCCCTTGCCCGCATACTTGTTAAGCAAGGCTTTGACCAGCGAGGACTTGCCCGTGCCCCGCGCCCCGGTGAGCAGCACATTGTTCGCCGGGAAACCCTCGACGAATTGCCGTGTATTCTGCTCGACCTGCTGCTTTTGATCGTCTATCCCCCTCAAATCCCTGAGGCTGATTCGGTGCACATGCGACACCGGCTCGATATGGCCGCGGCCGTCTTTCCTGCGCCAGCGGAAGGCGGTCGATGCGTGCCAGTCGGTCGCAGCAGGCTGCGCCGGCAGCAGCCGCTCGAGGCGTTCCACCAGGGACTCGGCACGCGTTAGAAATTTTGTAATATCTGTCATCAAATACCCTGGAACGTTAAAGAAAAAATCACGAAATCAATTTACTGCCGCATGCGGGTCGAAAATCGCCGGGCACAGCAAGGCCTTGGCATCTAACTCCGATAATCCGCGTTGATGCTGACGTAGTCATGTGACAAATCGCAGGTCCATACCGTTGCCGCCGCGGCGCCCCGGTTGAGCGCCACGCGTACCGTGATCTCGGCCTGTTTCATCACGCGTTGCCCGTCGGCCTCCTGATAGGCGGCATGCCGCCCGCCATTTTTGGCCACCAGCACATTGTCGAGATAGAGGTCGACCTTTTCGACGTTGAGATCAGTGATGCCGGCATAGCCGACAGCAGCCAGGATCCGCCCCAGGTTGGGGTCAGAGGCAAAAAACGCCGTCTTGACCAGCGGTGAGTGCGCGATGGCGTAAGCCACTTTCCGGCATTCATCCTCGTTGCGCCCGCCCTCGGCCCGGATGGTGATGAACTTGGTCGCGCCTTCTCCGTCGCGGACGATGGATTGCGCCAGCAGCGCCGCGACTTCAGTCAGCCCATCTCGGAAAGCAGCGTATTCGCCGCTGCGGGCATCGGTGATCTCGGGCATGTCGGCCGCCCCGCTTGCGATCAGCATGAAAGCGTCGTTGGTCGAGGTGTCGCCGTCGACCGTAATGCAGTTGAACGAATGCCTTGCCGCATGCGCAACCGCCGCGCGGGCCAGGGTCAGGCTGATCCGCGCATCGGTGGCAACGAATCCCAGCATGGTCGCCATGTTGGGATGGATCATGCCGGCCCCCTTGGCAATTCCGGTCGCTGTCACGTCGACCCCGCCTACCCTGAACTGACGGGACAAGGCTTTGGGCAGCGTGTCGGTCGTCATGATTGCCTGGGCGGCAGAAAACCAGTTGTCCTCGCGCAGGTCGGCGATGCAGGCCGGCAGGCCCGCGGCGATTTTATCCACCGGCAACGGCTCCATGATGACGCCGGTGGAAAACGGCAGCACCTGGGCCGATGAACAACCGAGTTGCTCGGCAAGCTCGCTACAGGTGCGGCGCGCGGCGGCCATCCCTTCCTTGCCGGTGCCGGCGTTGGCGCACCCTGTGTTCACCAGCAACGCACGGATCGAAGCATCGGGATCAAGCATACTCAGATGCTGGCGCGCAACCACGACCGGCGCGGCGCAGAAGCGATTCTGCGTAAACACGCCGGCGACTTTCGCGCCGTCTTCGAGCCGGATCAGCAGCAGGTCTTTGCGGTCCGCCTTGCGGATATGGGCCTGCGCCACGCCGAGCGCGACCCCCCGGACTGGACGCAGGGACTCAGGTTCGGGAACCAACAGATTAACTGACATAACGTAACTATAGCGGGTTTGCGCGCGAGTCCAAAGCGCAGCGCTGGCAACGTTTCGCCTGCCGGCGCGGGCTCCAAGTTTGGCGCAAGCGGCGGGCGTTGGTCTAAGCCAGTTTCCCGTGGCACTGTTTGTACTTCTTCCCCGAGCCGCACGGGCACGGGTCGTTGCGCCCGATCTTCTGCCCGTCGCGCACGAAGGGCTGGAGTTTCTCGGCGTCTGGCGCCCCGGCTTCCGCCCCCGCTTCGGCCTCTTCGGCCGCGTCGCCCGCGAATTCAGCGTGCTGATACTGTAAATTCTTCGGCGCTTCGGGTTCCTCCACCGCCTGGAGTTCTTCTGCGCTGCGGATCTGGACCGTCATCAGTATCCTGGTGACCTCGGCCTTGATCATGTCCAGCATCATCGAGAACAGCTCAAAGGCTTCGCGCTTGTATTCCTGCGTCGGGTTTTTCTGGGCATAACCGCGCAGATGGATGCCCTGGCGCAAATGGTCGAGCGCGGCAAGATGCTCCCGCCAATGCGAATCAAGGCTTTGCAGCATGATGGCGCGCTCGTAGTGATGCATGGCCGACTTGTCGACGCCGGCGGCTTTGTCGCGATACTGTTTGTGCGCGGCCTCGATCACGCGCCGGCGCAGCGTGTCCTCGTCGAGCTCGGCCTCCTCCTTGAGCCATTGCTGGATCGGCAGCCTGATCTGCAGTTCCGTCTCCAGCGCTTTCTCGAGCCCCGCCACGTCCCACTGCTCCTCCAGGCTTTCCGGAGCGATATGCTGGCTGACCAGCGCATCGACAACGTCAGAGCGCATGGCATCCAGAGTCGAGGTGATGTCGCTCGCCTCCAGCAGTTCGTTGCGCTGCTGATAGATCACCTTGCGCTGGTCGTTGGCGACGTCGTCGTATTCAAGCAGATGCTTGCGGATATCGAAATTGCGCGCCTCGACCTTGCGCTGCGCATTCTCTATCGAACGCGTCACCCACGGATGCTCGATCGCCTCGCCTTCGGGCATCTTGAGGCGCTGCATGATCGCGCCCACGCGGTCGGAAGCGAAAATCCTGAGCAGCGAATCCTCGAGCGACAGATAAAAGCGGCTGGAGCCCGGGTCGCCCTGGCGCCCCGATCTTCCGCGCAGCTGATTATCGATACGCCTCGATTCGTGCCGCTCGGTACCGATAATGTGCAAACCGCCGGCAGCGACCACCTGATTGTGGAGCTTCTGCCAATCGTGGCGGATCTGCTCGATGCGCTGATTCTTGGCCGCCTCGTCCAGACTCTCGTCGGCGCGAACCCCGGCGATTTCGGGCTCGGGATTTCCGCCCAGCACGATGTCAGTGCCGCGCCCCGCCATGTTGGTCGCGATGGTAACCATTTTCGGCCGGCCGGCCTGAATCACGATTTCGGCCTCGCGCGCATGCTGCTTGGCGTTGAGCACGTTGTGCGGCAGCTTTTCCTTCTGCATCATGCTCGACAGCAGTTCGGAATTCTCGATCGACGTGGTGCCGACCAGCGCCGGCTGTCCCCGCTCGTAGCAATCCTGGATGTCGAGGATGATGGCTTGATACTTCTCCTGGGCAGTGCGAAAGACCTGATCCATGCGGTCGTCGCGAATCATCTTCTTGTGCGTCGGTATCACCACCGTCTCGAGACCGTATATCTGCTGGAACTCGTAGGCCTCGGTATCCGCCGTACCGGTCATGCCGGCGAGCTTCTTGTACATGCGGAAGTAATTCTGGAACGTGATCGTCGCCAGCGTCTGGTTTTCTTTCTGGACCGACACGCCCTCCTTGGCTTCGACCGCCTGGTGCAGCCCTTCCGACCAGCGCCGCCCCGGCATCAGCCGCCCGGTGAACTCGTCGACGATGATGATCTCGTCGTTTTGCACCACATACTGCTGGTCGCGAAGGAACAGGTTGTGCGCCCGCAGCGCGGCGTTCAGATGATGCATAAGATTGATGTTGGCGGCATCGTAGAGGCTGCTGCCCTCCGCCAGCAGGCCGGCCTGGGCCAACAACTCCTCGGCGTGCTCGTGGCCTGCTTCAGAAAGGACGATCTGGTGCGCCTTCTCGTCAACCCAGTAGTCTCCCTCGCTCTTCTCTTCCTTCTGCCGCTTGAGCTTGGGCGCAATGAGATCGATGTGCTGATAAAGATCGGTATTGTCTTCGGCCTGTCCGGAGATGATGAGGGGGGTGCGGGCCTCGTCGATCAGGATTGAATCCACCTCGTCAACGATCGCGTAATTGAGGCCCCGCTGCACTTTTTCCGACGACTGGAACACCATGTTGTCGCGCAGGTAATCAAAACCGAACTCGTTGTTGGTGCCGTAGGTGATGTCCGAGGCGTAGGCCTGCTGCTTGGCCTCATGCTCCATTTGCGAGAGATTGACGCCCACGGTAAGGCCCAGAAAGCGGTAAATCCGCCCCATCCAGTCAGCGTCGCGCTGCGCGAGATAGTCGTTTACCGTAATAATGTGCACGCCCTTGCCGGAGAGCGCATTAAGGTAGGCGGGCAGCGTTGCCACCAGCGTCTTGCCCTCGCCGGTGCGCATCTCCGCAATCTTTCCGTTATGCAGCGCGATGCCGCCAACCATCTGCATATCGAAATGCCGCATGCTGAGCACGCGCCGGCCGGCCTCGCGCACCACGGCAAATGCCTCGGGCAGCAGTTCATCCAGCGTCTCGCCATTTTCCTTCTGATGGCGCGCTTTCAACTCGTCGGTCTTGGCGCGCAGTTCGGCGTCGCTGAGTTTTTCGATCTGCGGCTCGAACGCGTTGATGGCGCGCACCATCTGCGTGTATTTCTTCACCAGCCTGTCATTACGGCTGCCGAATATCTTTCTGAGTAAAGCCTTTACCATGAATCAAGAACCCCAAAATAAAAAAGGGGTGGGGAAAACCCCACCCCCCGCATTCCTTGTTTCTCAGACTTCAGCCGGGCAATCGCAAAAACTGCGTCGGATTTTGCGGAGCACCGCGCTGCCGTACTTCAAAATGCAGATGCGTCCCGGTGGCACGCCCGGTCTTGCCGACTTCAGCTATCTTGGCGCCCCTTAAAACCACGTCACCGAGCTTCACTTGCCGCTTCGACGCATGGGCATACCGCGACACCAAACCGTTGCCGTGATCGATTTCGATCATATTACCATACTGGGGATGCAAATCAGAATACACGACGACGCCGCCCGCCGCCGCCATGATAGGCGTACCCTGCTCCGCCATGAAATCGATACCCTCGTGGAATGCCCGCTGGCCGGAGAACGGATCGATGCGCCAGCCGTAGTTTGACGAATGCCACCCGCCTGCCACCGGCAGCATGGTCGGAATCAGCTTTTTCTTGGCGCTGTCGAGCGTGAACATGGATTCGAGCACGCCCAGCTTGTCGCCGCGGTCATCGACCTGCCTGGTCAGCAGATCAAGTTGCTTGGTAAAATCGCTGAACGAGATATCCTGGCTCGGGATAGACGATGGCGCACCGCCGCGCCCCGGCGCCTGGTCGAACATCAGTTCCTGCGGCTTGAAACCGGCGATTTTGGCCAGCCGCTCTCCCAGAGTATCGAGACGCAGCAGTTGGGCCTGCACCTGGCCCAGCCGGATCGCCATCGCATTGAGGTTTTCGCGCATATAGGACAGCGTCTTTTCATTTTGCTGCCGCTGGGCGGAAACCAGCTGGTCGTGAAGATAAGGCAGATTGAGGTCGGCTGCGAAACGCAGGGTAAAATAGTTCATCATCCCCGCCAGCATAATGAGGGTGATGAAAGCGGCGGTACCGAGCATCATCAGCTGCGGCAACCCAAGCGTGATCGTTCTGGCCTTTGCCAGTTTTTCGGAAACTAGAATGATATTCATCGTCTCCCTCCCTACACCTTTATGCCCACAAACAAGATAGGCAAGTTTCTGACAGCCTCAGCTGAACTCAAGGCGCTTTCAGATAAAGCGCAACGGCTGCTGCGGTTGCAGAACACGTTTTTCGATTCCGCCCCCCCTTTGTTAGCCCAGGCCTGCCGGGTAAAAAATTTCAGGGAAGGAGTGCTTTTTATCGTGGCGGAAAATACGGCGGTCGCCGCCAAACTCAGGCAACTGACGCCGCGCTTACTAAGCAATATCCGTAAACAGGAACCGCAGATTACTGGAATCCAGGTGACCGTGCAAGTTACTGGATCACGAAACGAAGTGGGCCGCCCGCCCCAAAAAAATGAGATAAGCGTTGATTCTATTGAAAAATTACGAAATCTTTCGGAAAGAATCCCGGCTTCACCTCTTAAGTCAGCGCTCACTAACCTCGTGCGCCGCCACAGCCGCCAGCAATGAGTCAAGCCACCAGCACCAGGCGCTCCAGCACGTAGAACACCATAAAGATGATGAGAAAAACTACGGCAAGCTGCACCACGCGCCACGCGAATTTCACGTAACGCCGGTTACGCGTGAACAGGTACATGACCAGCGACGCCCCTATCGTGATCAGCGCCAGGAATCCGGCCAGTCTCAGGACGATCATGAAGCGCCTCCAACGATGCCCGGAATCAGATTGAGGAACGCGTTACGGGCGGCACTGCCGCCGCTGGAAACTTAGGCTGGCTGTGGCTGCCAGGCGAGGAAAACCGGGGCGTCTTCCGAACGCTCGAAACTTACGCGTTCCCACGCCTGCCGTTCCTCGAGCAGGCGGCGCAGCAACTGGTTATTGAGCGCATGGCCTGACTTGTGACCGCTGAAGGCGCCGATCAGCGGGTGGCCGAGCAGATAAAGATCGCCGATCGCGTCCAGCACCTTGTGTTTGACGAACTCGTCGTCATACCTGAGTCCATCGGTATTGAGCACCCGGTACTCGTCCATCACGATCGCATTGTCCAGGCTGCCGCCCAATGCCAGGCCCTGCGCACGCATGGTCTCGACATCCTGCATGAAGCCGAAAGTGCGCGCACGGCTCACTTCCTTGATGTACGACGCCGTAGAAAAATCGACGCTCACCGATTGCCGCGAACGGTCGAATACAGGATGGCTGAAGTCTATGCTCAGGTCGAGCTTGAACCCATTGTGCGGCTCGAAGCGCACCCACTTGTCCCCGTCTTTGACCTCCACTGGCTTGAGGATGCGGATGAACTGCTTGGCCGCCGACTGCTCCTCGATACCGGCCGATTGCAGCAGGAACACGAAGGGCCCGGCGCTGCCGTCCATAATCGGCACTTCCGGCGCCGTGACGTCAACATAGGCATTGTCCACGCCCAGGCCGGCCAACGCCGACATCAAATGCTCGACCGTGGACACGCGCACGCCATTCTTGTCGAGGCACGAGGATAGCCGGGTGTCGCCGACGGCATAGGGATCGGCTTTGATCTCGACCGGCTGTGCCAGATCGGTACGGCAAAACACGATGCCGGTATCGGGCGCCGCCGGACGCAAGGTCATATAGACCTTCTCGCCGGTGTGCAGGCCGACGCCGGTTGCGCGTATCATATTTTTGAGCGTGCGCTGCTTGATCACAGAAAACTCTTTGTACTATCAACCTGTTAAGGCGCGAAGTGTAGCACAGGCCGGCACCGTCGACAAAACGAGTTACATCTCGTAACAACGTGTACCAAGCGCTTGAATCAGCGTATTTGTCACCCGCAAACCGGGACCAGTTAATTGGCCATGTCGTCCCGGCGTGCCGCACATCGCGCCGTTTTGCGTTGCCCCCCATCAGCCGGCCTGCGGGAAGACCGCTGCAGGCAGATCCAGTGCGCCTGCCTCAGTCCGCCTGCTTGCGCAGAAAAGCCGGAATGTCCAGCATTTCCACGCCCTGCTGCTGCATCGCCGCTATGGTTGCGTCGCGATTGCGCCGCCGGATCACCGCTGGCTGATCCAGCGCATCGTAGTCGACTTCAATCGACAGGTTGTCGGTGCCCGTTCGTTGCGGAACTACCGCCATCGGCCTGGACTGCTGCCGGGCGATCGGCTTGCCAAGACCGGTAGCCACTATGGTCACCCGCAGGCTGTCCTCGAGGCTCTCGTCATAAACCGTGCCGATGATCACGGTTGCAGATTCGGCGGCGAAGGACTTGATCGTCTCCATGACATCGTACATTTCCTGCAGCTGGAATGTCGCCCTGCTGGCCGAAATATTGATCAACACGCCGCGCGCGTCGGAAATATTGACGTCTTCGAGCAACGGGCATGCAATTGCCTGCTCTGCAGCGACGCGGGCGCGGTCAGGGCCGGCAGCTTTTGACGAACCCATCATCGCCATGCCCATCTCGCCCATCACCGTTTTTACGTCGGCAAAATCGACGTTGATCATGCCCGGGCAGCTGATGATTTCGGCGATTCCGGCCACCGCGCCATGCAGCACGTCGTTGGCAGCCCTGAAGGCCTCATCCAGCGTAACCTGCGCACCCAGCACCTGCATCAGCTTGTCGTTGGGGATCACGATCAGCGAGTCGACATGGGGCGCGAGCGCCTCGAGCCCTTCCTGGGCGATGCGCTGGCGCTTGCCCTCGAACGCGAACGGCTTGGTCACCACCGCGACCGTCAGGATACCGAGTTCCCTGGCCACCTCGGCGACAACCGGGGCCGCGCCGGTTCCCGTGCCGCCGCCCATGCCGGCGGTAAGGAACAGCATGTCGGCGCCGGAGATCAGTTCGGCGATACGCTCACGGTCTTCGAGGGCAGCCTGCCGGCCGATCTCCGGATCGGCGCCGGCGCCCAGGCCCTTGGTAAAACAGGCGCCGAGCTGCAACTGGATTTTGGCCTGGTTGCGCTTGAGCGCCTGCGCATCAGTGTTGGCGCAGATGAACTCCACCCCCTGCACCCCCTGCGCAATCATATGATCGATTGCATTGCCGCCACAGCCGCCTACGCCCACCACCTTGATTACCGCTTCCTGGGTTTGAGTATCGATCAGTTCAATCATATTGACCTCCTGTTGTCATATTCAAAAAAATAAAATTAATTCAGTCCCGATTGCATTGCATTCATTTCGCCCACCTCAGGGCCGCCCCTAAAAATTTCCCGTGAACCAAGACTTCATCCGCTCCAGCAGTTGCTGAAACGAGCTGATCTGCATGCGCGCGATCTGATGCTGGCGATGCTGCTGCATGCCGGCAAGAAGCAGCCCGACAGCGGTCGAGTAACGCGGATTGCGCACCACTTCGGCAAGACCACCGACATAATTCGGCTGTCCGATGCGCACCGGCATGTGGAAAATCTCTTCGCCCAGCTCGACCATGCCCTGCATCGCGCTGCTGCCGCCGGTGATCACGATTCCGGAAGACAGCAGTTCCTCGTATCCGCTGCGCCGCAGCTCTGATTGCACCAGCGAGTAGAGTTCCTCGACGCGCGGCTCTATCACTTCGGCAAGCGTCTTGCGCGAAAGCTGCCTCGAGCCGCGGTCTCCCACGCCCGGAACTTCTATCATTTCCTGCGGATCGGCCAGCTGCGACAACGCGCAGCCGCGCTTGATCTTGATATCGTCGGCATCCTTGGTCGGCGTGCGCAACGCCATCGCGATGTCATTGGTGATCTGGTCGCCGGCTATCGGAATCACCGCGGTATGGCGTATCGCACCGTGGGTAAAAACCGCCATGTCGGTGGTGCCGCCGCCGATGTCGACCAGGCACACGCCGAGATCCTTTTCATCGTCGGACACCACGGCCATGGCCGAGGCCAGCGGCTGGAGTATCAGGTCGCGCACTTCCAGTCCGCAGCGCCGAACGCACTTGATGATGTTCTGCGCTGAAGATACGGCGCCGGTCACGATGTGCACCTTGACCTCCAGGCGCACGCCGCTCATCCCCAGCGGCTCGCGCACATCCTCCTGGCCGTCGATGATGAACTCCTGATTCAGGATGTGCAGGATCTGCTGGTCGTTCGGAATCTGCACCGCCTTTGCGGTTTCAATCACGCGATCGATATCCATCTGCGCGACTTCCTTGTCCTTGATCGCGACCATGCCCTGCGAATTAAAGCTCTTGATGTGGCTGCCGGCGATGCCGGTATACACATCGCGAATCTTGCAGTCGGCCATCAGTTCCGCTTCCTCAAGCGCGCGCTGAATGGCGTTGACCGTAGTCTCGATATTGACGACCACGCCTTTTTTAAGCCCGCGCGAGGGATGGCTCCCCATGCCGATGATTTCAAAACCGCCTTCCGGCCTGATCTCGGCGACGATCGCGGCAATTTTCGAAGTGCCGATATCCAGTCCGACGATCAATTCCTTGTTGTCTTTGGCCTTCCTCATATCTCCCTGTCTCCGGATCGGCGTCCGGCGTCAAACGCGGCCTCTGCCCGGTGGCTCATGCCGCCCCCTTGGGCCCTTTGGGCTGAGTTTTTTCGTATTTCAGTTCCGGGATGCGCACCGCAAATCCATTGGCGTAGCGCAGATCGACGTAATCGATGCGCCGGCCGAGCCGGCCCAGCGTGCGTTCGTATGCGGCAACGAACCGCTCAAGCCGGGCCTCGACCTGCTCGCGGCCGAGTTCGAGCGTCAGGCCGTCCTCGAGCTGTATCTGCCAGGCGCGCCGCGGCGAAACCTGCACCCGAAGCGGAACCTTGCCGATCGCCGCCAGGCTGCGGCGGAAATAGTCGTACTGAATCACGACCTCCTTGGCGGCACCGTCGGGGCCGACGAACAGCGGCAACTTGCCGTCATACGCCGCCTGGAATACTTCACCATAACTATTGACGAGCGCGGCGGCGCCCCAGCGCGCGAGCGGCAGGTGTTCCTCGAGCGTGATTTCCAGACGGTCGGGCCACTGGCGCCGCACCTGAACCTGCCTTACCCAGGGCAGCTTTTCGAACGACGTCCGGGCTGCCGCAAGCTTGAGCGTGAAGAAGTTGCCTTTGAGCTCGCGCTTGACGATAGCCTCAAGCTGTTCGCCCGTGACATGGGAAAGCGCGCCGTCGACCCGCACCTCGCGCAGCGCAAAGGCCGGCAGATGGACCACGAAATGCGCCGCGCCGTAGATCATCAGCAGTATCGCAAGCGTGAGCAGCAGATCGGAGATGCGGTTCAGGGCGTCGGGTTTATGCCACATGCGCCGACTCCAGAATCCGTATGACCAGGTCCTCGAACGAGATGCCCCGGGCACGCGCTGCCATCGGCACCAGACTGTGGTCGGTCATGCCGGGAATGGTGTTCACTTCCAGAAAATACGGGCGGCCGGCCGCATCGAGCATGAGATCGACACGCCCCCAGCCGCTGCAGCCCAGCAGCCGGAATGCCGCAAGCGCCTGGTCCTGCACCGCGCGTTCCTGCGACTGCGGCAGACCGCACGGGCAGATGTAACGGGTATCGTCGGCGAAGTACTTGGCCTGGTAATCGTAAAACACCCGCGGCGTTTCGAGCCGGATCAGCGGCAGCGGCTCGTCATCGAGCACCGCCGCGGTCAGTTCCACGCCCTGGATGAAGCGCTCGGCGATGATGGTCTGGTCGTACTGAGCGGCAAGCTCGAACGCAGCTGCGATTTTTTCAATCGAGGTCACCTTGCTCATGCCGATGCTCGAGCCCTCGCGCGCGGGCTTTACCATCAGCGGCAGCCCCAATCGCTCGCCCACACCCGCGAAGTCGCTGTCCTGCGACAGCAGCTCATACGGCGGGGTCGGGATGCCAGCGGCCTGCCACAGCAGCTTGGTACGCCATTTATCCATCGCCAAGGCGCTCGCCATCAC
>Ga0113563_10000821_pt1 | contig 16323 bp, 13 predicted proteins | sample Mud3Dept3metaG_FD_80117 | JGI IMG/M metagenome (GOLD analysis project Ga0113563, IMG submission 80117) | Freshwater wetland microbial communities from Ohio, USA, analyzing the effect of biotic and abiotic controls - Mud 3 Core 4 Depth 3... | ecosystem: Environmental > Aquatic > Freshwater >...
CTGACTTCCGAGGCTTATGCTGGGCTTACTCACAACTGGGATGAGTATTCTCGCCAATCGAACCAGCGTCCATACGCCTAGTGTTCTGGCTGGCAAGACGTGCAACGTCGTCTCTCGGACGTTCAACGATTATTCTACCGAAACCGCTTGGCAATTGTCAGTGCCCGCACCAGGACGCGTTCCTATCGATGAGAAAGCAGCGTAATTCCACTGATCATTGTCCCGTTCACGCGGCCTTCTCGTCGATACGAATAAAAGAGCTGATCTTGGCAAATGGTACAGAGATTCACTGCCGAGACAGAGGATGCAGGCACACCCTGCCTCTCCACTTGCCGTCGGATCAAGGCCTTGAGGTCCAGTCGAGCCTTGTGTCCTCGATAACCCCGCACGACTGACTGCCACTCAGGTAATTCTCTTCGAAGCTGGTCGAGCACCGGATCGTCGACTTCATAGCAACAGGGGCCAGCCGAGGGCCCAATACTGACCCGCAGATCAGACTCCGTCGATCCAAATCTGGTTGCCATCAGGGTGATCGTCCTCGAAACGACCCCTGCAACTGCGCCTCTCCAGCCTGCATGAATCGCCGCAACAACACGCCGACGCGAGTCATGCACGAGCACAGGCACACAATCCGCCGTGCGCACCGCCACCGTCACGCCTGGCTGATCGGTCACCAATGCGTCCCACCCACCGGGGAACTGATCCGACTCAGTAAGGGGACGATCCACCACCAAGGCATCGGTTCCATGTACCTGTTTGACAGACAGCAGCCAGCCACTTCCCGGCACCCTGGGCCGACGAACGGGTATTCCTATATCAAGCGCCAGAGAATCCGCATGGCTGCGCGTGCCGAAGAAATGTCGGACGCCGTCGCGCGCAGACGAGAAAGCAGGAACCGTGATGACCCCTGTCCCCATAGCCATACTCCCTTCAGACTACTAACGTTTGCAGCCCTCGCAGCTCAGTCAGCCTGCTTGCGCAAAAACGTGGGCACATCCCATTCATCGTCAACAACCGCCGCAGTCCGCTCCATCGACTCCCTTGCATCTCCCATCCGCCTCAAGAAGGTTGGGCGGTCAAGATCTTTGAGGGGTCGCTCCCCGTATGACCGTTCTCCCACCGCCTGTCCAACACCAGCCATCGCCTGTTGCCCAGCACGAGAAGCCCGGGCCACAGCTACAGGAGCCTGAGCAGACGGCTCCTTCAGTTCAAATCCTGTGGCGATCACTGTCACGACCAGGTCATCACCCATATCCGGGTTGATCACCTGCCCCACAATGATATTGGCCTCCGGGTCCGCTGTCTGTTGCACAATCGTGGCCGCTTCCTCGATTTCATGCAGCGACATGTTGGGCCCACCGGTGATATTCAACAACACACCACGGGCACCTTCCACGCTGCCTTCTTCCAGCAACGGGCTGCAAATCGCCTTTTGCGCCGCTTCGATCGCCCGATTCGTCCCGCACGCCACCCCCATGCCCATCACCGCACGGCCCGTATGCGACATCACAGTGCGGACATCGGCAAAGTCCACGTTCACATGGCCTGTGGTTGTAATCACATCCGCAATCCCTTGGATCGCCTGCCGAAGGACGTCATCGGCCACCTTGAAGGCTTCGAGCAACGGTGTCGCCTTGTCGACGATGCCGAGCAACCGCTGATTTGGAATCACGAGCAACGTATCCACATGGCGACGGAGGTCTCGAATCCCTTCATCCGCATGAATCATTCGGCGGTGACCTTCATATGAAAAAGGCTTCGTCACGACCCCGACCGTCAAGATACCGAGTTCGCGCGCGATACTCGCCACGATCGGCGCAGCACCAGTCCCGGTTCCACCACCCATTCCTGCAGTCACGAAGACCATATCGGCGCCCTCAAGACACTCCCGAATCTGATCTTTGCTTTCCAACGCAGAGTCTTTCCCGACTTCCGGCTTGGCCCCAGCGCCGAGCCCTCTGGTCCTCTCAGGCCCCAGTTGAACTTTATACGACGCACGCGACCGATCCAATGCTTGTAGGTCGGTATTCGCGGCAATAAAATCGACCCGCGCCAATCCAGACATGATCATGGTGTTCAGAGCATTGCACCCGGCGCCTCCGACACCGATCACTTTGATCCGAACAGGGGACACGACATCCTCTTCAAATGAAAACATCAAGACACCTCCCTTGATAGAATCCGCGTCACGGCCATCCGTCTCGCAGAGTGGTTAAAAGAACTCGAACATCCAGGACTTCATACGATCGAATACCTTGTACAACGGCCGTCCGCTCCGCAGACCGGCCGTGGCCATCTCCTCAGCATGGTGCCGGGCGTGGAGCAACAGGCCGACACCTGTGGCATGCATGGGATTACTGACGATGTCGCGAAGCCCTCCAATCCCGCTAGGCGCACCCCGTCGGGCCGGAAGATTCAAGACCTGCTCAGCCGCATCAGGCATCCCTTCTAACAACGACGTTCCGCCTGTCACGACCACCCCCGCCCCCAACATGCCCTCGTAGCCGGCGCGCGTGATTTCCCGACGCACCAGCTCGAATATTTCTTCGACACGCGGCTCAAGAATCTCAGCAATGTCACGGCGGGAAAACGTGCGTGCAGGGCGATCCCCAACAGACGGAACCTCTACCGTTTCATGGCCCTGCACCAACCCTGTTCGGGCGATGCCGCGATGTAGCTTGATCTTTTCGGCTTGCGTCTGAGAGGTCAGCAACCCGATCGCGAGATCCTTCGTGAGATTCTGCCCACCAATCGGCAAGACCGCGGAGTGCCTGATGCTCCCGTCGAGGAAAATCGCAAGGTCCGTCGTTCCACCACCCAGATCGACCATGGCGACTCCCAGGTCACGCTCTTCCACGCTGAGGACAGCCTCACTGGACGCCAGAGGCTGCAGCACCATATCCACGACATCGAGCCCCGCGCGGTTCACGCACTTGATGATATTTTGCGCTGACGTCACAGCACCGGTAATCACATGCACGTTGACTTCAAGACGGTTCCCGGACAGGCCCAGCGGCTCCCGAACCCCTTCCTGCCCATCCACCATGAATTCTCGCGGCAGCACGTGAAGAATCCGTCGTTCATGAGGAATGACCGCCAGGGTCCGTGCGCTCTCGATCGCACGATGAATATCTTCACGCGTCACTTCTGATTTTTTGAGCGCCACGACCCCCTTACAATTCTCCGCAGAGATATGGCTTCCGGCGATGCCGGTATACACAGAATTGATCTGGACCGCCGCCATCAGCTCCGCTTCCTCGACCGCCTTCTTGATCGATTCCACGGTGCTCTCGATATCGACCACCACGCCTTTTCGAAGCCCTCGTGACGGGCAGGATCCAACCCCGATGATGCTGAGCGCCCCTCCATCGGTGACTTCCGAAACTATGGCGCAAATCTTCGTAGTCCCGATATCCAACCCCACAAGAATTTGATCACGCTTCGGCACAGCCCTCACACCCCTTCCCGCACAATGACGCGATTGTCATAACGCAGATCGATCTCGCTTACTTCACGTTTCCGACCATCGAGTGAAGCAGACTTGAATGAGGGCCTGACTTTCTGAAACCGCTCCCATTGATCGACTAGAGAATCGTCACCGAATTGGAAACGCACCCCATTGGCTGACGCCACCACATTCGAGGAATTCGTGAGGTCAATTTCAACCCGCCCGTCGAAGGTTTTGGCAATGAGTTTGGCCAGCACGACCCCGGATTGCACCGCATTGCGGATTCCTGCCTCGCCGCGTTGGAGAGCCTGGGGATCCAGCCCGGTCAACAGCGGCAACGTCCGGTCATCCTGTCTGCCCAAGTGAGTCAGCAGGTACCCGTTCTCATCGCTCAACCAATGGTCCGCTCCGCTCCGAACGATGGCGGCAGGCATGCGTTCTACTATGGCGACATACAGGAGATGCGGGGGTCTGCGTTCGACCTCCGCCTCTTTGATCCAGGCATGCGCCCGCACGCGCTCAGCGAGAAACGACGTGCTGACTTGATGGAGTCCCATGCCAGGTTTCAAGACGAGCCGCTCCACTACTTCCCCCTTCGTCACACGGTGCATGCCTTCAACCTCTACTTCGCGGATCTCCAGCCAGCTCTGAAGAACCGGCCCCATCTCTTGCGTGACGATGGCCAAGACCCACGCCAATGCCCCAAGACCAACGATCCACCGCCCCACGCGCAACACACATCGCCCCTGCGAGAGGAGTCTCTCCCGACGCGCCTGTTGCCGGTGATCCGACATCTGACTCGCACGCGCACCCTTCCATTGGTTCACCCGGGGACCGACTTCTCTCACTGCTCGCTTCCGGAACAGCAACCTCATCGGGCACCCCCTCCGCCTGACAAATGGTCGAGACGGGCTGCACGAACGAGGGCTGACTCAAGAATCCGTTCTGTCAGCTCGTCATAGTCGATCTCTGCCTGCGCCGCCGCCATCGGCAGCAAACTTGTTTCGGTCATGCCCGGCACCGTATTAATCTCCAACACCACGGGGCGGCCGCGCAGGGTGATACGAAAATCGACCCTGGCGGCACCTTCACAGCCCAGTACCTCATAGGTGCGCAGCGCCAAGGCCTGAATCTGCCGCGTCACCGACCTCGTCAATGGCGCGGGACAGAGATATTGCGTTTTTCCCGACTCATACTTCGCCGAAAAATCGTAGAAACCTCCCGGAGCGACAATTTCGACGGCTGGGAGCACCAATGGAGAGCCTTCGCGCCTCTCAATGACCGGCACGGTGACTTCATGCCCCGGGATATAGGCCTCGACCATCGCATCCACATCGTAGCGGTGGGCCAGGGCCAGGGCATCGCGCCATTGCGCGGGCTTCCGCACGATGGTGACGCCGATCGTGGACCCCTGCGATGCTGGTTTCACCACGACAGGCCAGCGCAATTTCGCTGCCTTCATCACTGTGGCCTGTGAGGCCTTCGCCCCCCGCTTTACAACTGTGCCGGCCGGCACGGGAATACGCGCCGAGGTCAAGAGGGTTTTCGTGGTAACTTTATGCATGCCAATCGCACTGGCTTGGATACCGGATCCCGTATAGGGAATTCCCAGGGTCTCAAGAAATCCTTGGATCGCGCCATCTTCACCGCCTGGCCCGTGTAATGCGAGAAACACCACGTCGATCTTCTGGTCGCGCAAATCCTGATAAAGCGTCGGCCCGACATCGATCGTCACTGCGTTGTAGCCACGCCGGACCAGCGACCGATGCACCGCGGTCCCCGTCCGGAGCGACACATCACGTTCGGCTGATTGCCCGCCCATCAGGACCCCGATCCTGGCTCGGGTCAGAAGGGGTCTCTCTGTCGGAGAAGGCTCACTCATACAGCTAGGGCTTTCCTACAATTTTGAGTTCAAGATCCAACCGTACGCCGGTTCGGCGGCGAATAGCGCTACGGACCTTCCCGATCAGAGCAATCACGTCCGCCGCGCGCGCGCCCCCCCGATTCACGATGAAGTTGCCATGCTTCAACGAAACCTCTGCATCACCGACGCGTACCCCCTTGAAGCCGGCTGCCTCAATCAGTCTGCCTGCTGAGTCGCCTGGAGGGTTCTTAAATACACAACCAGCGCTTGGCAACGCGAGCGGTTGCGTGTCCCGTCGAGAGTGGAGATAGTCCTTAACCATTCGCCCAATCTCCGATCGAACCCCTTGCTGCAACTGAACCCATACCCCCACGACGATACCGCGCGGCAGCAAAGCCCGGCGATACTCGAACCCCACCCGAGCTGCCGGCACATCTACGACCTGACCCTTCATATTCACCATGCGAACGGCCTTGATCGAATCCTTCATTTCTCCGAGCTTCGTACCGGCATTCATCACCACACAGCCGGCCACAGTCCCTGGAATTCCTGCCGCCCATTCCAGTCCCGCCAGGGAATGACGGATGGCATGGCCGATCAACGTCGGCATCCCGACTCCCCCTTCGGCATAGAGGGTAAACTCCGGTTCTTCTTCGATCCCCCGCAACCTTGCTAGGCTGATCACAATGCCGCGGATTCCCCCATCCCGGACGAGCAGATTCGTCCCGCCCAGAACGAAGAACGGAACCTTTCGCGCGCGCGCCTGCTGGACCAGCAGACAGACGTCCTCAATATCAGCCGGCTCAACCAAGACATCCGCCGGCCCTCCAATCTTGAACGACGTGTAGTCTCGCAATGGAGCCTGGAAAGACACGGTCCCCCGGAGCCCTGCCACAGCAGCCCGTAGGTCTGCTTGCGTAAATTGCGCATGAACGTTCGCAGCTGTCCTGACACGTTGGCCACCCCGCTTCATGGCATCACGTAACGGTGTTCAATCGAGTCAACAGCCCAACCCCCGCCTTCCAGATATCCCCGGCCCCCAATGTGATGAGGATGTCCCCTGATTTCAGATGGGGCAACACCTGATCTACCAACTGATCTTTTTCTTCCACAAAGGTCACAGAAGGGTGGCCGGCCGCACGAACGGTCTCGGCCAGCTTGGCTCCTGACACTCCGGGAATCGGTTGCTCTCCCGCCGCATAAATGTCCGCCAAGAACAAGACATCCGACTGGTCGAACGCTCTCGCAAAATCCTCCAGCAAGTCTCGCGTTCTGGTATAGCGATGGGGCTGAAACAGCACCACCAACCGCCGGTCTCCCCACCCTTGCTTCGCTGCGGCCAAAGTGGCCTTGATCTCGGTCGGATGATGCCCGTAATCATCGACAACCATAATCCCCTTGGCTTCACCTCGCAGATGAAAGCGGCGCTCAACTCCGCTGTAGGCTGCCAATGCTTTTCTAATGAGGTCCACCGGCACATCCAATTCAAGGCCGATCGCAATCGCCACCAGCGCATTGGATACGTTGTGCCTGCCAGGTACCGCAAGACGGAACGGGCCCAAATTGCGTCCACGATACTGCGCCCGAAAGTCGGCACCCCATTGGCTCATGTTGATCTCTGTCGCAAAAAAGTCCGGCATGATGCCCTCATGCTCACTGAGTCCGTAGGTCTGATAGCGCTTCACAATGTTCGGAAAGAGCGCCCTGAGCCGATCATCGTCGGCACACAATACGGCTAATCCATAGAATGGCACCTTATTGATAAACTCGAGAAAGCATTCGTTGATGCGCTCCATACTGCCGTAGTGATCGAGATGCTCCCGATCGAGATTCGTCACCGCGACAATGGTCGGAGACAGGCGTAGAAACGATCCGTCACTCTCATCGGCTTCTGCCACGAGGAGCTCGCCGCGCCCGAGGCGGGCATGACTCCCCAACGCATTCACTTTTCCCCCAATCACCATGGTCGGATCCAACCCGCCCTGGGCCAGCACATTGGCCACCATCGACGTCGTCGTGGTCTTCCCGTGCGCACCGGCGATAGCGACTCCAAATTTCAGTCGCATCAATTCCGCGAGCATCTCGGCCCGAGGAATTACGGGGATCTGTCTCGCTTTGGCCGCTGCGACCTCGGGATTCTGCACCGACACGGCAGAGGAGATGACCACCACCTGCGCCTCTCCTACATTAGACTCCTGATGTCCGACAAAGATGCGGCCGCCGAGTTCTTCCAACCTCCGCGTCGTATCGGAAGCCGCCAGATCCGAACCAGTCACTTTGTACCCCATCGTCAGCAACACCTCGGCGATGCCGCTCATCCCAGACCCCCCGATTCCTACTAAGTGAATCTGTTGAGTCTTGCGAAACATCGATGCGCGCCTTACTCCACCGACCAGGGGATGTGATTGTGAATCCTGTCTGCGTTGCCCAATTTCATCGGATCCCTTCCGCTCCAACAGAGTGGTTGACATCATGATGCCCCCCCATGAGTAGGTAACATTCGCGAACGATCGCCTCGGCCGCATCTATTCGTCTCATCGACAGACTGGCCTCTCCCATGCCTCGCAATCGCTCCGGATCCCCGAGAAGGCCTGCCACTGTGCGAGCCAACACGGACCCTGTGAGCGTAGATTGCGGGAGCAGCACGGCCCCCCCTGCCGCCTCCATCACCCTGGCATTTTTCGTCTGGTGGTCATAGATAGCCGACGGCAGAGGAATCAGGATGGCCGGCTTTCCACAGGCTGTGAGCTCGGCCACTGTCATGGCTCCGGCTCTCGCGATGACCAGATCCGCCTCCCGCAACGACGCGGGCATATCGTAGAGGAATCGCACGGCCTCAACCCGTGACTCGACGCCGGCGAGACGATAGGCCTCAGCCACCCGCGCATGATCCGACTCGCCGGTCTGATGAGTGACTGTGAGCTGTGGCAGCTGCGCCATCAGTTCGGACAACGCTTCCATCACCGCCGTATTCACCGCCTTCGCTCCCTGACTCCCGCCGAAAACCAAAAGATGAAGCGGCCTCGATTTCTCACGGCCCCGGTAATCACCCTCAAGGAACGCCTTACGAATCGGGGTCCCTACTACGCGCACCTTCGAAGGATTGAACGAGTCAGCCGCCGACTCGAACGCGAGAAAAACCCGATGCGCAAGCGGACCTACCGCTTTGTTGGCCATGCCAGGATTCGCATTGGGTTCAAGAATCACGCGCACCACCCCTTTCAATGCGGCAGCAAGAATCATCATGGGACTTGTGTACCCGCCAACCCCGATGACTAGATCCGCCCGTCTCACCTTCAGTATCCGTAGACACTGCCCTAAGCTCACCGGCAGAGCGCACAAGCCTGCCACTACCCCCCACAGCCCCTTGCCCATTACCGGCTTGGCGCTGATCAAGGCCAGGTCGAATCCCTCGTGGTTGAGCACATTCGATTCAAGCCCGCGAGCGGTCCCCACGAAGAGGACCGTTGTCGTGGGGTCGCGCCGGAGAAATTCTCGCGCCAAGGCCACAGCCGGATAGAGATGGCCACCAGTTCCTCCTGCTGCAATGACGATCATCATTCGTGATCCGACCCACCACGTCCACCCCGAGGCCCACCGGCATGCCGGTCGCGGGAGATACTGAGCAGAATACCCACTCCCGTCAGACTGACCACCAATGACGACCCTCCGTAGCTGACGAAGGGCAGAGTGAGCCCTTTGGTCGGCAACAGCCCTGTCACGACCGCCGCGTTCACCAACGCCTGGCCTCCGATCAATAGAGTAATGCCCATGCCCAGATAACGGCCGAACGGCACCCGGGCACGCGCAGCGATCTGAAACCCCCGCCACACAAAAAATGCAAACAGCAGAGTCACAACGGCGGTTCCGATGAACCCCAGTTCTTCGCCGACCAGCGCCAGCACAAAGTCTGTATGCGCCTCCGGGAGAAAGTAGAGTTTTTGTTTGCCCTCTCCCAAGCCCACTCCGAACGGACCGCCGCTGCCGAAGGCCAAGAAGGATTGCGTGATTTGGAAGCCGGCATCCGACGCATCTTTCCATGGAGCCAGAAAGGTCATGAGCCGTTGGCGTCGATAACTCGAACCAAGGACCAGCACAAGCACGATCGGAATGGCGCAGAGGCCTATGGCCAAGAGATGGGAGATCCGTGCCCCGGCGAGAAAACACATGCCGACCGTCACCAGTCCCAGCACCAGGACCGTCCCCAAATCCGGTTCGAGCAAGACCAGCCCGCTCAGCAGGCCGATCACGATCAGGGCCGGCAGAAGGCCGTTGCGAAACAATGTAATCTTGTCTCCTTTTCTGGTCAGATACGCTGCCATGAAGATGACCGCCACGAGCTTGACCATCTCCGCCGGTTGAACCGAAAGAGGCCCTAACCGCAACCATCGCCTCGCCCCCTTCGCTGACACACCGAGCGATGGCACCAGCACCAAGACGAGAAGGAGCAACATGCATGCCAGCATCGGAATGGAGAGCTTCTTCCACAACGTGTAATCGATGCGTGACGCAAGCTGCATCAACACAAGGCCGAATGCGAGCCAGGCGATCTGCCGCTTCAGAAAAAACCCGGAATCCTGGAACCGGTTGCCTGCCACAATCGCGCTCGCGCTGAACACCATGACGAGTCCGACCAACGCCAGGATCATGGTGACCACAAGCAGAGTATGGTCCGACGCTACGCGCTGCTTGCCCGATCGTTGATTGGTCTGTGACCATGGAAGCGCCAGAGTCCCGGCTGATCGATTCGCCATTGCTCAGAGCCACCCCTCCCTCGCCTTGCACGTCACGCCGGCAAGGCATGGACCAATGCCTTGAATTGCCGACCACGGTCTTGATAGTCCGCAAACATGTCGAAACTGGCACAGGCTGGAGACAACAACACGACGTCACCCGGTGATGCTTCCTGCGCCGCAAGATCCACAGCGTCCCGCAAGGTAGCTGCATCAGTTATCGTGGCGGCACCCGCCCAAGCCAGTCGCAGCAGCGGTGCCGCTTCTCCTATCAGAATCACGCGCGTGACCCGTCGGCTGATCGCCCGGGTAAGTCGAGAAAAGTCACCACCTTTATCCCGTCCACCGGCAATGAGCCAGATCGGTTGATCGATACTCTCCAGCGCTTTGAGCGTGGCATCGACATTCGTGCCCTTCGAATCGTTGACGAACCGAACTCCTCGACGTTCACGGACAATCTCAAGGGCATGTTCGAGCCCAGGAAACGTCGTGAGCACTCGACGAATCGCGTCCAGAGGACATCCACACAGCACGGCATAGGTCGTGGCCGCCATGACATTGCCCACGTTGTGATTGCCGATGAGACGAATCTCGCTTCGACGACAAATCTCCTGCCGTATACCGGTCACCGTCGTCACGATCCGGTCGCCTTCGAGGTAGGTTCCTCCCGATAGATCAGCCCCGATCTTCGACGCAATCGCAAACCCGAGGTGCTTTGCGCGGACACGCTGCCGCAGTGCGGCCACCCGCTCATCGTCAAGGTTGAACAGGGCGAAGTCGGACGCGGTTTGATTCTCGAAGATCCGCTGTTTCGCCGCGACGTATTCATCCAGCGACTCATACCGGTCCTGGTGATCGACCGTCACGTTGAGCAAGGAAGCAATCCAGGGATGGAACCGGTCGATCGTCTCGAGCTGAAAACTGGAGACCTCCACGACAAGATAGTCATACGGGCTCGGCTTCCCTGACTGGCTGGCGTAAAGGTCTTCTACCGCCGCATCGCTCAAGGCAATACCCAAATTGCCGCCGACAAAGGCCCGCTGACCGCTCTCTGCGAGAAACTTTCCGATCAAAGTCACGGTTGTGCTCTTGCCATTGGTACCCGTAACAGCAAGGAGCGGGCTTCGGAGGAACTGCGAGGCCAACTCCAATTCGCTGATCACCTTCACGCCACGCCGACGCACCGCTTCGATCGGGCCCAGCCGATAAGATATTCCGGGGCTGATTACTACCAGGTCCGCTTCATTGAGCGACGATTCGTAACCCGCCCCGACGCTCACACTGACATGATCACGGTCGATGGCCCCGAGGACTGACGTCAGTTCCCCCGATTCCTTCCGATCGGCCACCGTCACACGTGCTCCCGCCGCCTGAAGCAACCGGCAAGCCGACACGCCACTCCTGGCAAGTCCCATGACCGTGACACGTGCTCCAGCGAGTTCCACAGCCGCTTCCCCCACCATATGATCACCGGAGCTTTAAGGTACTCAGGCTCAACAAGGCTAATAAGATGGCGATAATCCACAAACGCACGACAACCTTCGGCTCCTCCCATCCTTTCATCTCAAAGTGATGATGGATGGGTGCCATGAGAAAAATACGTTTCCCCCGCGATTTGAATGAGAGCACCTGAAAAATGACCGAGACCGCTTCAATCACAAATACCCCACCGACCATCAGGAGAAGCAGCTCATGCTTGCTGATCACTGCAACCGTGCCCAGCGCCGCTCCCAGGGGAAGCGAACCGACATCCCCCATGAACACGGAGGCCGGATAGGTGTTGAACCACAGAAATCCCAGACTCGCTCCCAAGATGGCTGCGGTGAACACCGCAAGCTCACCAGCGCCTTCGATATGCTGAATGAGCAGATAGTCCGACATGAGTCGATGACCGACAACATAGGCCACGATCGTATAGGCCAGGGCCGTGATCATGACCGGTCCAATCGCCAATCCATCGAGACCATCGGTCAGATTGACGGCATTGGAACTCCCGACAATCACCACTACGGCAAAGACGACATAGAACCAGCCGAGATCGGGAACGAAATTCTTGAAAAATGGGATGCTGAGCTTGGTTGAATAGCCGGGCATGAAATAGAGGGCCAACGCAATCGCCAAGGCCAGAGCCACTTGTGCCGTAAATTTCTGCGCCGCCGACAATCCCTTCGATTGAGCCTTGATGAACTTGAGATAGTCATCCGCAAATCCGATCGCTCCGAACCCCAACATGGCGGCAAGCACGAGCCAGACATAGGGCTTCGCGATGTCTGCCCAGAGGAGCGTCGACAGGACCACAGCGAAGAGAATAAGTATCCCACCCATGGTAGGCGTGCCGCTCTTCGCCAAATGACTCTTAGGACCGTCGTCGCGAATCTGCTGTCCCAGCCTCATGCTTTGCAACTTCTTGATTACCCGTGGGGCCAGCACAAAGGCGATCAAGAACGCCGTCACTGCCGCATAGATTATACGGAAGCTCAAATACCGAAAGACGTTCAGAAACGAATAGTCCGTATGAAATGGATACAGCCAGTTGTAGAGCATGCCGCCTTTACCTTAACAATGAGCCTGTCCGCCCGGCCGACTTTTGCATGGAAATGGCTCCGCTCCTTACGAGGCCCGTTTGATGACTGCCCTCATCCCCATCAGAACCTGTACAACCTGTTCCAGTTTCAATCCGCGAGAGGCTTTCACCAACACGACATCACCTTGCCGTACAAGCTTCTTGAGGTGATCAGCCGCGGCGGCTGCATCGACTACTTCGTCGATCTGCGAACCTGCCATACCGCCCCTCCGGGCCCCCTCCGCGATATCCTGGCCCAGCGTCCCGCAGACGATCAACCGCGACAGCCCCTGCGTAGCGAGAAACTGTCCAACGTCTCGGTGCATCTGCCTGGTTTCAGGGCCAAGCTCCAACATGTCTCCCAACACGGCAATCCGTTCGCGTGCGGGACTCCACTGGGCCAGCAATTGGAGCGCGGCCCTCATCGAAGCAGGGTTGGCGTTGTAACAATCATTGATGATATGGACACCATGATGGGTCACGACCTGCGATCGCATCGCGGCAGGACGGAATCGGCCTAGCCCTTGGGCGATCATCGAACCGGACAGGGCCAGCGCAGCGCCGACTGCTGCGGCTGCGAGCGCGTTGGTGACGTTGTGAGTACCATGGACCTTGATTCGAATAGCGGTGGGGCGGCTTTTCCCAGGGAGGTGCAAGCGAAAGGCCGTTCCCTGGCGAACATCGAACGTGACCTCGCTCGCTCGGACATCAGCCATCTCCGAAAATCCGAACGACAGAACACGGCATTGTGCGCGCGCAGCGAGGTAGCCAAAGTAGTGATCGTCGGCGTTGAGAATCGCCGTGCCATCGGCAGGAAGCATGTCCAACAGTTCCGCCTTGGCCTGTGCCGACCCCTCCATACTTCCAAAAAATTCGAGATGATCGGGGCCGATATTGGTAATTAACCCGATCGTAGGCTTCACAATCTCACAGAGTCTGGTCGTCTGCCCCTGCTGATCCACCCCCATCTCAATGACAGCCGCATGATGGCGAGTCGTGAGCCGTAAAAGGGTCGCCGGTACGCCGATCCGATTGTTGAGATTCCCTTCTGTCTTCAACACCGGCCACCGCTGGGCCAGCACCGCCGCTACCATATCTTTCGTCGTCGTCTTGCCGTTGCTCCCAGTCACTGCCACGATAGGGATATGGAACCGACTGCGATAATGGGTCGCCAATTGTTGGTAAGCAAATAGGGGGTCACGCACTCCGAAGAGAAAGGGCACGGGTTGCCTGTCGACCTTGCGTACCGCTGCAGAGCCAGGCGGAGGGCGGTATTGATCGTGAACGATGGCTCCGGCTGCGCCCTGAGCAAGCGCGACAGGCACAAACTCATGACCGTCGTAACGGTCGCCTCTGAGCGCGACAAATAGATCACCGCGCCGAACTGACCTAGAATCAGTACTGATCTGTCTGATCAGGTGCTTCCCCGAGAAGGAGTCCGGTCCAGCGAGGACTTTCACGCTGATGACTTCTCGTATTTCCTCGACTGTAAAGAGTCCCATCGATTCCTCATCCTGTGCGATCCCGACCGTGGCTTGGGCTTTCACGCACAATCCCGCAATTGCTGAATCGCTTCGCGCGCCACTTCGCGATCGTCAAAATGAAACTTCTTGGTGCCGATAATTTGATAATCTTCATGACCCTTTCCGGCAATGAGCACCATATCGCCGGCGTGCGCCTCGCGGATGGCAACACCGATCGCCTCACGCCGGTCCGGTACCAAGTGATACTGCACATGGCTTCGCCGTGCTAACGCATCCCGCACGCCAACCTCTACCTCACGCAGAATTGCCATGGGGTCCTCGGTTCGAGGATTATCGGAAGTCAAGACCACCACATCGCTGTATTCCACGGCGGCGCGACCCATCTTGGGCCGCTTCCCTCGATCCCGGTCACCTCCACAGCCGAAGACAGTAATGATCCGACCGGCCTTCAACGTGTGGGCCGCCGTCAACAATCTGAGGAGTGCATCTTCTGTATGGGCATAATCGACGACGACGGTAAAATTTTGCCCGGAAGACACCCGCTCGAAGCGACCAGGGACATTGGTGATATGGGCGGTCGCTTCGCAGATCTGATCGGGCGTCGCCCCTTCCTGCAGTGCCACGCCAATCGCCCCCAGCAAGTTGTAGACGTTGTGCTCTCCGACCAATCGGCTCTCGACGGTAAACGTGCCCGCGGGAGTCGCAGCAGAGAAAGTGGTCCCGGCAAGCGACAGGCGCACTCGTTCTGCCCGGAGATCGGCTCGGTTCTGAATGGCATACCTCCAGACTGGCACAGAACAGGCTGCCAGAACCGCACTCCCACGCGGATCGTCCATATTGACGAATGCGCGTTTCCCAGCCTTCTGTCCCCCGGCCAATCCGGTAAACAGGCGCAACTTCGCTTCAAAGTACTCATCCATCGTATGATGAAAGTCTAGATGATCCTGCGTGAGGTTCGTGAACACCGCCAGGTCGTACTCGCAGCCGGAGGTCCGGTCTAACGCAAGGGCATGGGACGACACTTCCATCACCGCGGCAGTGAGTCCGCTTTCGACCATCTTTGACAAGAGTTCTTGAAGATCCAGTGCGCCGGGCGTTGTGTGAGAAGCCGGAAGTGATTCCTGTCCGATCTGGTACCCCACTGTGCCGATCAACCCCACCCGCTGGCCGACCCCTTCCAATAACGCTTTGCAGAGATAGGTTGTCGTCGTCTTCCCATTCGTGCCGGTGACGCCAATCATCTTGAGACGGGCAGATGGATTTCCATGAAATCGGCTGCCGAGAAGCCCGAGCGCTTTGCGCGAATCAGCCACCTGCACAAAGGGCAATGCCCCCGAAGGCACAGACGACTGGGCAATCACCCCAACCGCTCCCGCCTTGATCGCCTGGTCGATAAATCCATGGCCATCGACACGCTCACCCTTGACCGCAACAAAAAGGCTCCCCCTCGTCACGGCTCTCGAATCGTCTGTAATGGCATGGACTAGACCGCTCGGATCGCCTCGCTGCTCCAAAATCTCGACGTGCCCACGGAGTGCGGCGAGCAATTGCTTGATCGTGACGGGATCGTGCGCCATGGCCGCCTTTAGTCCTTCATTGCCAGTGCGATTTTCACAGTGTCTTCTCTCGACACACCGAGGTAATTGAGCACCTGCTCCCCAACACGCCTAAAGACGGGTGCTGCCACGGTCCCACCCCAAGCCTCTCCTTGAGGTTCATCAAGAATCACGATCATCGCCAAACGCGGAGCCTCTGCCGGCACAAACCCGACAAATGACCCGACGAACTGCGTGGATGAATAGGCTCCGGTTCGCGGATCGATCTTTTGCGCGGTCCCGGTTTTACCCGCCACGCGAAATCCTGGAATAGCCCCCTTCGCCCCAGTCCCATTCGTGACGACACCCTCCAACATCGTCGTCATCATCCTGGCCGTGTCCGGTGACACGACACGCCGTTTTACTTGCGGGAGAACTTCCTTGAGCAAGCGGCCTTTCTCATCGCGAATCTCGGACACCACATAGGGCTTCATCATCACGCCGCCGTTGGCGAGGGTCGCGACTGCCGACACCATTTGGAGAGGTGTCACCCCAACTTCCTGCCCCATCGAAATGGATGCCAGCGACCGGCGGCCCCAGTCTTTGGGAGCTTTCAAAAGTCCCTGTACTTCACCCGGCAAATCGACCTCGGTGCGTTGGCCGAATCCGAATGCTTGGAGGTAGCGATAGAGCCGC
>Ga0113563_10000822_pt1 | contig 16322 bp, 10 predicted proteins | sample Mud3Dept3metaG_FD_80117 | JGI IMG/M metagenome (GOLD analysis project Ga0113563, IMG submission 80117) | Freshwater wetland microbial communities from Ohio, USA, analyzing the effect of biotic and abiotic controls - Mud 3 Core 4 Depth 3... | ecosystem: Environmental > Aquatic > Freshwater >...
CAATCTCATCCAAAGACCCCCTCCCGCCCCTGCCGCCGAACAGCCCCCTGTGGAAGGTGTTCCAGAGAGAGGACCAGCTCCGCCAGTTGCGCCTCCATCCCCGCCTAAACCAGCAGGCCCGGCACTGGACCTGTTCGGTCAACCTATAGCCCCAGAGAAACCGGCCGCGCCCGAACCGCCGAAGGGTCCGCAAGAGATCCAAGGCGGACTTGAAATCGGAACGGTGCCCTCCGGGGAACCTGCGGTAAAAGAGCGCCCCCTGACAGCGGCAGAGAAAAAGGAATTTCGGGCTCTCAGTCTCAAGCTCAGGGCCAACCGCGAAGAAGGCGGTGAGGCGCTGACAACTGAAGAGGCCCAGCGCTATGAGTACCTCGGAGCATTGGCGGGACAGAAGACGCTTGGAATCGATGTCCAGGTTGGGCTAAAGGGCAAACTAAAAGCGCTTGTGGCCCAGCTTGCATCACTTGACCAGCGGAAGCCGCAGTCCAGAGGTAAACGTTATGACAAGTGGGCACTCGACCGCAGCGACATCGAACGCCAGATAAAGAAGATTCGCAGTCAACTCACCGAAGGCCAGGGCGAAGATCTGGGCACTTCCGGACCACCAGAAGAAATGCCCAACGGCATGTTCATGCAGAGGCGCCGACGCGTCCGACAGATGACCGACGAGGAAGTACGCGAACGCTGGCCTGACCCCGGAGAGCGCTTGGACGTGTTTCGCCTCTATGGAGAGCGACCATGGGTGGCTGAGTCCAGAACGATGGAGTTCTCGGATGCGTTCGGAACGCAACTGGAGGAAACCGGTGACTGGTACATTGCCGCCTGGGGTAAGAGTCGCGATGAAGCGATAACTGAGGCGCAGCGGCAGAAGCGGAAAGGTTGGGAGAATCTGCCGGAGAAGAAGCCGGAACCGCCGCCTGCCATCTGGGCTAAGGAGCTATGGCAACTGACACGAAAGGAACTTGGCGACAACCGCGAGTTGCTTAGGCCGAAACTGGGCGTTGTCAGCGACACGATGCACCGGGATGCTGTTGCGCAGGCCATTCGAGACGGCAAGCCGGTACCGCCCGAGGTCCTGGCTGATTTCCCTGAACTCGCGCCCAAGCCCGAGGCTCCGCCACCAGCTCCAGCAGCCCCGGCAAAACCCGAGTTCGCTGGTGGCGCCCCAGAAGGTGCCCGTGTGGGCAATTACCTCAAGAAAGATGGCCGCTGGTACCGTGTCGATGCCGAGGGGAACCTTGGCAAGATCCCGACCAACAAAAAGCAGCACGACCAGCTTGAGCAGGAGTTCGCCTCGCCAACCCCTGCGGACACGCGCACGCCGATTGAGATTCTCGCCCAGGCAAAGCGCGTCAGCGTGAAGTTGCCCGAGGGTGCCACTGTGTTGCGCGGGTATGACGCGAAGGGCCGGAAGTCGGACATTTTCATCGCCAACATCAACAAGGGCGACAACATTTTCCGTGACGCTGGCATCGTTCGCGTCGAAGCCGGGTTCATCAACAAGGACAAGCAGTTTAAGCCAATCAAGGGCGACATCAAAGTTTCCGAACGCAAGCCAGCGAGGGAGGGAATGCTGCCGGAGACTGAGCGGCAAGCGCTACCGGAGAAGCCCCCTGGCGCTCCTATCCAGATGAGCGGCAACGACGGGTTTCTGATCCCGCCGCTGGAGACTGGGCCGCGTGAGGGGCTGCCCGCGTTCCACGGCACACCGCATGAGGTGGACAGATTTCAATTGAAGTACCTGGGTACCGGCGAAGGTGCGCAGGTCTTTGGATGGGGACTCTATTTTGCAGAGGCGAGAGAAGTTGCTGAGAGATACAAACAGTCTCTGAGCGGTGGGGAACCGAGGTCATCCTATCGGTTCAATGGAAGGGAGGCATGGGAATGGCAGCGTGATTTTGAAAAGGCGATGGAGTATGACAAAGCATCGGTGTGGGAGAGGATACAACTGCACCATCCAAAGAACGCAATACGTGTAGCTGCTAGGGCTATCATCACGGACGATGCTGAAAGCGCTGCCAAACTGCTAAAGTACATCGAGACACTCCCGGATAGTTTATTCGCCAAAGAACGGGGCAACATCTACACCGTTGACATCGCCGAGGATTCCATACTGCTCGACTGGGATAGGCCGCTTCGAGAGCAGCCGCAAGCCGTGCGCGCCGCGCTGGCAAGACTGGAAGAGCAGGGCGATCCACAGGGGACATTACACGCTCTGAAAGCTGTTCTTGCAGAGCACCTGACTGGTTCAGACTTTTACCGCCGCCTCGAAGCTCTGCGCGGGGCCAAGTGGGCGAGCGAAGCGCTCCAGTCCGTAGGCATCAACGGCATTCGATACCTAGACCAGAAAAGCAGGGATTTTATAGTCCAACACAGACCATCAGACGGAAAATGGTACGTCCTTAGCGGCAAGCCGTCCCCCGGTTTCGCTACAGAACGCGAAGCGCGTGATTGGGGATATGAACAGAGTTCGCGCAACTACGTTATCTGGGACGAGTCGAAGATCCGCATCACTGAAAAGAACGGCAAGCCAGTTTCCCTCGATGAGTTTCGACAGGCCATGCCCCCCCGCGAAGGCGAAGCGGTTCCTAGCCGCGACGTGATTCTCGCCCAGGCCGATTCTCCTGAGCAGTTGCTGGCGCACGTTGACCGCCCGGAGCTTCAGATTCCGGCCGAGATGAAAGCGCTGGTCAAAGCGCTTCTCAGTCATCCCGTCGCCAAGAAAATACAGGGATTACGCTGGGCGATTGCTGATGTGCTTGCCGGTGGATTCGAGGGCGACTTTGATCCTCATGGCCGTCTGGCGCGCTTCTCGCGCTGGGCTGAAGTTAAGGCGCCTGTTCACGAGTTTCTCCATGACCTCTGGTACTTTCTGCAACCGGGCGAGCGCGGCGAGTTCATGGCCATGCGCGTTGAAGAGATTCGCAAGGCCCTGAAAGACCTTCCGCGTAACGCAGCGGAGATCGCCGCTCTGGAAAAGCTGCTGGAAGCACCTGTGACATCCGAGGAGTTCCTCGCACTGAAAATGCCGCGGTCACTTTACTGGCTGGCAAACGAACGCGAGTTCTTCGTGAGTGCGATGCAGGAACCCCTCGTGAAACGTCTCACGACGCCGGAAGCGCAAGGTGCGATTGCCAAGGTCCGCGAGTACATCAAAGGCTTGTGGGATGCATTCAAGGATTGGACGAAACTATCCCCCAAAACCGAGAGACTCTTCCGCCAGATTTTCGAAGGCAAATACGAGATCACACCGGAACAAGGGGCGGCGGCAGAGGCACGGGAGGGGGCGTTGCCCACGAGTCCTGAGGAGTTCAGAAAACAGAAGCGCCTTCTGGAACCGAACGTTGCTGGCAGAACGCTGGCAGGTTTCGCTGAGCCAGCGAAGATGAAAATGGAGCTGGCCGACCAGTTCAACCTGTCACCGCGGGCGCGCCGGATGATACGGCTGCCGCGTGAGGCGGAGATGTACAGCATCGCGGCGGGCGAATTGACCGGTATCGAAAATTATGTCCAGGCCAGAGACGCAGTTCCGAAGGATAACCCACATCTGCGTTGGGGAGTGACGCATGATGCCATAACGGGTATTGATTTTCAGGAGCACCTTGGCAGGACTCTTACGGCCACATACGAGCGGCAGTTAGCCAAGGTGGATTCACCAGCTTTCCAACAGAAGATCTTCCGCGAAGCACAGCTTGCACTCAGGTCCGACCTCGCCGCCGAGAAAGAGGAAACCTTCCGGAACATCATCGCTGGGAAGGCCGCTGCACTGGAAGCGCAAATCCGCAATGCCGCCGGTGACGACGCACGCATCGAGACGCTTCGGGAGGACCTACGATTGACGCGTCCGCTGATGGACTGGGCCATGGCTGTGTCCCAGCAGATGGACAACATCGTCAATCGCGTGTACCGCGAGTACACGGAGTTCGGTCGCGCAGGTTACTGGACGCGCTGGCGGGAGAATGCGACGGGGCCGAAAAACGCAGAAGAGTTCTTCCGCCTCTATCAGCGTGCACGAGCGGCCGAAGGCAATCCCCTCGTCGAACGCCAGGAAGTGGCCCTTGCGCGTCTTGCATCCGAAATCCTGGGGATCAACTTCGGACTAGCGGACAGGTTGCTTTGGGCGGAACGGTGGCGCCGCGAGCCCGACTTTGCCAAGGCAGTGAACGAACTGGGGGAAAAGTTCGTAAAGGATCTGCGCACGGACCCGGCCAAAGCCATTCGGGGCATGATAACTCGCGAAGGCACGCTCGCCACAAGAGCGTGGCAGGCGAAGACAGCCTACCTCGCCATCAATCGGGACGTGATGCGGGAACTGGAACTCCTTGGCGATCTGGAACAAGCCGCGACGGTGATGAAACGCCTCCGCGATTCGGATCAATGGAAGCAACTCGTCAACACCGTCATCACTGACGCGGAAGGCGAAGGCGTTCCTGCTGTGGTCGTCGATGCGATGCGCGCCGGAAAGTATTCCTCCGCTTTTAACGAAGGGACCGGTAAACAAGTCTGGGTCGATCCGAAAGGTGGGTTCCACGAGGTTGATCTGAACTGGACCCCGGACAAGGCTGTTGAAGCGCAAAAGAAAATAGACGGCTTCCTGACAGCCGTGAACGACTGGATCTACGACGATGCCAACGCGAACAGCCCCGAGCTGGCGTATTGGCGGCAACAAGCTGACTGGGTGCGCGCAGTCTACAAGACGGCCTCGGTATTCGCTCCGAGCGCGGTGAAAAGTTTGTTCGTCCAGCATTCGCTGACCATGCTTTCCCCGTTCTTCCGGCAAGCCAAACTACCAGCAGTGAAGGTCTTGCAGGACATGGCGGAGAACTATGAGCGTGCGCAGAATATCGGCAAGCAATGGTCTGTTGGCTTCGACCAGGACAACATGGACAAGGCTAGGCGCGCCGCGGAGGCGCACGGTTTCCATCCTATCTCGGAACTCCCGCTGTATCGTTCAAACATTTTTGATTCGCTGGCGTGGCATTATCGGCACGGCATCGCCATCAAGCCCGGGCAGAAACTGTATGGCGTGACGGTGCTCAAGGAAGACATCGACCTGCTGAAACACCAGGGCGGTGGCCTGTTCAATCTGATAAAGCGGGCACTGCCGATTGGGCGCAAAGGCCGAGAAGCGAAGATGCAGGAGGCGCGCTTGGTTGACCAATACCTGAAGACCGCTTTCCTGATGCGTCCCCCTCAGGAGTTCGGCGCCGAGCCAGGAACAACCGTGATGCGCGACTTCAGCACGCGTGGTGGCGGATTTGCGGATGCCGTCGGGAAAAACGCGATAGACGTCAAGCAGGAGGTCAAAGGCGGAAAGACTGTCGAGACCAGGGAAGTCAATCTGGATAAGTTCATGCAACTAGCCAACCTGCCGCAGTACTTCGAGCCTGTGGTGTGGCGATGGATTTCCGAACGATCGAGGCAGTATAACGATGACACCGGATTCGAACCGTTGCTGAACAAACTGCGTGATCGGATTCACGAAGGAACAAATCCACCGAGGAGTGTTGAAGACGTTCTCGATTACATCACACGCAATTCTGAGGCTTCCCCCGAAGAGGTCAAAAAGGCCATTGTCGGCAACATGGCCAAGGAAACGTTTTCGTATTACAGGAATTTCATCGAAAAGCCGAGTGGAAGATCACTGACCGTTCGCGCCCTTCGTGCCACGTCACAAGGACCATTCAACACCGCGTTCGACCACGACATTGGCAGTTCCTTTTTCTACGACTACGGCATGTTCAGCACTCAGGAGGTCCGGGCTGCCGCCGTGGATGCCACCATGTTTTACCTGGAACGCGTCGAGGCTGCCATGCGCAGTACTCTCGATGTGTACGATGAGGCCCTCAGGCAATTTCGGGAAACGAGATCTGGCAGTCCAGAGCGCAAAGCTTTGATGCAGCAAAATCGGGCACTGTTCAGGTCCGGTGATGATTTCCGGGATTATTCGGCTTTACGCGGCCAGCGCGATGAACTCCAGTGGTTCATGGAAAATCTTCCCATCTGGTCTAAGCAAAATATCTCCCGAAACGAAGGGTTGAACACCCTGTACCGGGTCATCGGAGATTCGGTCGTCAGCAAGCTGGCTGGATGGAAAACTGTGTCTCGCGTGTTTACTGGGTCTGCGGTGAAACAGGGGTTCGTGTTCAGCGCGATTGACCGGTTATACGGCACGTCCTACCTGAAATCGGCACTGTCAATGGCATTGAGCGCATACGACATCGCACTCAAAGGCCCGGCCATGTATCTGGCACGCAGGGCTGGATTGGCTGAGAAGCGGAAAGAAAAGTTCAGCGGCGTTGCCGAAGAGATCTTCCGGGAAGGTAAATTCTTCGATCCGCTCTACGACTTGGGCATGGGCACAAAAACGCCCTTGTTGAATACCATAAAGAACAACCTCGCCATGCCATACACGCATGGCCGTGGTTATGACCCCAAGTTCTCAACCAATGCTGGCATCGCCCTGCTTCAAAAGGGTGCCTATCGGCTGTTATCGGGGGCCGAAACACCACTGGAAGTTTTGCGGACTATCTTCCCGACCCTCGGCTATTCAGTTGCATACGACTCCGTCGCACGTCAGGCGTTCAACGCAATCAGCGTTATAGAGCGTCAAGCCCGCAGGTCGTTCGAACTGCACGAAGAAGCTGGCACCCTGGGCCGGTTCGACCTCAACGACCCGCGCAATCCGAAAAATGTACTGCCCGCATCTGACATTCTACCTCGTGGCCTGTTTCCAAAGACGCAGACGCAGTTAGCGCAGGCTCGTGAATTGTTCAAGCGAGGTACTGACGGAGATCTGAACGATTTCGTGATGGAATTTTGGGCCAAACTCGCCAGAACGCCAAAAGACCAACGGGGCGAGGTCCATCTTCTCAGCGCAGACGCAAAAACACCAGAGGAAGCCGCCCGCCTTCAAACCAACCGCAGTCTGGGGATTGCGGCAATTGGACTTCTGGACATCCACCATGCCGGTTTCACAAACCGCATGTGGGTGATGCGTGGGTCTTCGATGTGGCGCCTGATGCAGCCAATCGCTGGTTGGACGTTCCAATCTACGAGGCAGTTATTTGAGTTGTTTGGGAAAAGCGCCACTGATCCCGCTTTGCGCCCCGCTGTCGCTACCGCTCTTACGGCGATCATGGTTCTGGCTGGCCTCGCTGCCATGGGCATTGGCGGTGACCTTGAGAAGCGGCTGTTTGATGAACTGGAGTGGATCATCAACAAGCGAGTCGATCCAGTCCGCTATTTCGGCATGGGCCGAGACTGGAAGGAGAACACGATCATCGCCTTAACCGGCATCTTCACGTATATCACGGTTCTCTCCGGGTACTTGGAACGGTTGATGAGCGAGAAGGGAAATCGAACCAGTGTAACGGACCAAATGTTCGTGCTTTCTCTGGCGAACTCCATGGTCAGGTACGTCAGCGGAGTTATTCACACGAAGGATCCGAACTACGGTCTGGCTGGATTCGTGACCCGGGAAATTCCATCCCTGAAGCCCCTAATCCGACGGACGAGCGCCAACGAAGGGCTGACCAATGTTGAAAATGCGATAACGGCGATACAACGTTTCGCGCCGAAAGACCTCATACGACAGACTACGGGCGGTTTCGGAATGCCCACTCCGACCGAACTGAGCGTTCCAAAGAACAAACTCAAAAACGCGATCTACGCGGGCGATTCTGAAGGTGTCATCAAGTACTTCGCCGAACTGCGCAATAAGGCCGTCGAACTCAAGCGCACAGAACCGTTGCGACTCGCGGCTGACATCATGCGCAGCCTCAACCCGTACACGTTGGCACTCATCGGCCATCCTACCGAAGTGCAACGTCAGGAATTGCTGGGCAGATTGAGCGACCGTGAGCGTCAGGTCATTCTGGATGCTGAAACCAACTATCTGGCTGCCGCGCAGTTGGTTGGTGTGCAGTCCCGAATGACCCGCCAGCCTCCTGGTGGCGGCGGTGAGGCCGTCTCAGCGGCCCCTGCGTTTGGCGGCGGTTACGCCGTTGGCGGCGGTGGTGGCGCCGGGTTGCGCGGTATTACGACCGGCTACGGCGGCGCCGGTGGATTCCCTTCGGTCAGGCGAATCTCGCTTGGCCGCGCTGGTGGAGTTCCAACCGCTTTCAGGCGTATCTCAACGCGCCGGGGTCCAACCACACGGTTGCGACTCGGTGGCCGCATTGGCAGGCCCCGCCGTTACACCACGGGAAGGATAAAACTCCGGCCGCGAAGACTCGGAATGCGGCTTCGGCAGAGGGTTACGTTGCCTCGGACCCGGAGACTGACACTGAGAGTCTGACCTCCTCTGCTTCTACATGCCTGAATACTGAAAGCTTTTGACTCGCGGCCAGTTGTGGCTGCAAACTGGCTGCCATGAGCGGGCCAAGCCCTGAGTTCCTCCGTCACATGAAGGGGATGCTGCCGTCCTTCATCAAAGGCATCGCCGAAAAGGTGGCTATCGGCCGCGGCATCAAAGCACCCAAACGCTTATCACCAAAGAAGGTCTGCACACTCTGTACCAAGCTGTTCGACAAGGTCGAAGTCGATGCTGGCAAGGAACCGCCCCTGGAGATGGGGAGATGTCCGGAGTGCGAGGAGAAACTCAAGGACGGTTTCGTCGCGGTGGTAGCGCCGAACAAACTCGCCTTCGTAAAATCGGAACGGCTAAAGGATCTTGCCGGTAACACCGTCCAGGTGTCAGCCGAGAATTTCCTCCGAATTCAACAGGAGTACCTCAACAACTGGGCACCCGAAAATGCACACGCCAACAAACCTGCTGGGCCTGCTCGATAAGTGCCCGCCGTTCCTCGTTTTCGCACTGGCCAGACGTGGTACCGATAAACGACCGAAATTTGATGACATCGTGAAGGCATCCGGCCTGTCGGAGCGCACGTTCATCCGAATCGCATGTCGTTTTTCGTGGCGCGAGGTCAAGGTGAAGCACATTGACGGCTTTTGCCGGGCGTGCGGGGTAGACCCCTTCAATCTCGAACCGCACCTGGGGTTCCTGAGACGGTCACTGACATCGGACAAACCTTTCGCCTACATGACCTCGCAGCAACTGGCGAGGTTCAATGACCATTGTAGTCGGATTGCCGATTTCGCGAGGGCTACGGTTTCTGGAGCGCCATCGCGTCAAAGTCAATCTTCATGAGGTAAGCACTCCCACCAACTGCCGCAGTCCCGGTCGAACTGGAAATCATGATCTCGAAATAGATGTGCCGACCCTCCACGTACATCGGCCATTCGCACCCTTCCGACTGCCTTAACTTCTGGGATGTCAAATTTGTATTGGTGAATTCCTCCTCGCACCGAAGGTCCTTGTTTTCGTAATCGTTCCACTGGGGAGAACACTTTGGAGCCGTGCTATTGGGGTCTGTCCTGTTCCATGAGTGCCCAAGGCGCAGCCGGATCACTGGCGGCGTGGTTTCCTCGATGGTCTCACGGTCAACGTACACCTGTTGCACTCGTTTCTCCCGGTCGTAAAAGCCTAATGGCGCTTCCGCCCGGAGAATCGATACGTAACCATCGCTGCGGTACAGGGTACCGATTAGGGCGTCAACCGGCAGGTCCACCGTGACGTTCGACATATCGTCGATGATCAGGAACTCGCGGTAGTAGGAGCCCCCGATGTTTTTGATTGCGTAATCCACGCCGCTCGCACCAAAGAAATACTGGGTCTCGTTGCACACGCCCGCGGCCGTAGGCGTATCCCGGAAGTTCGTAAAGGCCGTAAAACCGGTGTCAACCACGTCCGCCGTCTTTTGCTTAATGTTCGCAACCATCGTCCAGTTGTTGACGGAGAGAGTCCCGCTGGGCCAGCTAAACCAGATCTCATCCTTGCTGGGCAGGAGTGCTGCGACAGGTGCGTAGCAGTGCGTGCCACCCATGGCTGTTGCTTGGTCGGTAAACATCACGCCGGTTGACAGGTGCAGCCAATCGACGCGTTCCGGTTTTGGAATGTAGGGATCGAATCGGTACACGCCTTCCCGGCTGCAATACCAGTGCTCAGAGCCGGTGCTTACGAGTGTCTCCGGGTAGAAGAGGCAACCTACCTGATTCTGCGGCTCGCTATAGATCCGAGTGAACGTGAAAACCTCGTCAGCAGTGAGCGTGCTTGGCGTCATCTTCCAGATGCTGCGCCGCGTGTAGATGTAGACGTCTCGTAGAATGTGCGCGGCGCCAAGAATGTCGTCGCCGTAGGGCAAGTCCTGAGTCCCGCAAAGCGGCTCGACCTCCGGTGGATCGGCATCGGGATCGAAGTAAGGGTCCCACGCCATTCCGTCGTTAATGTCCGACCACGCGATACGTGTTGGCTGCGCCACCCCATCCTGCACCACGTTCATCAGGACGAGAAATCCGTTAAACTCGATGGCGATTTTCGCCGCTGTGATTTTGATCGTGGTTTTTAGCTCACTAACCTCGGTTGTGGTGCCTGCCGCGAGGTCGTGTGCCAGAATGTTGTTCACACCATTCGTGAAGTACAACACGTTCTGGAGTTGGGCGGCCTTCCATCGGCTTCCGTACGCACCGTAAGCAACATCAGGAAGTTGAATGTCGGTCCAATGTCCCGTTGTGGTGTTCAGCTTCGAAAGCCTGCTCTGCGTGCCGTCAAACAGGATGCGTTGCCCGCTGTCGGTCGTGCATTCGTGGAGAAACGTTATCGGTTCGCGTGTGGCACCCTGGGCATGATGGTCGTGATTGTGGTAATACCACCCGCTGCGGTCATCACTTTGCTCAATCGGAACACCCCACTGGTCGTACAATTTCGAGGCAAATGGATGCTCAAAACCGGCACGTCGTTTCAACCTGCCGTCGCTGGTGGCCTCCATGTTGAGTTTCCAGCGCCACGCCCCCGGTTGAACCTCGGTGGGGTCCGACCGCACGTCCAGCGGGCCGGTCAGCGGATGGAGCGAGATCGTTGACCAAACATCTTTCTTAGCCATAACGGGTCACCTGTCTTGCCGGAATACCCGGAGACTACCCCTTATCGCCGGGCAGTGGAATATCAAAACGTCGGACGTACTCCATGAAATCAATCTGGAAAATCGACGCGTTGCGCGTTCGTTCATACTCAACCAGATACCAGTTCTCCTTGATCATCTCCGTTGCCCTGATGCACTCCGTATGGTCGTAGACCAGTCGCATTCGGGCAATCAAGGTCTCCGCCAGATCAGGCGCCAGCAGTGTGTGACAGGCGAACATCTTGTTGTACAACGTGTACCCGGCTCGCACCGTAAACCCCTGTTTTTCGCCGGGACTCCAGAACCGGTGCCCAATGGCGATGTCCTCAAGCATCTGGATTTTGCCACCGGCGAGGTAAGTCTTGATGGAGATCATGGCTTCATCGCAGCCCCAGTACCGGAGGAAGCGCAGGGGGGAGATAAGGTCGAACCACGATTTTGCAATCAAGTAGCCTGCCCCCATCAGACACGGGACCGATCCGCCTTCGAATGTGGATGGCCTTTTGCTCCAGTTGACCTCGAACACCTGTTTCTGCTTTGGGTGTACAGGGTCTGGGCCATACAGGTTCAAGGTCGCGCCGTAGCGATACACCGCCTTGGCGCTGGCCAGGGTCGGATGGAACTTGTCCAGGGCAGCGCACGCGCAGCAGTAGACCGTCTCGTGCGGTTGGCCGCTGAGCATGGGCAGAAGTCGATCATACCATCCGGCCGGGAACCGCATGTGCCCGTCCACCAAGAGAATCCAGGGCCTTTTGGCGTAGAGAACGCCGATATTCCGCGACGGGCCGCAGCCGCACCGGAACCGATTGTGCACAACGCCGGTCGCGCCTTTTACATGGACTTTCGTCGAACTGCAATCGTCCACCACGATGATTTCAACATGGTCCCCGGCAGTCTCCCGAATCGAATCGACCGTATTCTGAAGGTCGGGCTCGTTGACGGCGGCAATGATGATCGAGATCATAATTTGGTCACCATTGCGCGCTCATCTGCCCAATGGAAAAACGGCTGAAGCCTAGTCGGCCATGGCCCCTGGTATGCCTGTAAACGTTCCCAGCGCTTCACAGCGTCCGCGTACCCGTAGTATTGTTCCTTCTGCTCCACTTGCCAGCGGAACGCATAGCTGTAGTGGTCGAACCCAATGCCCCACTGCGCGCAGAAGTCTCTCTCCGCGCACTTCTCCTTCGGCCCGTTCGCGCCCGTCAGGAAAGGAGGTTCGTGTGACGTGAAGGTCATCCCTGGTTCGTACCGCCATGCCCTGAGCCACTCCCCCGGATTTGCCCCGTAGCAGTTCCTGCCAACCGTGATCAGGCGCGGGCCAACGAAGAATCGGCAATGGAATCTGGCGCACGTGTAGCCTTCAGCCGGGTCGGAGAGCATCGCACAGACCGCCTCGATGTTGCCCGGCATCCAGATTTCGTCCGCGTCAATCTGCATCAGGATGCAGGGTTCCTTCAGGCGCCTCAGAACGCAATTATACATCGACACTTTGCCGGGCCAAAGCGCCTGGGTTGTGTGATGAACGCGCCGGTGGGATTTTGCTAGACCAGCCAGGAACTCAGTGGTGCCATCCACACTCAACCGCGGCTTTGGCTTCTGGCACCAAGCGGTGCACTTCACGTTATCAGCGGCGCCCTCAACGATCCACCAGTGCCAATCGACCTCTGGCGGCAAAGCGTTGAAGCAAAACAACTGCGCCGGGAGAAACGGCATTGCATCGAGTGCAATCGTAATTATGTTCAAATTCATACTCTGGTGGCCCAGCATTGAAACGATGTCTTCTGCGCCTCCGGCAGCAGCTCATCGACAGCCTGTTTGACCCCTGGGTACGTGTCACCGTAATCGTGCCCCGCCAGGAACCCTCCGGGCCGGATCTTTGGCTTCCAACAGCGGATGTCATCCTTCACGGAAGCGTAATCATGGGCAGCGTCGATAAAAACAGCGCCCAGTCCATTCTGCACCAAACGTGCCGCTGTGACTGAGGAGCACCGCAGCGGAATGACAAGGTCATCCAGTTTCATCTCGTGGACGTTGGCTGAGAAGGTACCAAACGGATTTACCACCGTAAGGCCATCGTCGCGCTCATAAATGTCTGGCCACAGGTCAACACAGAGGAGTTTTATATCTTTGCCGGACGCACGGATTCTTTCACCAAGATAGCAGGCCGATTTTCCAAGGTAAGAACCGACCTCTACGATGTTGTCGCCGGGCGCGAGCAGTTCGACGAACTTATCGTACACGTCCGGGAAGTCGAAGAAGCCATCGATGTCTGCCCATGTCATATTGCGATTTTGGTTAATGGTTCGAGAAGACCGCCACGTTGTTCGGCATCCCTTCGAGCGTGATCAGGTCGTGCGTCCTCAGGTCAATCAGTTCGGCGGGAGTGAGTTTTTGCAGATAGAACACTTCGTCCGTCAGTCGGTACGGCCGATCACGGTCATAACCAAAACTGTATTCGGCATAGTCCTCCGGATTCATCGACATCATCCGCGCTATTTTCAGTTCGGGAACGCGACTGGGAACCGTCTCCGGCCCTTGCAGCAGGTACGAGTAGACGAACTGGGGGATAAACTTATGGCGTACGAGAAAGATCGTGGTCGAACAATTGAATACCTTGTTCCGCCCGAAGATGGCGTTCTTGTTTCCCATCTCGCGGTACATCCGATCCACAAAAGGTCCAAACACCAGCGCATCCTGCTCTACATAGAGAAAATCCATCTCGTTGGCATAGGCAATCCAAAGCCCAATCATCCACATAGTCGCGCACCCAGACATAACGATCCCCGGTTTGCTGCCGTTCAGCAAGGAGCCCGATCCGCCAAGATTGCCGCTCAGGCAGATCCATTCGCCCTGACCGGCTGTTGCCACGCAATCGGCTGAAGCGATAATGAAGACGCGACGTGGTTGGGCATGACGCAGGTTTGTTCTCCACCACAGTCGGTGGAACCAGTCGGCACCCCTGCCGGTCTGCGAGTGATACCCAGAGACAATGATGTAGTGAGGGGTGGTCATACGAAAAACTCTCTCATCTGGCTGCGTTCAAGGAACCAGTATTCGGCGTTCTTAAATGGTCCCCAGCAATGCAAGGTGTTGGCCTTGATCTTCTGCTTGGTATTGCGCAGCACGAAATGCGGGTACCCGGCAATCCACTCAATTCGTTTGCCAAGGTCGCCCATGACGAAACGGCCATCGTGGATTAACAGGTGATGGTCGAAAACGGTCCCGTCCTTAACCTCGAAGGTGTTTCCGACATTAAACCCGTGCAGCCCGGCAAGCTGAGTCCAGAACGTCATGTCGCTTACGGTCTCAACCGGTTGGTTCGCGAGGTCTACGCCGAGCAGACTCTCGACGAAGCCGCAGAACGCCGTCAAAGGTTCGCGCCGACTGATGTAGTAAGGTGCCGTGCGAGCCTCGCCCATGAACGAGACCGAGAAATCGAACTGTGCGAACGGCTCGAATGCCTTTTCAAGATTGCCGAACACCATGAAATCCGTGTCGGCGGTGAAGATTGGAAAATCCAGGGAGGTTGCTTCAGCGTATTCGTAAATCGCGAACCATCGTGCGAGCGCGGGAGCGTGCAGGGTGCGAAATGGATCATGTAACAATTGATGGGAAATCCGTTCCAAAACGGCATTGCTCTTTCGGAGTTCGGCGATGTGCGTAAAAGACCCTATGTTGTAATCGTGTTCGCCCAGGACGTGGATAGGACAGCCGCAGTGGGCTTGCGCACACTGCAAAGCAGAGAGCAGGCCGTCGTATTTTCCCCAACTCGTGAATATCAGGTGCATAAAGTCATGGGCCATGGATTCCATCAGCGCGCCGTTCAAGGTCAAGTTTCTCTTCCGGAGACGCTTCACGGTAAATGTCGCAGTGCCGGTCCCAAAGGATGCAGTTGGACTGGTCGCCACGTCGGAAGATGTTGTCCGGTTTGCGCCATTTGGAAATACTGTAAAAGCCGTCCCAGGTAACCAGTTTGCACGTTCCACCGTGCGTCTCGACAAGCACCGAGAACGCCTGTTCGAACTCGGAGCAATCCAGGTGCGTATTGACCTTCTTGGGCCATAAGGATAGCAACGCCGGTGAGCACGCGATGCAGGAGGTCCTCAGGTGCGGCGTGTTCTCGTAGGAAGCCATCGGGCCGTACAATCCGGGTCCGTACAATGCCCATGCCAGCGCCAGTCGTTCGAGCCACCCTTCCCGCCAGAAGTAAACTGGCGTCGCCATGAACACCGCCATGTCGCAGTCCAACCATCTAGCGATTTTCTGGTAGGTGCCGCAGTCCCAACCTGCCCCTTCATTCTTGATCGTGGCATTGCCAAAATACGGCGGCAGGATGGAAACGCCAATACCGCAATTGACCACGTAAAGTTCGTGCCTTATAGTCGGAAAGAACCGGCGGTAAGTCTCCATGAAGCGTAGTTCTAACGGATGATAGAACTCCGAGTCCGGAGCGTCCGGTGTCGCCTTGCCGATGACGTTCAGGTAAACAAGCGCGATTTTCATGCGGCTATGTTTTTTTGAAGGCTATCATTCCGTCGCGTTTCTCCGCGAGTTCATGGGGCAGGCCGTCGAAGAATGATTTTGGTTCCGGGTAATCCGAGTGATTGTAATCGTGAAACGCCAGGATTCCCCCAATGCTGACGTGAGGCCACATTACCTCGTAACACCTGACCGTGGTGTCAAGCCTGTGATTGTGATCGATAAATGCGAAAGCAATCGGACCATGGGGCCAAGTTTTGAGCGTATCCATGATGTCACCCTTAACCGTATCCACCAACACTCCTTTCCCGATGAAAGGTGAGACGTTCTCCTTCCACTCGTCGAATGCATGGAAGAGGTCCAGGCAATGCACTGCCTTCTGGGTAGTGTTCGCGGCCAGGATCGTCGCGGTGGACAGGCCAAGATGGCAACCGACCTCCAATAGGCATCCCGGGACTGTTAAAACCGATTGTACCAGCCGCGTCAGCGACTGCGCATCGGCTTCACAGATGAGGCCGGGTATGTCTAACATCCGTACTCCTTCCGCATCCACGCCGCGGTCTTAGCCATTCCCTCCTCCAGGCTCACAGTGACCTTGTGATCGAGATCCTGCACTGCAAGTGAAGTATCGGCCTGTTTGCGAGCTGCCGTCATGGCCTCCGGCAGGTCGCGGAAAAAGACCGGCACACTGACGCCCATGGCGACCTGGGCTGCTTCAGCCAGTTCCTCGATGTTGTGCTCCTTATCGCCCGCGATGTTGTAGACCGCCCAGGGCTTGAAATTGTCGATGATATTAGCCAGCGTCCGGACACAGTCCGAGACGTAGGTGGAGGTCCGCTTATGGCCTCTGTACACGGTCAATGGAAGTCCCGTCATTGC
>Ga0113563_10000823_pt1 | contig 16314 bp, 12 predicted proteins | sample Mud3Dept3metaG_FD_80117 | JGI IMG/M metagenome (GOLD analysis project Ga0113563, IMG submission 80117) | Freshwater wetland microbial communities from Ohio, USA, analyzing the effect of biotic and abiotic controls - Mud 3 Core 4 Depth 3... | ecosystem: Environmental > Aquatic > Freshwater >...
ACAATCCGCAGGCGGTCACCCACATCTCGTTGCGGAGCTGCTGAGCTGCCTCCGCCGAGGACGTTTCGGACGAGTCCACCGCCCGCGCGCCTCGCAGCAACGAAGAAAGGCAAGTGAACCGCGAACTCACGCTAAACGGACCATCCTGGGTCGGTCTCCTAGATCGCGGCGCGGGTCCGGTGCTCGCGGGTCACGATGTCGGCGACTCGAACGCCCGAGTCGGCGGCCTGATGGGTGCCGCATCCGTAGCCGCCGGCGTCGCAGCCCACCAGGTAGAGACCGCGGACGGGAGTGCGGGCGTCGGGCTTGTGCCGGCCACATTGACCGACGATCTGCGCGAGCCCGATGCACTCTCCGCCCTGGGCGGGAACGGCGCGGTCGCGCGTCAGCGAGGAGACGTCGGATCCGAGGTAGCGGTCGACCGACTCGATGCAGCCTTCGATGCCCGGCCACAGCCGCCGGACGGTCGCGTCGAGGCGATCGAGGAGTGCGTCGCCGTGCGCGAAGTCGGGGTCGGGCGTGCAGATCGTTCCCACCAGCGCGCACTGCTTGCCCGTGGGAGCGAGGCTCGGGTCGTAGATGGATGGCACGACGTTGAACACGAGCACGTCCTCGGGAAACTTGCCCGCCTTGATCTCCGCGAGCCGCGCCGCGTGCAGGTAGTTCTCGTCGGAGAATGCGATGTACATGCCGTGCTCGAAGAACGGGCGATCGAGGAAGTAGCGCAGCCCGACGATCGCCCACGACGGCACCAGGCCGCGAACGCGCGAGAGATAGGCGCCGTCGAAGTGCTCCGCGCCCGCGAGCCCCAGCACCGTCGGCTGGATGCCGGCGTTGCTCACCACGATCGGAGCTTCGAAGCTGCCCCGATCGGTCACGACCCCGGTCACGACTCCGTCGGAGATGGCGATGCGCTCGACACGCGTGCGCAGCAACACGCGCCCGCCGCAGCGCTCGACCGATTGGCAGAACACCTCCGCCATGCGTCCGAAACCGCCGGCGTGGTAGCGACCCGCGCCACCGCGCGAGAAATCCTGCAGCGTGCGCACCGCCTCGGTCGCTGCGACGAGGTCGAGCGGCACGACGAAGACGATGTTGATCCACATGCCCCAGTAGCTGATCACGCTCTGCGGAAGGCGGTAGCGCGCGAGCAGATCGGCGAACGAGAGGTCGTCGAGCGCGTCGATCTCGTGCGGAGGCATTCCGAGCAGATCCATCAGCACGCGCGCGGCCTCGGCGAAGTCGGTCTCGCCGAGCGCGAGCAACTCGGGGAGCGCCATCGGGTTTGCGTCTTCCGGCCGCGCCGAGCCCACGCTGCGGGCCCACTCGCCGTCCGCCCGGCGGTAGAGCAGGACACTCTTCTCTTTGGGCGCGAGGATCTCGACCTCACCCGCGAGGCCGAGTTCGTCGAGCACACGAGAGAATTGCGATCCGATCGCGGGTCCGCCGACGATCGGCCAGAGTTCGTAGCGGAAGCCGCGCTTCGAAACCGTCATGGCCTTGCCGCCCGGCAACGAGTTCTTGTCGAGCACGAGCACGCGCAGCCCGCGCCGCGCGAGCAGCGCCGCGCAGGTCGCCCCGCCGATTCCCGCCCCCACCACGATTGCGTCGTACCGCTCGGCCATCGTCTCCCCTCTCCCGGGCGCAGCCCGATCGCGGACGGCAACCTGCGCCGTCTTGCCGATCATAAAAAATTTATCCATCGTCGCGCCATCGGTTTCGCGGCTCGAGCCGCGCAGGGAGATCGCAGATGGGCCACGCGACGCAACGCACGGTCCGGGTGGCGGGCTGCGATCTCGGCAAGGCCGCGGCCAAGCTGGTGGTGCTCTCGGTCGACGGCGACCGCGTTCGCATCGAGGCCCGGCACAGCGCAGCGCACGACGGCCGGCCGGCCGAACTCCTCGCCGCCTGGTATCGCGAGACGGGCATCGCGAACTGCGACGCGCTCGGCGCCACCGGCCTGTACGCCGACGAGCTGCGCGCGCCGGTCCTCAGCGGACTCCCCGAGGACGCCTGCCTGACGGCCGCCATCGAACGGCTGCCCGAGCTTCGCGGCCCGCTGAACCTCGTCAGCGTCGGCGCGCGCGGCTACAGCGTGCTCACGCGCGATCGGACCGGACGGGTGCAGGCCGTCGGCAACGAGAAGTGTTCGTCGGGCACCGGCGAGACGATGGTCCGCATCGCCGGCCGCTTCGGTCTCAGCATCGAGGAGGCCGACGCGCTGGCGCGCGGCTCGAGCGACACCATCCCCATCACGGCGCGTTGCTCGGTCTTCGCCAAGAGCGAGATGACCCATTTCGGGAACCAGGGCCGTCCGGCCGACGCGCTGTTCCGCGGCTACTTCGGCTCGATCGCGCGCTACGTCGCGGCCCTGCTCGCGCGTGCGCGAGTCGAAGGCCCCGTGTACGCCGTCGGCGGCTGCGCGCGCATCCGCACGCTGGTCGACGCACTCGGCGAGGCGGTGGGCGCCGAGGTGAAGGTGCCGGAGTCCTTCCTCCTGCTCGAGGCGATCGGCGCCGCGCTGCTGGCGGCCGAGCAGTGTCGAGGCGAGCCGCTCGAGCGCCTTCCCGGCGATCCGGCGGCGCTGTTCTCACATACACCAACACGCTTCACCGTGTTGCGGCCGGCCAGCGAGTGGAAGGATCGCGTTCGCTGTCTCGAAGCGGCGCCCGTCGCGAGCGGCGCCGACCGCGCCCCCAGCGTCCTCGGCCTCGACCTCGGCTCGACGGGCAGCAAGGCCGTACTCACCTCGCTCGCCACCGGCGAACTCGTGCTCGACCTGTACGATCGCACCCAGGGCAATCCGGTCGACGCCGTTCAGCGTCTCGTCCGCGCCGTGCTCGAGCGCACCGCGCCCGACGTCCGCGCGATCGCCCTCACCGGTTCGGGACGCGAAGCCGCGGCGACCGTGGTGCGCGCAGCCTTCCCCGAGGCGGCGGGCCGCATCGTGACGTTGAACGAGATCGTCGCCCACGCGAGGGCTGCCATCCGCTGCGACGAGCGCGGCGGCGAGAGCATGTCCGTGGTCGAGATCGGGGGACAGGACGCCAAGTTCATCCAGATCGAGGCGGGCCGGATCGTCGAGAGCGACATGAACAAAGCGTGCTCGGCGGGAACCGGCTCGTTCCTGGAGGAGCAGTCGCTCTTCTACGGCGTGGAGGACATCGGCGAGTTCACGCGCCTGGCGATGACCGCCAGCCGGCCGCCGGATCTCGGCCAGATGTGCACGGTCTTCGTCGCCGACGCCGCCGCCGAGGCCCACAACGAGGGCTTCGAGGTGCGCGATCTCTTCGCCGGCTTCCAGTACTCGGTGATCCACAACTACATCAACCGGGTGATGGGCCAGCGCACCTTCGGACAACGCATCTTCTTCCAGGGCAAGCCGGCGTCGGGAACGTCGCTCGCCTGGACGCTGGCGGCGGTCACGGGGCGCGAAGTCGTGGTGCCGGCCAATCCCGGCGCGATGGGCGCATGGGGCATCGGCCTGTGCGCGATCGACGAACTCGGAGCGGAGGCGCTCGCGGCAGCGCCCCGCTTCGGACTCGAGCTCGTGCTGGGCGCCGAGGTCGTGGACAAGAACGAGTTCCAGTGCCGCGACAGCCGCTGCGCCACGCTCTGTACGATCGCGCGCACGCGCGTCGCCGTTCTCGGAGGCGAGCAGACCGTGCTCTCGGGCGGCGCGTGCCCCAAGTACGAAGTGGCGTCGGGCGCACGCGCGAAGCTCCCGAAGGAAGCGCCGTCGCCGTTCGACGAGCGGCAGGCGTTGCTGGCGCCGTATCTCGAGGAGCGCCCGGGCGGCCGCATGATCGGCGTCCCAATGGCTGGCGCCTGTTTCGGCCTCGTCCCGTGGCTGGTGGAGTTCGTGGCAGGACTCGGCTTCGGCGTGCGCGTGCTCGCGCCCGACGGACAGTCACTCGCGCGCGGTGAAGAGCGCTGCTACGCCTACGACGCCTGCGCGCCGGTGAAGGCGGCGCACGGCATCCTCGACGCCGACGTCGACAGCGTGTTCTTTCCGACCGTCCTCAGTACCGACAGCGAGGCGGGTGGCTGCGGGCGCACCTGCGCGATGGAGCAGGCCCAGCCCGAGATGGTTGGCGCCGCGCTGCGGGCGCGGGGTCGGAAGCTGCGCGTAGTGAGTCCCGTGCTCTCGTTCGACGCGGGCGTGCAGAGCAAGGCCTTCGCCGCGGAACTCCTCGCGGCGGCGCGGGCGCTGCTCGGCGCCGAGCCCGACCGCGCGCGCGTCGCGGCCGCCGCTCGCGCGGCTGCGCAGGCGCAGGCTCGCTACGAAGCGGCGCTGCTCGCGATCGGGCGCCGCACGCTCGACTACGGCCGATCGGCCGGCCTGCCGGTCGTCGCGGTCTGCGGACCGCTGCACGTGATCCACGATCCCGTCATCAACGCCGGTATCCCGCGCCTGTTGCGCGAGAACGGCGTGCTGCCGCTGCCGCTGGACTGCTTCCCGATCCCGGCCAGCACCCACCCCGTGACGCGCGTGCCGTGGTCGGACGCGCGCCGCTCGCTGCGCGCCGGCCTCGCCACCCGCGAGCGGGGCGACGTCTACCCGCTGCTGCTGTCGTCGTTCGGCTGCAATCCCGCGTCGTTCGGCGAGCAGTTCTTCACCGCGTTGCTCGAGGGTCACCCGCACACGACGCTCGAGAGCGACGGACACGGCGGCACGGCCGGCTACACCACGCGGGTACAGGCCTTCCTGCACACGGTGAGACGACACGACGGGCGGCCCACACCGGCGCCGGCGTCGCGGCTGCGGATGCTCGAACCGCTGCCGAATCTCCCGATCACACCCGACGACGAGCGCCAGTTCGTGGCGCCCGCGCTCGGGGAACCCTACGCGACGGTGATGGCCGCGAACTTTCGGGCGTTCGGTCTCGACGCCGTCGCGCCCAGTCCTTCCGATGCCGAACGACTCCGCATCGGTCGCCGCGATTGCTCGGGCAAGGAGTGCATTCCCTACCAGCTATTCTGGGGCTCGTTCCGCGATCACCTCGAGCACAACGAGGATGGACGCAGTCGCGTGCTGGTGCAGGTGACCGGACAGGGCGTCTGCCGCAACTGCTTGTTCTCCGCGAAGGATCAGCTCTCGCTCGAACGGCTGGGCGTCGGCGACCGGGTCACGATGCGCGACGTCCAGGCCGAGCAGGGTCTCGGTCCGTCGTTCCTCACTCGAACGGGTCTGTCATCGACCGTGAGCGACATCCTGTGTCAGCTCGTGGCATACCACCGCCCACTCGAGACGGTGGCAGGCGAGGTCGACCGGCTGCACGCAGCCCTGCTCGAAGAGTTCGAGAAGATCTCCGAGGCTCCGGTGTTCCGGGGCGCGTTCGCCGGCTTCCGCGATACCTCGCGCTACCGGCGCGCGCTCGGAGATCTCGTCCTGCGGGCCGCCACCGCCTACGCCGCAGTGGCCGCGCGGGCGCCGCGCAATCCGCAACGGCGAACCGTGCTGCTCGCCGGCGACATCGCCGTCAAGATCAACGACTTCGCCAACGGCGGCATCGTGCGGCATCTCAACGAGCGAGGCCTGCAGGTGGCGATCGAGCCGTCGCAGACGCTGCTCGAATACGCCGCGACCGAGGCGCCCGGCGAGATCGCCCGAACCGGCGAAGGGCGGGGCCGCGCGCTGGTCGCGATGGGCCTGCGCCGGATGCGGCGCAAGCAATACGACCGGGTGAGGAAGCTGCACCCGTGGATCCCCGACGGCGCGGTCGCGCCGATCCTCGCCGAGAGCGATCGCGTGCTCGGACGCCATCCGCGCGGCGAGGCGCCGGTGACCATCGGCAGCGTGTTGCACTACTGGAAGCAACGCCTCTGCGACGGCGCCGTGATCGTGAGCCCGTGGGGCTGCGGTCCGGCGCTGGTGAGCGAAGGCATCCTGCGCCACCAGGCCGAGATCCCGATGCTCTTCGTCTACAACGACGGCGCGCCGATCGACGAGCGGCGGCTCAACGCCTTCGCCTTCCGCCTGCGCCGCGAGCCGGCGCGCGCGTGAAGCGGCGAGGCAAGGCCCGGCGCGAACCCGAGACGACGCGCGATCGGCTGATCAGCGCGGCGGCAGAGGTCTTCCTCGACGTCGGATACGACGGAGCCCGGGTGGTCGACATCGCGCGCAAGGCCGGCGTCACGACCGGCGCCATCTACTCGCAGTTCCGCGACAAGGCGGATCTGCTCGTCAAGACCCTCGGCGCGCAGGGCGTCGACGCGGTGAGCAACGTGCTGCTGAGCGACACCGAGCTACCGGTCGCGAGCATGCTGCGCGCGCTCGGCGAGATCCTGGTCGAGGGCGCGCTGCATCCGACGGAGGTGCTGCTGCTCGACGCCGCGGTGGCGGCGCGGCGCGAGCCCGAGCTGCGCGAGCAGCTCACGGGGGCCCTCGGCCAGCGCACCGACGTGCTCGCCGCGATGATCGAGCGGGCCCGCAGGGAATGCGTCGTCGCGGGCGACATCTCCAGCGAAGCCGTCGTGCGCTTCCTGCTGATCCTCGGGTTCGGCTCGATCGTCACGCGCAGCCTCGGCCTCGAGGCGCCAGACCACGCGGCGTGGACGCGCCTCATCGGCCGCCTGCTGGGCGGCGTCGCCCCGACACCGGCGAGCGCCGGCCGGCGGCGACTTCGCGCTGTCACCGTCGCGAGGCCGCGCCCTCGCGCCTGAACGCGGCCTTCCGCATGCAGGCGGTCCCGACGCCTGAATCGCCTCGAGCAGATCGTCGGTCCCAATTCCCTTCCACCACGACGTGCGCAGCAGCTCCCTCGAACACCGCGTTGATCGGGTTGCGGTACAGGTAGCCGTGGATCCCGGGCTGCCGGAACGGGTCGAGCGCCGCGGCGAGGCGAGAGGCCGCGCGTTCGCGATTTTCGCGCTGCGAAGGAGTCGCCTAGAATCCTGCGCGCTACCCCGAGGTCCCGCACATGAGCGTGTGTGCCCACCGTTGGCTGGATCGGCCCCTATCGATTCTTCTTCTTCGCGAGCGATCGCGACGAGCCACCGCACGTGCACGTCGAGCGAGATGGTGCAGCAGCGAAGGTCTGGCTCTCGCCGTTGCGTCTGGCTGCCAACTGGGGATTCACGCCACGCGAGGCGTTTCGCGTGGTGAGGATCGTGGATTCGAATCGCGCGCGGTTCCTGGAGACGTGGCATGAGTTCTTCACAAGCTGACATCGATCTACGGGCCGTCGCGCTCGAAGTCACCAGCGAGGACCTCGTCGTCGATCTCACCGATGGACGACGGCTGCTGGTTCCGCTCTCCTGGTTTCCCCGTCTTTCGAATGCAACGCCCGCTCAGCGTCGCAACTGGCGCTTCATCGGCGAGGGCATGGGTTTCCATTGGCCGGACGTGGATGAAGACCTGAGCGTCGCCGGATTGTTGCGGGGTTGCCCGGCGCCAGGTGGTGTCGCCGGGCCCCGGGATCGCCCGCGCAGGAGTGCCTGAGACTACGTGAGAGTTGCTGCGACCACTCGCGGCTCAGCTCCGCTTCAGCTTCGCGATCTCGCTCTCGTCGAGGCCCGCTTCGCGCAACACTGCTGCGCCGTCGGCGTCGACGTCGGAGCAGGCCTGACGTGAGCCGAGCTGCAGGCCTTCCATCCGGAACGGCGGTCCGAGGCTTTCGAAGCGGCCCGCGTTGGGATGATCGAGCGGCTCGAAGTAGCCCATCGCGCGCGCCTGCGGATCGTCGAGTACTTCGTCGAGGCGGTTCACCGGGGACCAGATCAAGCCCGCGGCATCGAGTCGCGTGCGCCACGCGTCGAGCGTGTGCTTTGCGAACTCCTGCTCCAGCTCCGCGATCAGCGCGGCGCCGTTCGCGGCGCGCGTGAAGGGCTCGGCGAAGCGCGGGTCGTCCAGCAGGTCCGGCCGCTCGACGGCCGCGCACAGGCGGGGCCAGTACACGGTCGGGTCGATCATCACCAGCATGATCCAGCGACCACCCGCGACTTCGTAGCTGTTCCACAGCGCGTTGGCGGTGGCCTTGCGGTCGTGACGCTTGATCGGTTCGCGCGCGACCAGGCCCATCGCGATGTCGCAACCGAGGATGTAGAGCCCCGTCTGGAGCAGTGACACTTCCACGTAGCGGCCCTGCCCGGTCGCGTCGCGCATGCGCAGTGCGGCGAGGATCGCGATCACCAGGTTCGAGGCGGCGGCGTGATCGCCGACGCCGGGGCGCAGCATCGACGGCGGCACGCCCTCGTCGCGCATCAGGTCCATCATGCCGCTGCGCGCCCAGTAGGCGGAGTAGTCGAAGGCGGGACGGTCGGCCTCTTCGCCGCCGTGGCCGTAGCCGTTGATGGCCGCGTAGATCAGCTTCGGCTTGCGCGCGAGCAGCGCCTCGTGATCGAGGCCGTACTTCACGCGGCGCGCGGGCAGCAGATTCGTGGTGACGACGTCCGCCGTGTCGACGACGCGCAGCAGCGCGCTGCGCGCCTCGGGGTCGGTGAGGTCGAGCATCAGCGAGCGCTTGCCGCGGTTGTCGAGATGGAAGCCGGGGCCTTCCGGGAAATCGCTCTGGAAGCCCGAGAAGACCGGGCGCGAGCGCCGGTAGATCTCGCCCTTCGGCGGCAGCTCGATCTTGATCACCTCGGCGCCGAGATCGGCGAGCAGCGAACCCGCCGCCGGTACGGCCACGAAGTGCGCGATCTCGATCACGCGCACGCCTTCGAGGGGAGCGTTCATCCCTGTCCTCCAGCTTGTGTCGCGGCGCTGCATTGCGCAGCTCGCGGCGAGCGCGGGTTGCTCGTGGAGCCAGCCGCGGCAGTATCGGCGCCGCCCCGCTCCACGCCAAGCGGGGAGAAGGAACGCTGGACCCGGAGCTGCCACGCGGCAGCCCACCCGACCACCCCCCATCAGAATCTCGCGCGAGGAGTCTGCGATGAAGCGGGTCTGGAACCGGTTGCGAGCAGCGATCGTGGCGGCCCTCGCGTCCGCGACGCTCGGGGCGCCCGCCAGCGCCACCGTGATCGCGAGCAACGTGGTCGAGGTCTCGACTGCCAGCGGGACGGTCAGCCTCGTCTCGCGCGTCGAGGACGAGTTCTTCGGCGACCCGAGCCGCATGCTCTTTGCATACGGGCTGAGCGGCAACTACGGCCCGCTGCCCGGCGACAGCAACGGCATCAGCGAGCTGCAGCTCCTGTTCGGCGGCCCGATGGACGTCACCGATCAGACCGGCCCGACGGACTGGACCCTGAACTGCTGCGGCGCAGCCCCGCCCTTCGGCGTGAGCTTCGACATCGACAACACGACCGGCGACGGCGCGGGCCCGAACGGTGGCGCCGAGTTCTACTTCGCGGTGCCGGCCGGAACCGCGTTCACCGACGCACCGCAGGGTTCCAATGTGGCGAGCCACGTCTCCGATGTGCCCTTCGGCTTCGTCGATCTGATCGACGGCGCCGATGGCCACGGCCCGATCGTGCCGGTGCCCGAGCCCGGCTTGCTCGCGCCGGTCGCCGGCGGGCTCGCGCTGGTGGGTGCGAGGCGACTACGCTCGGCGGCGTGAACGCCGTTTGCCTCATCGTCTACTCCGATTTCCTCTGCCCGTGGTGCTGGAACGCCGCGACGAGGCTCGCGTCCGTTCGAGAGCAGCTCGGTCGAGATCTCGAGATCGAGTGGCGCAGCTACCTGCTGCGGCCCCATGCGAGGCGGAGTGACCCGCCGCGCGACCTCGACACGTTCCGCGCCTACACGCAGAGCTGGCTGCGTGTTTCCGAAGACGAACCGCGCGCGCCGTTCCAGGTATGGGCGAGCGACGCGGGACCGCCGTCGCACAGCGTGCCGCCCCACCTCGTTGCGAAGGCCGCCGCCGCGCTCGGCGACGAGGAGGGTCGCCGGATGCGCGAGCGCCTGTTCCGCGCCTACTTCGCGGAGAGTCGCGACATCACCGACCGCGCGACGCTGCGCGCGCTGTGGAGCGAAGCGCTCCTGCCGGACGGCGCGTTCGCGAGTTGCGACGACCCGGAGCACAGGCTCCGCGTGCTCGCCGATCACGAGGAAGCGCAGGCGCTCGGGGCAACCGGCGTTCCCGCGGTGCGCCTCGCCGGCGAGGACTTCGTGCTCGTCGGCGCGCAACCCGAGGCCGTGTATCTGCGCTGGTTGCGACGCGCGATCGAAGCGCGCGTCGCATGAGCACGCTTCGCTGCGAACTCGACGGGCCGATCGCGGTCGTGACGATCGACCGTCCCGCCGTCCGCAACGCGGTCGACGGTCCCACCGCCGCGCTGCTCGCCGACGCCTTCCGCCGCTTCGACGCCGATCCGGCGCTTTCGGTCGCGATCCTCACCGGCGCAGGCGGCACGTTCTGCGCGGGCGCGGATCTGAAAGCGATCTCGGCGGGAACCGGGAATCGCGTCGATGCGGACGGCGACGGCCCGATGGGACCGACGCGGATGTGGCTGTCGAAGCCGGTGATCGCCGCGGTCGAGGGCCACGCGGTCGCGGGGGGACTCGAACTCGCGCTGTGGTGCGACCTGCGCGTCGCCGCGCGCGACGCCGTGTTCGGCGTGTACTGCCGTCGCTGGGGGGTGCCGCTGGTGGACGGCGGCACGCTGCGCCTGCCGCGCCTGGTCGGCATGAGCCACGCGCTCGACCTGATCCTCACCGGCCGCGGCGTCTCCGGCGACGAAGCGCTGCGCATGGGACTCGCGAACCGGATCGTCGCGCCGGGCGCCGCACTCGCCGCGGCACGCGAATTGGCGCAGCAACTCGCGCGCTTCCCGCAGCGCTGCCTGCGCGGCGACCGTCGCTCCGCCTACGAGCAGTGGAACCTCGATCTGCCGGCGGCGCTCGCCAACGAGACGCGCATCGGCCTGCAGGTGATCGCTTCGGGCGAAACGCGCGAGGGCGCGACGCGCTTCGCGAAGGGCGCGGGTCGCCACGGTCGCAGCGAGTGAACGGCGATCCGGGATCCAGACGAGGAGAGCGCGTGTCCGAGAATCCGACTGAACAGTTCCAGAGCCTCGGCAATCGCCCGCCCGAGGAAGCGACATTCTTCTGGGGCGGCGGTCCCATCGAGGTCGCGCCGCGCACGTTCTTCCAGTGCGCGTTCTCTTCGTGCACGGGCTTCGAGACCGACGACGGACTCGTGCTGGTGGACACCGGACTCGCGCGACTCGCACCGAATCTCGCCGCGCGCTTGCGCAAGCGCACGCAGGCGCCCGTGCACACGGCGATCTATACGCACGGGCACGTCGATCACGCCTACGGGCTCGACGCGTTCGTGCTGCCGGGACAGGCAGCGCCCCGCGTCATCGCGCACCGCGCAGTGCCCGATCGCTTCGCGCGCTATGTGCAGACCGCTGGCCACAACGCCGCCGTCAACGCGCGCCAGTTCGGCGGCACCGTGAACCTCGCGAACAGCGCCGCCTATGAGAGCTTCCGCGTCGCGCCGACGCCACCGACGCAGCTCTACGACGATCGCCTCGAACTCGAAGTCGGCGGGGTGCGCTTCGAACTCTTCCACGCGCGCGGCGAAACCGACGATCACACCTGGGTGTGGTGTCCCGAGCGCAGCGTGCTCTGCACCGGCGACCTCTTCATCTGGGTGATGCCGAACGCCGGCAATCCGCAGAAGGCACAGCGCTACCCGTGGGACTGGGCGCGCGCGCTGCGCGCGATGGCCGCGCTCGGCGCGACGAGCCTGTGCCCGGGCCACGGCGGTCCCGTCGTCGGCGATCCCGAGAAGATCCGGCAGATGCTGCTCAGCAGCGCCGAGTTCCTGGATGCGCTCGTCGCGCGCACCCTCGCGGTGCTCGAGGACGGCTCGCCGCCGCACGTCGACGTCGTGCGGCGCGTCGAGATTCCTCCGCACGACGCAGCGTGGCTGCGGCCGCTCTACGACGAGGCGGAGTTCATCATCCGCAACGTGATCCGCTACTACGGCGGATGGTGGAGCGGGCGGCCCAGCGAGCTCAAGCCGTCGCCGCGTCAAGCGGTGGCGCGCGAGTTCGCCGCGATCGCCGGCGGCGCGCGCGCGCTGGCCGAGCGCGCCGAACGCATCGCGGCGGCCGGCGAGCTCCGCACCGCGTGCCATCTCGCCGACTCCGCACTCGAAGCCGACCCGCACGACGCCGGCGTGCGCGAGATCGTCGCGGCGCTCTACGAACAGCGCGCGGCCGGCGAATCGAGCCTGATGGCGCGCAACCTGTTCCGCGCCGCCGCGGCCTACGCCCGCGAGGGCCGCCCCTTCGCGTGACTTGGCAACGCTCACTCCGTGAGGAGGACTTTGGCGGATTCGAGCGTAGCGATGCGGTCGGAGGAGAGGGCCAGGAGTTCGCGGAGGACTTCGCGGTTGTGTTCGCCGCGACGCGGTGCCGGGCGACTGGCGCGGACTTCGGCGCCGGAGAAGCGATAGGGCAGGCGCGTGACGGGACGCGTGCCGCCGCGGCGGTCGTCGACGTCGAGCAGGATCTCGCGCTCGCGGGCGAAGTCGCCGGTCAGTGCTTCGCGCAGCGTGACCACCGACGCGCACGCGATGCGCTCGCACTCGAGCGCCGCGACCAGCGCTTCGCGACTCGGCTGCGCCGCCATCCAGCGTTCGATCGCGGCGTGGCGCAGGCGCGCCTTGGTCGGGATGTCGGTGCCGGGCGGCGCAGGATCTTCGATCGCAAAGGCCTTCGCGATCACCGCCCAGACGTGCTGCGGAGGACCGGCGACGGCCACGTAGCCGTTCGCGCCGCCGTCATAAGGCGGGGGTTCCTCGCGGATCTCGGGTGGATCGAGCAGCTCGAAGGGAGTCTCGGGGTAGCTGCCCAAGACCGCGTCGAACATCGCGATCTCGACGCGCTGGCCCTCGCCTGTCCGCTCCGCCGAGCGGAGCGCCGCGAGCAGGGCGATGGTGGCGTGCAGCGACGTCGTCAGGTCGGCGCGCGCGTCGGGCAGGTTCACCATCGGGGCCCCGCTCTTGCGAGCCTGGTACTCGATCAGGCCCGTTGCGGCGTGCATGGTGGGCGCGAAGGCGCCGTGGTCGCGCCAGGACGAGTCGCTGCCGAAGCCGTTCACCGAAACCATCACCGCGCGTGGATTCGCCGCGTGCACCGCGTCCCAGCCAATGCCGAGGCGATCGGCGACGCCCGGGCGGAAGTTCTCGAGCACGACGTGGCTCGCGCGCACCAGATCGAGCGCGAGCGCCCTGCCCTCCGGCTTCGACAAGTCGATGCAGACGTTGCGCTTGCCGAGGTTCGCCCAGGTGTAGAGACCCGATTGCCCGCGGTCGTGCTTGGGCGCGATCAGGCGCGTGAGATCGCCCGCGGGCGCCTCGACCTTGATCACGTCGGCGCCGAACTCGGCGAGGATGCGAGCCGTGTACGGTCCCGCGAGCACCTGCGAAAAGTCGAGGACGCGCACGTCCGCGAACGGTCCACCGCTCACGTCATCACCGCCTGGCGACATGCCTCTGCATGCTGCCTCCTCGCCCGCGAGGTTCGCGCGCGCGTCGCTCCGCCGCGACCCCACTAGAGGGGAGGCGGCTCGTTCACCGGCGGCGACTCGATCACGTCGCAGCAGAACGGGGGCGGCGGAGGCGGAGGAGGCGGCGGATTACAGGTACCCGCCTCACAGTAGGGCGGCGGCGGCGGCGGCGGGACGGGCGACGGGAAGTCTCCCGAGGGCGCCGACGCGACGTCGATCGGGTCGAAGCGGTCGTCGGCCAGTTCGCAGCGCTCCGCATCGAAGAGCGACACGCCGAGCGAGCCGGCGTCCAGCGCGGCGAAGTTCGCACCCGAACAAGCGCCCGGCTCGAGGGTGTGCCTGGCTCCGCCGCCGATCGACGTCAGCGCGAGCGGGCGAGCGTACTCGCAGATCGTCGAACGCTCGCCGGCGATCGCGATGGCTTCCGTGTCACCGCGCCCGGTGCTCACCAGATCCGCGGTCGCGAGGCGCCGCCCGGGCTCGACCACGTCGTCGGGATCGACCACGCGCACGCGGCCGCGCAGCAGCACGAGATCCGGTGCATCCGAGGCATCGGTGTCGACGCGCAACTCGGAGTCCGCCGCGACCTGCACGCGGGTCTTCTGCATCTCGAACGCAACCGCCGAGCCCGCGCCGGTGATCAGACGATCTCCGCCGTAGACGAACGCGCCGCAGGCGAGCGGGCGGCGGGTGCGGACGCCGCACTCGTCGCTTTCGGCGAAGACGTCGCCCGAGAGCGCCACGACGATGCCGACGTCGGGACCCTGGGTACCGGGAACGCACACGGTATCCGCGCTCGCGGCAGAACTCAGCGCCAGCAGCATCAGCAACGCGGCGGGCGGGATCCCGCCTGCCACCCAGCAGTTTCGGTTGCGCATCGTCTCTCCCTTCAGCGGCTCCATACCCACGTCAGATAGGCGCCTACGACGTTCTGGTCGTAGTCGTAGACCGCCACGTTCGAGGAATTCCACAGATAGGCGTAGCGAACCGAGGCGCTCAAGCTGTCGGTGATGCGCCGGGCGAGTTCGACCTCGACCTCGACGACGTTGTCGGTGCGGTCGGCCCCGCTGAGGCCGTACTCGCGACGGCTACGCACGTTCGGGTCGTCGGGATCCGGGTAGGTCGAGGCATGCCGGTAGGGGCGGTACGTGTAGCCAGCCCACCCGAACAGCGTCAGCTGCGCCGGGAGTTCGGAGCGGAAGCCGGCGCGCAGGCCGTAGCCGTCGTACTGGTACTCGGTTCCCCGCGAGTCGTAGAACTCGTAGAAGAGGCCGCCCCACACGTTTCCGCGCAACCAGGCGACCGGAAGCGTGTGTTCGAAGCCGACGCCGGCGCCGATCCCGTCGCGATTGCGCTCTTTCGCTTCGTCGAGTCCGGGAGGGCCACAGAAGCTCACGCCGATGCAGGGATCGCCGACCGCGCCGGGCCCGTCCGCCACACCGCCGGCATTCGAGTGGAAGTCGTCGTACCAGATCTGCCCGTAGACGCGCAACAACCCGCGGCTGCCGAAGTCGCGCATCCACTGCGGCGTCAGCAGATTCGACGTGACGTACGAGTCGTAGCCGAGCCAGCCATGATGAAATGCGTAGTCGAGGCGCAGCAGAGAGACGTTCGAGAGCCTGTGGTCGACCCACAATCCAACGCCCGGGTACTGGAGATCGAAATCGCTCACTTCGGTGTGTGCCGTACCCACGTAGTCGGCGCGGGCGCCCAGCGACCAGGGACCGCTGCGGTAGAACTCGCTCCCGAACTCGGCCTCCACGACGCCGAGGAAGTCGGACTTGTTGGAGATGTCTTCCGGCAGCGCGACGCCGTTGCCGATGAAGACCGCGTTGCTGTTCCACTCCATGCCGGCGCGGACGCGCGCCCACATCCTCGGCACCGTGAGGGCGGTCGTCGTCGCGCCTTCGAGTGCGCGCTGCGCCGCGACCGCCCATTCGCTGTCCGGATAGTCGATGATGACCCGCTGCAGCGCCTCGCGTGCGCGGTCCTGGTCGCCGGCGCGCTTCCAGGCCATGCCGGCGTAGTACGACGCCACGGGGTCGAGCGATCGCGCGCCGCCCTGCCCCGCCCTCTCGAGCGCGCGCGCGGCGTTGGCGTCGTCGTTCTGGAGACCGAAGAGCGCGAGGCCTTCGTACAAGTTCAGTTCGGGCCGCTTCGAACCGGCGCGTCGCGCGTCGGCGACGGCATTCAGCGCACCCTGGAAATCGCCGGCGTGGAACGACGCGGCGGCGATCGAGACGTCCACGTCCGGCAGCGTGGGGTCGAGCGCGCGCGCGCGGCGGAGCGACACCAGCGCGTCTTCGAAGTGGTCGAGTTGCAGCTCGCAGTCGCCGCGCAGCAGCACGAGACGCGCGTCGTTCGGTTCGCGGGTCGTGAGACCCGTGAGGATCGGCAGCGCCTCGTCGCAGCGACCCGCCGACGCGAGGCGCTCAGCGCGCGCGCGTTCCACGACGTCGCTGGCTCGCACTTCCGAGGCCAGCGCCGCCGCCAGCACGACGATGCCGATCGCGAGCCGGCGCCGATGCTTCGCGCGCAAGACTATCGCCGCGCCCGCGGCGCGCGCAGCCCGATCCCCGCGAGGCCGGCCGCCAGCAGCATGGCGGTCGCCGGCTCCGGCACGTACGAGCCCTTCGCGAGGCCGGACAATCCGAACGGCGGGATCACGTAATTCGTGCCGCTGAGGAGCAACGCATCGGCGACGACATAGCGCACGAGCACCGACACCTGCTTGCCGGGCGCCAGGTCGCCGAGCGGCAGAGCGCCGAAATAAAGCGTTCCGGCGGTCTGGCTCTTGTACGCCAACGTGTCGTAGAGGAAGTCGTCGAGCGCGACGTCGACGGACGGATAGCCGGTCGCTCCGCTCGTCTTGGTGAAGAGCAGCAATACGTCGTCGAGCGCGCGGCCCG
>Ga0113563_10000826_pt1 | contig 16292 bp, 14 predicted proteins | sample Mud3Dept3metaG_FD_80117 | JGI IMG/M metagenome (GOLD analysis project Ga0113563, IMG submission 80117) | Freshwater wetland microbial communities from Ohio, USA, analyzing the effect of biotic and abiotic controls - Mud 3 Core 4 Depth 3... | ecosystem: Environmental > Aquatic > Freshwater >...
CGCGTGTCGTCGCTGCTGCTGGTCGTCGCAGCGGGCATCGCGATCTACGGCTATCAGCAGGTCGCGACGCTGACCCCCGAGCGCGTCACCGACGACGTCTGGGTGCTGTTCGGAATGGGCGGCAACGTCGGTGTGCTGCGCACCGAACGCGGCTCGCTGATCGTCGACACGATGACCTTCCGGTTGCAGGGCGAGCGCATCCGCGAGGAGGCCGAGCGACTCACCGGTCGCGAAGCCTCGGTCGTCTTGAACACGCACTACCACAGCGACCACACCCACGGAAATCCGGGCTTTCCAGCCGGCACGCGCGTCGTTTCGACGACCCGCACCCGTGCGCTGCTCGACGCCCTCGACGCCAGCTACTGGAGCGGAGCCGCGGCCGAAACGCTCCCCAACGAGACCTTCGACACGACCCACGAGATCCGCCTCGGTGGCAAGACGGTGCGCGTCAGCTACCTGGGGCGCGGCCACACGAGCGGCGACCTGGTCGCGCTCTTCGTCGAAGATCGCGTCCTCCATCTCGGCGATCTGCTCTTCAACCACCGCTACCCGAACATCGACCTCGAAGCCGGCGGCAGCATCGAGCAGTGGATCGGCACGCTCGACCGCGTGCTGGCGATGGACGGCTACGACCGCGTGATCCCGGGCCACGGCGCCGTCACGGATCGCGAAGGCGTGCGCCAGTTCCAGTCGTTCCTCAGAGAAGTCTGGGAGCAGGTGTCGGGCGCCGTGCGCGAGGACAAGGACCTCGAGGAGACGCTGCGCAGTGTACAGCTCACGCAGGACGCCGGCTACGAGGCGATCGCCGTGCCGCTGGTGCTGCGGCTCGATCGCGATTTCGTCGTGAAACGCGCCTGGCAGGAAGCCACCGGTACCGTGGTGCCGAGCGGACCGGCAGCGCAGCATGGAGAGGGACAGCAATGAGCGTCGCGGATCTCTTCTCGGTAGCGGGCAAGGTCGCGCTGGTGACCGGCGGCTCGCGCGGCATCGGCCGGATGATCGCGTCGGGCCTCGTCGAGGCTGGCGCGAGGGTCTACGTCGCGTCGCGCAAGAAGGAAGACTGCGACCGCGCCGCCGCGGAACTCTCGAAGCGCGGCACCTGCATCGCACTGCCCGGCGACCTCGCGTCGCACGCCGGCACGCGCGCCCTCGCCGATGCCTTCGCCGCGCGCGAGACCGCGCTGCACATCCTGGTGAACAACGCCGGCGCCAACTGGGGCGCGCCGCTCGCGGACTACCCCGAAGCGGGCTGGGACAAGGTGATGGCGCTCAACGTCAAGGCCGTCTTCGACTTGACGCGCATGCTGATCCCGCAACTCGAGGCGGCGAGCCGGCCGGGCGATCCGGCGCGTGTCATCAACGTCGGCTCGATCGACGGCCTCCAGGTGCCGGTCCTCGAAACCTACGCGTACAGCGCGAGCAAGGCCGCCGTCCATCATCTGACGCGCACCCTGGCGCGCAGACTCGCCCCGAAGATCACCGTCAACGCGATCGCGCCGGGACCCTTCGAGAGCAAGATGATGGCCGAGACGCTGAAACAGTTCGGCGACGCCATCAAGAAGAGCTGCCCGCTCGGCCGCATCGGCGAACCGAGCGACATGGCCGGCATCGCGATCTATCTGGCCTCGAAGGCGGGCGCCTACGTGACCGGCGCGGTGATCCCGGTGGACGGCGGGATCTCGACGACGAAATAGTTCGGCGCCGCGTCTGGGCACTACGTCTGGGCGCTGCCACCTCATCCGCTCACCGCACTTCGAGCAAGTCGAAGATCGCCGGGTGATCCGAGAGCGGCTGACCGGTATGGTTCACGGCGCGCTCGTCTTTGCCGCTGCCGCTGCTCGTGATGGCCACGTTGCCGCCGCCGCGAATCAGTAGATAGTCGAGATGACTCTCCCATCCGTTCGCCGGCGTCTGCGCGGCGAGCGTGAGATCGACGCGATCGCGGAACCATTCGAGTAGCGCGCGATCCCGCGCGACGTCCCATTCGAGATTGAAATCCCCACCGATGAGCAGCGCGCGTCCCGCGCTGTGCGAATCGATTGCCGCTGCCAACCGCTCGAGCTGCGCGACGCGTACGCGGTGATCGTCGTCGCTCGCTCCGGCATCGAGATGCGTGTTCCACACGTCGAGCTGTGCCCCGTTTGGCAAGGCTAGCCGCGCCATCAAGAAGCCCTTGTTGCCGAAACAATCGTTGCCCGCGCTGAGGTAGCCGTTGCAGACGCCATACGGCTCGAGCAGCGGCGGCTCGCGGCTGTCGAAGCGCGCCAGGATCGTCAGCCCGGCGCCTTCCAGCAACGGCGCCCACGCTTCGTTTCCCCGAAACAAATGTGGGTGTTTCGCGTTCGAGACGACCACGTCGTGATACGCGAAGTCCTCTTGCAGCAGCACCAGGTCGTGGGCAGCCGCCTTCTCGAGGATCAGCGGAATGCGCGCCGGCGGATCGTCGCGCGCGATCCAGCTCGGCAGGCCGTGGATGTTGTAGGTCAGTACCGAGATCTCGATCGGCTCGCGCGCGTTCGCCGTCATCGAACTCAGCAACAGGAACGCGAAAACCAGCCACGCACTCAAAGGAAAATGCCCGCCCAGCAGCCCGCCATCAGCGTTGCGAGCGTACCGGTGAGGATCGAGCGCAGCCCCATCGACGCGATCTCGCCGCGCCGCGACGGCGCCATGCCGCCGAGTCCGCCGAGCAGGATCGCGAGCGACCCGAAATTCGCGAACCCGCACAGCGCATACGATGCCAACACGGCCGCGCGTCGCGAGATCTCGCCGTCCTTCACGAGCACTGCCAGTTCCTGATATGCGATGAACTCGTTCAGCACCGTCTTCACGCCCAGCAGCGAACCGACCTTCGTCACATCGTCGGCGGGCACGCCCATCAGCCACGCGAGCGGCGCGAACAGCAGCCCGAGGATGCCCTGGAAGCTCAGGCTCTCGATCCCCAAGAGACCGCCGAGTGCCCCGAGCGCGTCGTTGGCGAGCGCGACCAGCGCGATGAACGCGATCAGCATCGCGCCCACGTAGCCGGCGAGACGCAAACCCGCGATCGCGCCGTTCGCCGCCGCGTCGAACACGTTCGCGGCGATATCCTCGAGGTCCGCGCCGCGGGTGCCCGCCGTGACCGGCGTCCCCGTTTCGGGAATCATCACCTTCGCGAGCAGCAACCCGCCCGGAGCCGCCAGAAAGCTGGCCGTCAGCAGATGTCCCGCGTAGTCCGCGCCGAGCATGCCGGCGTAGGCCACCAGCACCGAGCCCGCGACGGTCGCCATCCCCGTCGTCATCAGCGCAAACAGCTCGGAGCGCGTCATGCGCTCGATGTACGGCCGCACCAGCAGCGGCGCCTCGACCATCCCGACGAAGATCTCCGCCGCGGCCGCCAGGCTCTCTGCGCCCGACGTGCGCATCGTGCGCATCATCACCCACGCGAGCGCCGCCACCACGCGCTGGATCACGCCGAGATGGAAGAGCACCGCGAACAGGCTCCCCATGAACACGATCACCGGCAGCACCTGGGTCACGATCGCGAAACCCGAATCCATCAGCGGGCCGAACACGAAGCGCGCGCCGACGCTCGTGTAGTAGGTGAGTCCGCCCACTGCTGCGCTCGCGCCCGCGAAGAAGGTCCTCCCCGCAGCCGTCCGCAGCAGCAACAGCGCGAGCCCGAGCTGGATGCCCAGACCGAAGAGCACGGTGCGCCACGGCATCCGGAGCCGGTCGACCGAGAACGCCCACGCGATCGCGATCATCGCGACCAGCCCGAGCGCCGAGACGAAGCGCAGTCCGATGTCGCTCACGCGCCGCGCCCGGCGACGATGCCGACCAGCGCGCGCGCCGCGCCTTCCGGATCGCGCGCACCCGCGACCGCCGAGATCACGCACACCGCGGCAGCGCCCGCGCGCACGACGTCGCCGGCGCGCGACGCGTCGATCCCGCCGATCGCGACGACCGGCCGCGGCGCCGCGAGGCGCACCACCTCGGCGAGCGCGTCGAGTCCGCGCGCGTCGTAGGCCGACTCTTTCGAGGTGGTGCCGAAGATCGGCCCGAACGCGATGTAGTCGACCGGCTCGCCGCGCGCGGCGCGCACCTGTTCGAGCGTGTGCGTCGAGCGACCGACGAGCAGCCGCTCGCGCGCACTCGCCGGGACGCATGCCGGAGCCAGATCGTCCTGACCGAGGTGCACGCCGTCCGCGCCGGCGGCCAGCGCGAGATCGAAGCGGTCGTTCACGAAGAAGAGCGCGCCGTGCGCCTGCGCGAGCGCGCGGATCGACTCGGCCCAGGCGAGCGCCTGCGCATCCGTCGCGCGCTTGGCGCGCAGCTGCAGCATGCTCGCGCCGCCGGCGAGCGCAGCACGCGCCTGCCGGGCGGGGTCGAGCGACCAGCGCGGGTCGTCGTCGCAGAGCACGTAGAGCCCGCGCACGGCGCTGGAAGGTTTCTTCAAGGCCGCTCCGGCATCTCGATACCGAGCTCGGTGATCTTCTTGCGCAGCGTGTTGCGGTTGATGCCGAGCAGCGCTGCGGCGCGCAGCTGATTGCCGCCGGTGTGCGCGAGCACGGCTTCGAGCAGCGGCCGTTCGGTTCGCTCGAGGATGCGCGGATGCAGGTCTCGGGGATCGGCGCCGCGCAGCAGCGACTCGACCTCGCTGCGGACGAGTTCTTCGAGCGAAGCGCCGGCCTCTTCGGGCGGCGGCGGCGCGCCGCGCAGGAAGGCGAAGTCGTCGGGCGTGAGCACGTCGCGACTCGCCAGCACGAGCGCGCGCTTGATGGCGTTCTCCAGCTCGCGCACGTTGCCCGGCCACTCGTAGGAGCACAGCTGATCGAGAGCGGACTCGGAGAGCAAGCGGGCCTGCGTGCCGAGTTCCTCCGCGTAACGCGCGGTGAAATGCTCGGCGAGCACGGGGATGTCTTCGGGACGCTCGCGCAGCGGCGGGATCTCGATCGGCACCACGCGCAGCCGGTACAGCAGGTCTTCGCGGAAGCGGCCGTCGCGCACGTGCTGGTCGAGGTCGCGGTGTGTTGCAGCGACGATGCGCACGTCGATCTTCTCGGCGCGCTTGCCGCCGACCGCCGTGACCTCGTCGCTCTGCAACACGCGCAGCAGCTTGGCTTGCAGGTCGATCGGCATGTCGCCGATCTCGTCGAGGAAGAGCGTGCCGCCAGACGCCTCGCGGAAGCGGCCCAGCCGAGACTCGACGGCGCCCGTGAAGGCGCCCTTTTCGTGCCCGAAGAGTTCGCTCTCGAGCAGTTCGCGCGGGATCGCCGCCGCGTTCACCGCGACGAAGGCGCCCGCCGCGCGCGCCGACGCCTGGTGGATCGCGCGCGCCACCAGTTCCTTGCCGGTGCCGCTCTCGCCGGTGATCAGCACCGCGACGTCGCGCGCGGCCACGCGCCCGATCGTCTTGAAGACCTCGAGGATCGCGCTGCTGCGACCGACCAGGCGATCGCCCGCGCCGCTCGCGCGGCCGCGCACTTCGCGCCGCAGCGAGCGCACCTCGCGCTCGAGCGCGCGCGTGCGCAGCGCCTTCTCGACCAGCGCCAGCACCTCGGCCACCTGGAACGGCTTCACCAGATAGTCGAGCGCGCCGCGCTTCATCGCCTCGACGGCGTTCTCGAGTGTGTTCTGCGCGGTGATCACCACCACCGCAGTCTCGGAGCCCATGCCGCGCAAGCGGTCGAGCAGTTCGAGACCAGTGGGCTCCGGCATGCGGATGTCGAGAAAGGCGATGTCGAAGCCGCCGCCCGGCAGCAGCGACCACGCCGCCTCGCCCGAGTCGACGTCGACGACTTCGTGCCCCACGTCTTCCAGCGCCTCGCGCAGCACGAAGCGGATCGACGCCTCGTCGTCGGCCACCAACACGCGCGCCTTTGCCTGGTTCATGCGGCCCTTCTGAGCGGCAGCAGCACGCGCACGCGCGTGCCCTGACCGGTGCGGCTTTCCACTTGCAGCACGCCGCTGTGCTGCGTCACGAAATGGCGTGCGAGTGCGAGGCCGAGGCCGGTCCCGCGCGACTTGGTCGTGAAGAACGGCGTCGCGATGCGGTCGCGCACCGCTTCGGGAATGCCGCAGCCGCTGTCCTCGAAGTCGATCGCGACGCTGGGCACGCGCTCGCCGTTGCCGAGGTCGATGCGGTGATCGAGGCGCAGATGCGTGCTGATGCCGAGCGTGCCATCGCGGTCTGTCATCGCTTCGAGCGCGTTGCGACCGAGGTTCAGGAACACCTGCATCAGGCGGTCGGCGTCGGCGAGCAGCTCGGGGATCGAGGGGTCGAAGTGACGCTCGACGCGTCTGCGCGCGCCGAGCGGATCGACGGCGAGCACATCGAGCACATCGTCGAGCACGCGGTGCAGGTTCACCGGCGCGAGGCGGATCTCGCCGGCGCGGCCGAAGACGAGGAAGTCGTCGAGCAGCGCGGCGATGCGGTCGACCTCGCGCACGATCAGCTTGGCGGCGGCGCGGTCGCGCTCGCTCGCGGCGCGCTTTTCCAGCAGCTCGGCGGCGCCGCGGATCCCGCCCAGTGGATTGCGCACTTCGTGGGCGATGCCCGAGGCGATCTGGCCGAGCGCCGCGGCGCCCGCGCGCTCGCGCTCGACTTCGCGCAGCGCCGCGCCGAGCGTCCGGTCGCGCAGCCCGACGACGGCGCCGTCCGGCTGCCCCGCCTCGTCCGCGAGCGGCGCGACGGCGGCGTCCACCAGCAGGTCGCCCTGGAAGCGCCTCGGCACGCGCACCTCGTGCTCGACGCAGGAAGCGCCGGTCGCGAGCGCCGCGCGCACGGCCTTGGCGAAGCCGCCCGCGCCGACCACCTGCTCGATCGGCCGTCCCGCGACGGCTTCGGTCGACGTCTCGAGAATCCGGCACGCCTCGGCATTCAGGCGCACCAGGCGGCCCTCGCCGTCGACGACGGCCACTCCGTCGACGAGCGCATCGAGAATCCGCGGGAGATCGTGGGACATGCTGAGCAGGACGGGCCTCGCTGCCCAAGATTTGGGCAAGCTAGCCACCGCGCTCTGCGGCGTCTAGCAGCCTGCTAGGCGGGCGGCGGCCGCTGCAACGCGAAGCGGCGTAGAATCGGCGCTCACCGCCGCAGTGGATCAGGGGAAACGAGATGCCCGATGCGACCGTCGTCCTCCACCAGTTTGCGTCCTCTCACTACAACGAGAAGGCGCGCTGGGGCCTCGACTGGAAGGGCGTGGTGCATCGGCGCGAGACCCATCTGCCGGGTCCCCACGCGTTGGCGATGAAGCGGCTCTCCGGGCAGACGGCGACGCCGGTGCTGTGTCTCGAGGGCGCCGTGATCGCCGGCTCGGCGGCGATCCTCGATGCGCTCGAAGCGCGCTTTCCCGAGCGACCGCTCTACCCCGCAGATCCCGCGCTGCGCGAGCGCGCGCTCGCGATCCAGCGCGACTTCGACGCCGAGGTCGGTGTAGCAGTGCGCACCGCCGCCTTCTCGGTGCTGCTCGAAGAGCGCGACCATCTGTGCGCCACCTTTGCGGGGCACCGCTCGCGGCCGGTGCAGGCGCTCTACCGCGCGACCTTTCCGGTGCTCGCGCCGATCATCGCGAAGGCCAACGGCGTCACCGGCGCCGCCGCCGTCGAGCGCGCCTTCGAGCGCACGCAGCGCGCGCTCGACTTCGTCGCGCGCGAAGTGGGTCCGAGCGGCTACCTCGTCGGCGACGCCTTCTCGGTGGCCGATCTCTGTTGCGCCTCGCTGCTCGCAATCCTGGTCGATCCGCCGCATCCCGACATGTCGCATCCGAAGCCGATGCCCGCGCGCATCGAGGCGTTCCTGGCTCGCTTCGCGCAGCATCCCGCGGCCGCGTGGGTGCTCGAACAGTACGCGCGCCACCGGCCGCCCTCCTGCGCAATCGCGGTCTGACCCACGGGCCCGCTCGGGGCTACGCTCGCCGCCGATGCGGACCCAACTCACGGCTGCCGAAGCGCAGCAACTGATCCTCGACGCGGCCGTGCCGCTGCCTCCGGAAACCTGCGCCGCGGCCGATGCCCAGGGGCGCGTGCTCGCCGAGCCGGTCGTCTCGCGGCGCACGCTGCCGCCCTTCGACGTCTCGGCGATGGACGGTTACGCGGTGCGCAGCGCCGACCTCGCGCGCGCCGCGGCGGCCACGCCGGTGGCGCTGTCCGTGGCGTTCGAGATCGCGGCGGGAGGCGCGCCGGATCGCGCGCTCGCGCCGGGAGAGGTCGCGCGGATCTTCACCGGCGCGCCGATTCCGCCGGGATCCGACGCCGTAGTGCGGCAGGAAGACGTCTGGCGCGAAGCGGAGCGCGCGCGCTTCGAAGCGCCTGCGCCGCTTGCCGCCAACGTGCGCCCGATTGGCGAGGACGTGCGCGCTGGCGAGACGGTGCTGGACGCCGGCGTGCGGCTCGGCCCCGCGGCGCTCGGCATGCTCGCGTCGCTGGGGCGCTCTCATGTGACCGTCCACCAGCGCCCGCGCGTGGCGATCCTCTCGGGCGGCGACGAGCTGATCGAACCCGACGGCGACCCGACGGGCGGGCGCATCGTGTCGTCGAACTCGTACTCGATCGCGGCGCAGTGTCGCGAGGTTGGCGCCGAGCCGATCTACCTCGGCATCGCGCGCGATCGCCCCGAAGAGCTGGAGCGCTTCGTGCGGGCGGGGCTCGGCGCGGACGTGCTCGTCACGTCGGCGGGCGTGTCGGTCGGCGATCGCGACTACGTGCGCCCGGTGCTCGAAAAACTCGGATGCGAGATCGTGTTCTGGGGTGTCATGATCCGGCCGGGATTTCCGCTCGTCTTCGGGCGCTTCGGATCGCACGGCCCACTGGATTCCGCGGCTCGCGGGCCGCTCGTCTTCGGCCTGCCCGGCAATCCGGTCTCGGCGATGGTGACCTTCGAGGAGTTCGTGCGGCCGGTGCTGCGCAAACTCGCGGGTCATCCGGCATGGTTCCGACCGCGCGTCGAGGCGGTGCTCGGCACGCGACTGCGCAAGACGGTGGGACGCCTGCATCTGGTGCGCGTGCGGCTCGAGCGCCGTGACGGCCAGGTGGTCGCGACGAGTACCGGCAATCAGAGTTCCGGCGTGTTGCGCTCGATGGCGCTGGCGCAGGGTCTGCTGGTGTTTCCGGCCGACGCGACCGAGTTGCGCGAAGGCACCCTCGTGCAGGTGCAGGTACTCGACGAGGATTTCCTCGCGGCCGCGGACGCAGGGTTTTGAAGCGCGAGGGGCGGATCGCGAACGTCGCCGGGGCGCTGCTGGTCGGCGGCGCGTCGAGTCGCATGGGGAGCGACAAGTCCCAGCGCGCGTTCCGCGGCGAGGCGGCGGCGACGCGCACGAGCCGGCTGCTCGCGTCGCTTTTCGAAGACGTGATGCTGGTGGGCGGCGAGCCGCCGGCCGACGCCGTTGGGCGTCGCGTCGCGGACATCCAGGGACCCCGCTCCGCGCTGCGCGGGATCGTCACGGCGCTCGAAGCGTCCAGCGCCGAGTGTGTGCTCGTGGTCGCGACCGATCTCCCGCTGCTCACGCCCGCGCTGCTGCTCGCGCTGGTCGCGTGGCCGGCGGCGGACGTCGTGCTGCCGCGCAGCGGCGCCGGCATCGAGCCGCTCTGCGCACTGTGGTCGCGCGAACGGGCGACGGTCGCGGCGCGCGCGCAACTCGTCGCCGGTCGGCTCGCAATGCGCGAACTGATCGCGCAACTCGACGCCCGCTACCTCGAAGGCGCCGATCTCGCCACGGTCGACCCCGACTCCACCGCCCTCGCCAACGCCAACACCCCCGAAACCTGGTCCCACCTCGAGTCGTTGACTTGGGGACGTTCTTGAAGTCGACAAAGTCAACAGGGCAGGAACGTCCCCATTGCGAATGGGGGGAGGGGGTGGGGCGTCGAAGGCGGGCTTGGTGGGGGGCGAAAGGGGAGTTCATGAGGTTTGTCGGGCGGATGGTGGTCGTGGCGTCGGCGTTGCTGTTGGCGGTGGCGGCGTCGGCGGACCCGGCGGGTCCGCCCGCGGGCTGGCCGAATCGGGGGCGGCTCGGGATGGAGGTGCAGTCGATGACCGACGCACTCCGCGAGTTCTTCGAGGCGCCCGCGGACCGCGGCGTGCTCGTCGTTCGCGTCGTCGCGGAGCGCCCGGCGGCGCAGGCGGGGATCCAGGTGGGCGACGTGCTCACGACTGCCGGTGGTGAGGCGATCAGCGAGCCGCTCGATTTGATCGCCGCCGTGGCGCGCGTGCCCGCGGGTGAGAAGCTATCCCTCGAAGTGGTACGCAAGGGCAAGACCGAGACGATCGCAGTCGCGCCCGACGGCGATCCGGTCGCCTTCACGCGTCCCGACGAGAGCGCGCGGGGAGCTGGCGACTTCCACGATGAAATGCGGCGCAGCCTGCACGAGGGCACCCGCGAGATCCTGCGCCGGCTCGAAGGCATCGAGCGCCGTCTCGAGGAGATCGAGCAGAAGAGGGGCGGGGCGCCCCGCGAAGAGCGCAGCTGATCCGAGCCGCGGGAGCGCGTCGGCACTCAGAGCGAAGCGATCAACGCGCGAACCTGCTCGACGTCGAGTGAGCGGACCCGACTCGCGGCTGCGGCGAAACGCGCGCGGTCGAGTTCCAAGAGCGCGTCGGCGACCGCGCGCAGCGACGTCTCGTCGCGCGCCGCGATCTCTTCCGCGGCGAGTGCGCTCGCTCCCGGCGCGCGCACTTCGAGTGCGGCGCGCAGCGCCGCAGCGAGTGCTCGCGCCGTGGCGGCGGGATCTCCGCGAGTGCTCGCCTCCGTCGCCTCGGCGAGCCACGGCGTGGCGGCACGCATCGCATCGCCGCGGCGCCCCCGCGCCTTCGCAACGGTGAACCACGCGATTGCGGCCAGCAGCGCGACCGCGATCCCCAGCGCCGGGCCGAGACGCGCGATGCCGCGCCCCGCGTGCGACGCCGTTGGGCGCACCTTCGCCCGCGCGACGGGCGTGGTCGCCGAAGTTGCGGCGGGCGGCGCTGGCTCGACTGCGAAGCGAAGCGCGGGCGCCTCCGCGATCTCGTAACGCTCGCGCTCCGGATCGAAGTAGGCAACGCGCAGCGCGGGAATCGCGAACGCTCCGGCGGCGCGGGGCACCAGCTCGTATGAGAACGAGCGCCGCACTTCGAGCCGGCGTCCCGCTTCGCGCTCGGTCTCCGGCGGATGCGCGTATACGTCTACGCCGGGCAGGTCGCGCGCTGGATCGAACGGCGCGGCGGCGTCCCACGCGTTGGCCGCGCCGCGCACCGTGACGGTCAGCGCCAGCGACTGGCCGAGCGTCATGCGTTCGCTCGAAATGTGCGCCTGCACGGCGACCGCGCCCACCACGCCGCCGAAGCCCGCCGGGCGGCCCGTGTCCGGCAGTTCGCGCACACGAATGCGCGCCGCGGGCACCTCGACTTCGACCGTGTGCGCGGCGCTCACGCACGCGAGGCGCGCTGCGGGAATCTCGAGTTCGCCGGCGCGCACCGGGAAGAGCGCGCGCCGTTCTTCGAAGATCAGCGCGTGGTCGCCGACGTCCGCGATCGCCCGGTCGGGCGACTGGCCGGGCAACCATTCGGTGCGGAACGACGGAAAGCCGAGATCGCGCGTAAAATGAACTGACTCGACTTCGACCTGGCGAAGGATCTGCAGCCGATAGACGATCTGCTGCCCGACCGTCGCGCTCTCCGGCTCCAGCAGCACGCGCACGCGACACAGCGGCTCGGCGCCCAACGGCGCACCCAGCAACAGCGACACCGCAATGAGTGCGACGCGCGCCGGCGTCACCAGCGGTCCAACTCGGAGCGCGGGATGTGCGGGCTCGCGCCGTCGCGCGCGGCGGCCCGCATCGCGCGGCCCGGGTCGTCCGCGACGGCGTCGAGCCATTGCTGCGCGCGATCGGGCGACAACTCCGGGGCGAAGCCCCGTTCCGGCTCGGCGTCGCCAGCGGTCGCCGGCCTGGGAAGCTCGGAGGGGGGCATCGTCCGATCGCCCTCGCGCGCGCCGGGCGGCTCGTTCGGGTCGGGCCGTTTCGGTTCGGGTCGCTCGCCGGTTTCCGCCCCAGCGTCGTCGGCGCGGCGCTGCTCGGGCTCCTGCTGCGATGCGGCGAGGGCGCGCAGCGACCACTCTAGATTGAAGCGCGCTTCGCCGTCGTCGGGCGCCAGCGCGAGCGCATCGAGAAAGGCGTCGCGCGCGGCTTCGAAGCGCTTGCGCTGCACTTCGAGCACGCCGAGGTCGTAGTAGGCGACCGCCGCGTCGCCGCGATCGCGCGCGCCGACGGCCGCAGCGCGCAGTGCGAGCGCGGCCTCGTCCTCGCGTCCCTGTTCCGCACGCGCCACGCCGAGCGCGACGAGCAGCCGCGCGTCGCCCGGGCGCGCGCGGAGGAGCGCTTCGAGTCGCGCGATCGCATCGCCGTCCGCCGCGATGGCGGCGGCGCCGAGTGAGATCATCGCAAGACACGCCGCAGTCGCGACGCGGCGCCGCGCTCGCAACCAGCCGAGCAGCGCGCGCGGTTGCCCGGTCCACTCGAGAATCAGCAAGGCGAACGCGAGCGCCGCGAGCGGCGCGACGCGCGTCGCCGGCACGCGACGCTCCACCGTCGCACCCTGCGAATGCGCTGCGTCGCGGCGCAGCGCGGCGAGCAGTGCGCGTTCGTCGACGTCGCCCCAGCGATCGCCGGTGAAGGAGGCGCCGCCGGTCGCGGTCGCGAGCGCGGCGAGCCGGCCGGCGTCGCGACGCGACACCACCGGGCGACCCCGCCGGTCGCGCAGCGTCGCAGCGCCGTCGGGCACCTCGCCACCTGCCTCGCTGCCGAGCGCGACGCTCACCACGCGCGCTCCGGAGCGCTGCGCCGCGCCGGCGCCAGGCTCCGCGCGCGCATCGACGTCCTCACCGTCGGCGAGCGCGAGCAGCACGCGCGGGCGCTCGCTGGCGGCCTCGAACGCGCTCCCCGCAGCCGCGACGCCCGCGCCGAGATTGGAGCCGCCCGGCTGGATCAGTTCGCTGTCGAGCGACGCGAGCATCTCGTCGAGCGCGTCGAGATCCGGCGTGAGCGGCGTCAGCAGCACCCCGCGCCCGGCGAAGGCGGCGAGTGCCGCGCGATCGTCGGGGCCGAGGCGTGCGAGTACCCGGCTCGCCAGCGCGCGCGCGCGGTCGAGCCGCGAGGGCGGCACGTCGCGGGCGTCCATGCTGCGCGACACGTCGAGCAGCAGCACGACGTCCACCCCCGATCCGGAAACCCGCACGCTCCGCATGCCCGCGTACGGACCGAGCAGCGCCGCGCCCGCCGCCGCGAGCGCCCCGACGAGCGCCAGATCGCGCAGCAGATTCGAACGGGGCACCCAGCGCGGAGAGCCGAGCAGGCGCCGCGCGCGGCGTCGGGCGCGGGCGAAGGAGACGAGTGCGAGCAGCGCGAGCGCGGCGATCGCCGCTGCGACGGGCGCCGTCCACTCGGGATGCGCGAGGTGCGGCGGCGTCACGGAATGCGCCTCGCTACGCCGCGGAGCGTCGCCACCTCGAGCGCCACCAGTAGCGCTGCGCCGGCCAGGAACGGCTCGGGATGCGCGGTGCGGTGCTGGCGCGGCGGCGAGCGCCGCGGCGCACGCTCCTGCGCGTCGATTGTGGCGTACACCGCAGCGAGATCGGCGCTGCTGCGCGCCGCGAAGAAGCGGCCGCCGGTCGCCGCGGCGATCGTCCCGAGCGTTGCGCCGTCGAGGTCGTGCCGTTCGAAGTGCAGGCCACGACCGCCGGCCGCTTCGCCGCTCTCCATCGCAACCTCGCCGACGCTGCCGATCCCCACGGTGTGGACGCGCACGCCGCGCGTCCTCGCGAGCGCAGCCGCCACGTCCGGCGGAATCGCCCCAGCGTTGCTGCGGCCGTCGGTGAGCAGCACGACGAGCCGGCCCGCCACGGGCCCCGTCGCGCTCGCCTGCCCGGATTGCGGCTGCGCGCGCTTCACCGCGAGGGCGAGTGCATCGCCCAGCGCGGTGGCGCTGCCGGCCATCCCCGGTGTGACGCGCGCCAGTGCCGCGGACAGCAGCCGTCCGTCGCCCGACAGCGGACACTGCGTGAAGGCCGTCTCGCCGAACACGACGAGTCCTACGCGATCGCCTTCGGCGATGCGGCGCTCGGCAAAACGCGCGACCACCGCGCGCGCCAGATCGAGGCGCGTGTGCCACGTGCCGGCGACCTCGGCGTCGAGCGCCTGCATGCTCTCGGAGGTGTCGAGCACGAGCACGAGATCGAATCCCTCGCCGGGAGGCGGCGCTGCGCGGTGGTCGCGCACGGGCCCGGCGAGCGCGACGCCGAGCAGCACCAGTGCGAGAGCGCGCGCGGCGAGCGCGGCCATGCGGCCGAAGTCGCGACGCCGCGCGCCCGCGGCGAGGATCTCGGACCACGCCGACCAGGGAAGCGCGGGCGCCTCGCGTCGCGCCGCCACCACGGTGGCGGCGAGCGCGGCCAGCAGCGCGGCCACGAGCAGCGCGGGTCGCTCGAAGGCGTCGATGCCGAGCAGCGCCGCGATCGCGTCCATCATCGCGCCTCCGGCGGGATCGACGCTTCGACGAAGCGCTGCGTCGCCTCGAGGGCAGAGCGAACCCGCGCGGTGGCACTGGCATCGCCTTGCGCGCGGAAGCGCTCGGCGTCGAAGTCGCGCAGGCACGCGAGCGCGGCGGGCCACTGCGAGCCGGCGCGCAACGGCCGCGGGATTGCCGCGATCTCCTCGGTCGTCAGCGACTCGGCCGTGACGCCGAAGCGACGAGCCAGGTAACGCCGCAGTGCGCAGGCGCCGAGGCCACCGGCGCGACGCCAATCCGCGTCGGCCGCGTCGCGCGCAGTGGCGATCGCGGCGAGCGCCTCGACCCAGGGCTGGTACGCTGCGATGCCGGCTGCCGCGGCGGCGCGCATACGCGAGCGCTGCCGCGCGCGGCGCGCGATCGCGATCAGCGAGAGCAGCGCGAGCGTAGCGAGCGAACCCGCGGCGGCGGCCCAGAGCGGCGCCCGGGCGTCGCGGTCGGCGGCCGGCATCCGATACGAAAAGGGTTCGACGCGCTCGGGGAAGCTCGGCAGCACCGACACGATTTCGATCGGCCGCGCCGCCGTGACGAGTTCCGAACGCGCGCCGCTCGCGTCTTCGATCTCGACGCGCAGAGCGGGCCACTCGAAGGAGCCGGTCTCGCGGGCTCGCACCCGGATGCGCGTGCGCCGCAACGCGCGCGCGCCGCTGGTCTCGGCGGGCAGCGCTTCGGCGTCCAGCAACCAGAGTCCCGGCACCGAAGCGGGCGGCTTCAGCGGGTGCACGCGATGTCCGGGCGGTGTCACGACCACCACCTCGATCGAAGCGACGTCGCCCACGCGCAGCCGCGGCGGCTCGATCAGCACGGCGGCCTGCGGCGTCACGGGCGTTTCCGGCGGAACCGCTGCGGGCTCGCCGCTGCATGCGAGCGCGACGAGCACCGCCGCGAATGCGCGCTTCACGGGATGCCGCGGCGCTGCGTGCCGCGCGCGCGGAAGAAATGCACCAGCGGGCGCAGCGGGTTGCCGGCGGTGTCGAGCCACACGAGTTCGGCGCTCTCTTCTCGCAGCCGGCGTGCGAGCACGGCGCGATGCTCGGCCGCGGCTCTCTGGTAGGCGTCGCGCTGCGCGCGGCGCGTGCCGAGCACGACGTGCCCTGCCGGTCGTTCCGAGTCGGCGAGACGCAAGCCTCCTGCTGCAACGAGATCGCGCTCGCGCGGATCCTCGACGATCGCGGCCACCAGATCGTGGCGCCGCCCGAGCACGGCGAACGGGCGTCGCGCCAGTGCCGGGTCGCGGAAGTCGGAGAGCACGACCACCAGCGAGCGCCGCCGCGCATGCGCGCGAATCCAATCGGCGACGACGCCGAGAGCGGTAGCTCCGTGCGGCGCGTCCGCGCTCTCGGCTGCGGCGCGGATCACGCGCCAGGTGTGGGCGTCGCCACGGCCGGGAGGAATCTCGCGCCGCACCTCGTCGCCGAACGCGACGAAACCCACCGGGTCGCCCGCCTGCGCGGCCGACGCGGCGAGCAGCGCCGCCGCGTGCGCGGCGGTCTGCGCCTTGCTGCGGCCCGTCGTTCCGAAGGCCATCGAGCCCGACGCGTCGAGCGCGAGCAGCAGCGTGCACGAACGCTCTTCGCGGAAGCGCTTCACCCAGGGCGCGCCGGTGCGCGCGGTTGCATTCCAGTCGATTGCACGCACGTCGTCGCCGGGCGCGTACGGGCGCGATTCCTCGAACTCGACGCCGCCGCCGCGGAACGCGCTGCGCCAGGCGCCGACCAGCACGCCCGCCGCTTCGCGCCGACTGCGCACGGCGAGAATGCGCGCCGCACGC